>Ga0272442_10007667_pt1 | contig 13884 bp, 10 predicted proteins | sample SSMForm2O_FD_200262 | JGI IMG/M metagenome (GOLD analysis project Ga0272442, IMG submission 200262) | Marine sediment archaeal communities from Little Sippewissett salt marsh, Falmouth, MA, United States - SSM-Form-2O | ecosystem: Environmental > Aquatic > Marine > Wetlands > Sediment ...
GCGGTACACCGAACCCGAACCGGACGTCCAACTGCTCCTGGACCGGCTCAACCTACGCCTGCCCCGCCAGCCCCCGCCACGAATCTATGACAAAGGAGCCCTGGAGATGTAGTGCCGACCTTTGCCACCTGGGGACGGTAAAATAAGGACTTACAAACGTTTTTGAGTCGAATAGGGAAAGTCGGGCTAATCGCATGCGTCGATCTGGGCACCGTGGTTGTGCTCTGGTTTGCCGTCCTCCTGACCGCTTGGATCGGGTGGTTCGCCCTCCATCCGGAGAGCGAGCATCCCCCGGCTGCCACGCTATGGCTGCTGCCGCTGACGGCCTACCTGTATCTCACGGTGGTGAAACGGTCCCGGCTCGGCTCACTGGGATTGCTCGTCACAGGGACCCGGATTGTGGATATCGAAGGCAAGCGCCCGTCCTTGCTGAGAATGACGGCGCGATTCTTGTGGCTGCTGCCGCTACCTCTGGGTCTGCTGCTCGATCTGGGCTGGCTTTTGGAGGAGCCCGCCAGGCAGACGCTGCGCGACAAGTGGGCCGGCACATTCGTCGTTCGACGTAACGCCGAGCCCATCGGCCGAGTACCGCTGACGTATCACCGTATCTGCCTCGTCGGCATACAGTTGATCGTTCCCGAACTGGACCGCAGGGCCATGTCTACCGGAGCAGCGGAACAACCACCAACCGAACTCACCATGTGGCATGGAGAACAGGCAAATTGAGGCTTACACAACGTCTGAGTATCGCGCCATTGTGCATTCCAATCTCACTTGCCCCCGTATGGACGGGTCAGCGGTGCAGCTCGTTGGCGAGGAGTTTCATGCTGTCTTTGAGTCTTTCGAGACAGTCCTCTTCGGACATTTCCATCATTCGCATGGCATCGCGGAGTTTGGCTTTGACGAAGCCGCAGGCGGTCTCGATGTCGTCGAGCATCATGCGAGCGCCTTCTCTATTGATGGCCAGGACATCGACAATCAGGCCGGTGTAATCGCCGCTGGGGTTGGGCACGGCCAATTCCACGACGCCCTCGCTTTCAACGACTTCAAACCGCAGGTCGGGGACCTCATACAGGACCGCAGCGGCCGCGTCCAATTTCCAGAAACATCCGGCCATCGAAAGAACCACCTCGTCGGCGGTCGGGAACAACTCGCTCAACAAGGTCTTTCGCTTCTTGAAACCCATCTCCGAAAGACCGTGCAACCCCTTGTATGCTACGCCCACGCGATAGCGATCGAGATTGGCCATGAACTCCAGTATAGCGCCATCCCGAGATAATTCCAGACATAAGCAAAACAGAACAGAAAATCGACTGGAGAGAAGCGGGCGCCCGACGACCGCAACCGTCCTGCCATTCCAGCCCTACGCTTGCGGTCTTCCAACTCATTGGCCCCATGTCCGAACCAAGAACCCGGTCCATATCGGCGTCCTGATCTGGGGAGAGACGACTCGGGAGACCGAGGCCTGTTTTTGGAAAGCGGACCGGTCACAGTTTCATTTCAAGGAGAAACGTGCGATCCCACCGAAAACACGGAGGCCCGTGCCTCCCCTGTACGGGCCTCACGCTCACATCGCATCAGTCTGGACGCTTTTCCCCTCGCGAACGACCCGGCCATCGTTGCCGATCACCGAGCCACAACTTCGTCGGGGTATGATCCCGGTTGCGACTGCAAGAGGTGGATATCATCGATGTAGATACGGCTGGCACCAACGGGGACGGGTGTCTCGCGTCCCCCCACGCCGATGCACATCTTCCTAACCCGGCTGAGATCCACGCCGACGAGGTTGCTCAACGGAATCCTCCATTCGGTCCAGGCGGTGGCGTTCACGGCCGTCAGGTCAGGATTGACCACCACCGCCGTATTGCCGTGGCCATCCTCGACGGCCACATACAAGTCATCCGGACTGTTACCCGGGTGGTCGACCCCGATCTCCGCAACCTGCCACGGGCCGATGACATCGCCCGAGATCTCCACGCTGGAGAATGTGGCCGTTGTCACGACGCCGGCGGCGTGGCTTGTCGCGGCCAGACCAACGTAGACATAGGGCGGCATAGGGATTGTCTGCGGATTGGGTGAGGCATCCGGCCCGTTATTTCCGGTATCCGATTGTTGGATCCAGTTGATGCCGTCGAGCGAGTGATAACCGGTGAACCGGTCGCCCTTGCGCTCGATCTTGACCCAGGACGGAATCTTCGGCTCTGCCCCGCCGTGAGCCGAGAGGCACGTCCAGCTATGGTTGGCCGGACGATTCTGGAAGGCCCGCAGACCGTCCGGTATGACGAGCATGAAGGCATACGCGGAGGACGGATCGAGACTCTCGCGAACCATCACGCCCGCCTTGGCCCAGTAGGCGCTTCCCCCGACACGCTCGACTCTGGCCACAATCGCGCCGTCCCCGTCGAGCCGCTGATAGGCATAGCGGAACTCATCGCTGGCACCCCAGATGTCGGCTCCGGCCGCACTCATGGTAAACGCGCCCGGCGTGGTTTCATCGAAGGACACGACGTCACCGTAATACCACAGGCTCAGGGTGTTCATTTCCCCGGCTGTCCAGTCCTGTTGGAGGGCAAACTCCCGCTCCACCTCGCTGATGAACGGCGGCCCGGTATTGTCATAGGCCAGAGACATGGACCATGCGCCATGAGCATCGCCCGTCTGCCCGGCGGAGGGGTTGCGCCAGCGGTTCACCTGCGCCCCGGTATCGTTGATGGAGCCATCGATCCAAGCCTTCTCGATGCGGCTGCCTGCGTTATCCGTATAGCTTTCGAAGTCATCAATCACGACATAATCGGGCACCGTGAACGTCCAGACAATGCCTTTGTAAATGGTCGTGCCGTCGGTTTCCACCTCATCAATTCGCCAGAAGTGCCGGCCGCCGGGCTGCACCAGCCCCTGCAGAGGGAAGCTTGTATCGGTTTGCCGCCCCCGATACAGCGGCGACGCCACATTGGCGGTTTCCACGGCATTCTCATCGGTGCCGAGGTACACATTGTGGGAGGCCGCCCGGACTCCCGGCGTCCACTGCAGCAGGGGCACAACCCCCACCGGCCCCCCGTCGGCCGGCACCGGATTCGTCGCCCGGTAGGATACTACTGCGTCCACAGCGGATATGAGCACCTTCGATTCGAAGGGCTGCAAAATCAGTTCCCCACGGACCCCGTTGCCCTGCACATCACAATAGAGGTCCGGCCCCAGATCAACGCTGATGACATCGAGCGACGCATTGTAGACAATCTCCGACTTCGTTGGACTGCTCAGAGTAACTTGAGGAAGTTGGCTCAAACAGGAGAATTCCCTGGAGTTGCCGTCGTACCCGGATGCGGCGCGCCACCCATCCAAGGACACGCTCCGGCGGACGTGTCCACCTTGAGAGGCGTTATAGCAATCCAGGTAAATATGCGTGCTCGCATAAGGATTGTAGAAGTAGTTCCTGTCGGAGAAGCCAAAGTGGAGGTCCTCATAGTACGTGGTCAGAAACAACGTTCGCTGCTGTGCGTCGGTGGCGAACAGGATGTTGTCCTGCACGACATCATCGACGAGCCTCATCCCTTCGTCCGTTCTGCCGACGAGACGCACCTGGGTCACTTGGTTGCCGTACAGCGTGTTCTTCTGCACGAGATTTCCGGGCGCTCCGTGGAAGAAGATGCCGGCATAATGCGAGCCGATGACCGTATTATGCTCAATGATTCGATTGTTGCCCTTGCCATCCACGTAAATTCCGGGGCTCCCGCCGGAATACCTCTCGATGGTCACCGGAGTTCCAAGATCATGATACTTGTCCATCGTGCAGCATCCGATAGCATCCTCAATGATGTTGTGGTGGATATGGTCTTTTTCCGATCCGGCGTAAAAGCCCCCCGTATAGATGCCGCCTCCATCCGAGGTGGCCAGAGCGGTGTTCGTGATATAGTTGAAAGCGATCTCCCGGTTGAGTGGGTTGCCGCCCATATACAGACTGCTGTTGCCCGTGCGGTCGATTCGGTTGTTGCACACTCGGGTAAACGGGCCCCAGATAAACAGACCGTAGCCTTGCCCGTTCATCAAGTCGTCGTCGAAGTGTTCCGTTCCCGTGGCATAGACGTAATTGGCCTCGATATGGTTGTGAGAGGCCGTGTCGTCAACGTTGATCCCAGAGGAGCAGGAGTGCTTGACCGTGTTACGGACGACCTGATTGTTGTCACAGGACGCGCCGGTGGACTGCAACCGAATGCCGCAGTCATAGGTGTACTCAATCGTGTTGTTCTCAAGGGTCACGTCATGTGACCGGCAAACCAGGATCCCGTACCGGTAGGCATTGCGCATCGTCAAGCCGCGCACGATATTGAACGAGACACCGTTGTTGGTGCGCAGAGCACACTGCCGATAGGTAAACTCCACACCGTCTGCCCGGTCGCCCCTCGGCCATAGATAGAGCCTCTGGAGTCTCGGCTCGTACGCCCATTCACCTTCCTCGTTGATCTCCCCCACAATGCTGGTGATGTAGTAGCCGAATCGCCTCGACAAGTCATACCGGGGATCGCTCGCGAGAACAATCGTGGAGCCGGAAGAACTGGCAATCGGGATCTGGTCGATCTGCCATACCGCGGTCTTGATATGACACACGGCGCCGGTGAAGTAGTCTGAGGGTTTGGACAGGCTGCTGTCGGCGAAGGTGGTCTCGGGGTCCACGATGGTGGTCAAATAGCTCCATCCCGTGTCCGGATGGCGGGACCGGGGCAGCAACTTGCCATGCTGGAAAACCTGTCGAATGGCAAACGTGTCGTCCGGATGAGTGGTCACGAAGGCCGCCACGTCCGCCCAGTAGATGTGGCTCCAGTGGGGATTTCCTCCGCAATCTTCGGGGCCGGTGCACTTGCTCCAGTTCGTGACAGGTTCGGCCGCGTTGATGATGGCCTTGTCTTCGGCTCCGGGGTACGCCATGATCGTAATCGGGTCTGCCGCCGTGCCGCTCTTGCTCAATATCACGGTTTCCCGGTAGATCCCCGCCTTTACGAACACCGTGTCGCCCGCTTGTAGCAGAGGTGTCGCTTTTCCAATCGTCTTGAAGGGCAGCGATTCCGTCCCGGGATTGGTGTCGCGGGCACTGGGATGGTTCGCATCAACAAAGTACGTCGTTGCCCAAGCCGCCGACGGCGTCAGTGCCAACAGGCAGAACAAGGTCGGAACACCCCATACACGGCCATGAGAATTCCTCGCTCTTACTATGCTATTCATAATTCACACCTCCACTCTCTCGCCTTATGCATACCCTGGACCTGTACAGGATTGCTCCTGACGATGCTATTCTCTTATCCTCTTGAGAATCATCTGCCGCGGCGCGCCGGAGACGTCGAAACTGCCCTGCGGGTTGATGATTCCTTTGTCCACGATGAGATTGTCTTCTCGCTCGATGTATCCCCGGTACACGTAGTAGCCTCCCCACTCGTTCTTGTCTTTGACGTCCATGATGATCTCGCTGGTGGCCAGGAACCACACGCCCGATACGGTCGTCCCGGCCTTGATCGCTCCCGGGGTCTTGTCCTTCCCGAATCTGTCGCCCATCGTGACCTGGCAGACGCCGTTCGGACGGAGATCAACCTCCTGGATGTCCCCTCGTGTCGCGCCGCGCCATCGGCCCAGGAACGACGTTTCAGGAACCGGCTCCACACGTACGATCTTCACATCCGCCAATTCGCCGACTCCGAGGCGCTGCACGACGGCCTCGGCCGTATCGGCCACCTGCCTGGCCAGTGCGGCGCTGGTCTGGTCGTGTTCGATGCGAAAACACAGCGGCACATTCTTCGGCTTCATCAGACGCCAGAGGACATGCTGCTCCAGGTCCGCCGGATCAACGGGACCGCTGACAAGGGGCTCCGGCTTGCCGTCAGGTCGCTGCATCGCCTCCGTATAGAACGTGGTGATCCTGCCCTCCCGCAGGAAAAACGGGGAGTTGCCCGAGCCGGTAAACGTGATCGGCTCCAGACGCACTTCCGTCTCCATCTGGGAGCGGGTCTCTTTCGCCACCAGGATGATCTTGTTGCGCAGAGCCCTGGCGCCGGCGTCCTTCTCGGGATCGTGGTAAATGTGAATCCGCATCGGCAGGTTGCCCTTGTCCTTCAATTTACCCCGGAGGCAGTCCAGTGTTTCTTTCTCCGAAAGGAATGCTGCCCCTTTCCAGCGCCGAAGGACCCAGAAGTCAACAAAAGGCTCCTGGCCGTCAAGCATGTAGAGACGCCCGCCGATCATCTGGAGAGAGATATAGCTGTTCAGGGTCTCCGTCGGCTGCTCTGCCAGGGGAAGCTTGGGAATGATTCCCACCGTTTCCCGGAGATTGGCGAGCTCCATCGCGCGTTTGGATTCCAGTTCCGCCTTGGCCAGCAGCAGCTCATAGCGCATCTCGGCAGGTCCGGTCGTCGCTTCGGCCTTTTTTGCGAGCTGTTCGATCTGTAGATCCAGCAGCTTGATCTGTGCGAAGCTTTGCGTGATCTGACGAACGATATCGAAAGCCTCGTCCGTATCTGTGGTTGGGCGATTCTCCATGGCCAGGCGAATGAGGTCACCCAACTCAGGGTCTTCCACCTTCTGCACGCGTTCCAGGATGCTCGGCGTCTCGTTCTGGGCCGCTGCCCCCGCTGCCAAAACGACCGGCACAACCACGCAAAACACACATGCCAATGTTGTGATCCGTTCGGTTCTCATTTTTCAATCTCCCAAAACCTGTGCGAGGATTCGATTCATGCTCTCGGCCGACAGGTGCGGGCCCGCGGCGCCCGTCGGCTCTGCGCGTTTTGTTTGTTCCTCGATAGACGGTGCGGCGGCGAACGTTCGCCACGTCTGGCCGTCCCCGATAAAGGTCTCGGCAGGCAGCAGTCTTCCGGCGCGATCGACAGCACGAGCCATACGGTCTTCCATCCCCAACTGCCCGAACAGACGCGCGGCCTCCAGCCAGGCGACCAACTCCCGCGGCACGCGGATCTCCTGATGCCCGGTGGCCTCGCGGGGGACCGGGGCCGTCTGCGGCCTCGGTGCAGGGGGCGCCGACAGTCGTCCGCCCAAAAAGGCGAGGCCCGCAATCAGGGCGGCTGCGGCCGCGATCTCCGCCCTCCGCCAGGCGGAGCATCGCCGCCGCACTCGAATTAGCGCCGCCGTCGAGTCGCCGAGCAACCGGGCCGTGAACATCTCACGCGGCCGGCCTGCCGACAGACCGCGCTCGATCAGCTTTTCCACCTCTGACTCGTTCATGATACACCCCTATCCTGTCAAAGACCCTTCACTGTCGCACCTGCTCGTACATCTCGGCAAATCGGCTGCGGGCTCGGCGCAAGAGAGACTCCGTTGCATCGACGGTGGCACCTTGGACTTCGGCGATGTCTTTCATGGCCATGCCCTTGAGGTATTTGGCTTCCAGAACCATGCGGTAGCGATACGGCAAACGGGCCAGGGTTTCATGGACCTCCAGATCCGGTTGCCCCCGTCCGCGGCTGCACTCTCGTCCTTCCGCGGCCTTGGTCTCATGCCGTTTTCGTCGCTGTTCTTTAGCTGCGACGGTCATGTGACGGTTCCTGGCGATGCCAAGCAGCCAGGCGCGAAACGTGCCCTGCTGCGGCCGAAACCGATGAATCCGGCTCGCCGCCGTCATGAAGACCTGCTGCGTGATCTCCTCGACCCGGTCCCGGCGACTGGCCGCCAGGGTAAGACAGAACTGGTACACGGCGTCGACGTGGGTTTCGAATAGCTCGCGCCAAGCCCGCTCGTCACCCCGCCGGGCGCTGCTTACCACGAAACTCTCGTAATCCGCATCCATCCAGTGACTGCCTCAACCGGGTTGGGCTGTATTGGCCGGGTCTTCATATCCACTTCTCGCCTCGCCACACAGATCCGTCGCCAATCCGGCAAAAATACCGGTTCGCCACCATATGCACTGCCGAGCCACCCGGGCCGCAAGATGAAGCAGAACCGCTTCGAACGCCTGTCAAGTTGGCGTGCCAGCGGCCGCGGCCCTGCCGGAATTGGCATTGGACCGGACCTCACAGAACCTCTGCCGCGTTAACCGGCGGATTTATGTATTGCGTAAAGCAATACTCAATAAAGACTTATACCTATCGGACCAAATTGGCATCGCAAGGATCAGGGCGTTGGTATATTTTTTGCACCAAGGATGTATTTACGCGTCAATTGTGCACAAAACCGTTTGTTACGCATGCAGTTTAAGGAGGCACGCAATTATGGCAGTGAAAGAATTGGCGTTCGAAGCCGATGCACGGGCGAGCCTGTTAGCCGGGGTGGAGAAGCTGGCGGCCGCCGTCAAGCCGACCCTCGGGCCGCGCGGCCGCAATGCCGTGATCGACAAGAGCTGGGGCGGTCCGACCGTCACCAAGGACGGCGTGACCGTCGCTGAGGAAGTGGACCTGCTGGACAAAAACGAGAATCTCGGTGCCAATCTGGTTAAGCAAGCGGCGAGCAAGACCTCCAAGATCGCCGGCGACGGGACGACCACCGCCACGGTCCTGACCGAAGCCCTGTTCAAGGAGGCGTACAAGAACCTGGCCGCCGGGGCCGACGCCATGGCCCTGAAGCGCGGCATGGAGGAGGCAGCCAAAGCCGTGACCGACAAGCTCGCCTCGTTGGCCAAGTCCGTCGACATCACCAAGACCGACGATATCGTCAACATCGCCTCCGTCTCGGCCAACAACGACCGGGAGATCGGCAAGATCATGGCCCAGGCCTTCCAGCGCGTCGGTAAGGATGGCGTCATCACTGTCGAGGAGAGCAAGACCTCAAAGACCGCCGTCGAGTTCGTTGAAGGCATGCAGTTCGACCGTGGGTACCTCTCGCCGCATTTCGTGACCGACCAGGACAAGATGGTCTGCGAGCTGGACAAACCGTTCATTCTCGTGCACGAGGAGAAGATCAGTAACGTGGCCAAGCTGGTCCCGCTGCTGGAGAAAACCGCCCAGGCCAAGCGGCCGCTGTTGATTATCGCCGAAGACGTCGAGAGCGAAGCCCTGGCGACGCTGGTCGTCAACAAGCTCAAAGGCGTGCTGAAAGTGGCGGCCGTCAAGGCGCCCGGCTACGGCGACCGTCGCAGGGCCATGCTCCAGGACATCGCGGTGCTGACCGGCGCCGAGCCCATTTTCAAGGACCTCGGCATCGAACTGGACGGTGTGGAGATCTCGCAGCTCGGCCAAGCCAAGAAGATCACCATCGACAACGACAACACCATCATCGTGGAGGGCGCAGGCAGCCAGGAAGCCATCAGCGGCCGCGGCAAGCAGATCAAGGACGAGATCGAAACCACCACAAGCGACTACGACCGGGAGAAGCTTCAGGAACGCCTGGCCAAACTGACCGGCGGCGTGGCCCAGATCAACGTAGGGGCCGTCAGCGAAGCGGAAATGAAGGAAAAGAAGGCACGCATCGAAGACGCCCTGCACGCCACGCGGGCTGCCATTGAAGAAGGCATCGTCCCGGGCGGCGGCGTGGCCCTGATTCGCTGCCTCGATGCCGCCGAGCAGGTCAAGCTCAAGGGCGACGAGAAGACCGGCGCCGAGATCCTGGTCAAGGCCATGAGAATGCCCTGCTACTACATTGCGTACAACGCCGGCGCGACGCCGAACCTGGTGGTCAACAAGATCAAGGAAGGCAAGGGCGGATTCGGCTACAACGCGGACACAGATGCGTACGAAGACCTGCTCCAGGCCGGCGTAATCGATCCGGCCAAGGTCACGCGGATTGCCTTGCAGAGCGCCGTCAGTATTGCGAGCATGCTGTTGACCACCGATTGCCTCGTCACCGAGAAGCCCAAAGCAGAGCCGGAGATGCCTCCGGGCGGCCCCGGTGGCGGCATGGACGGCATGGGTGGCATGGGCGGCATGGGTGGCATGGGCGGCATGGGCGGCATGATGTAGTCGCCTCCTTCGCTCAGGCATGAGCGTCTCGTACGCGGGCCCGGCCCCCGGCCCAACGGGGATGAGAAGTCGCCGGGTCCTGTGGTCTTGAACCTCGGATCAATCGGTGCGGTGGAATCGCACTGTGAAACGGAGTGAACTATGACCAGCAAAGCACGCAACCAACGGGTAGTCATCGCGACGGCGACCGTCGCTCTGGCCTTGGGATCGTTCGTGGGCGGCTGTGGGCAGGACATTAATGTCAGTCCGGCCGAGGAAAAGGCCCTGACGAAGGACCAGCGGATGGAGTGGTGGCGTGAGGCCCGATTTGGCATGTTCATTCACTGGGGCCTGTACTCGGTGCCGGCCGGCACGTACAAGGGCCGGCGCATCGACGGCATCGGTGAATGGATCATGCACCGGGCGCAGATCCCGATTGAGGAATATGAGAAGTACGCCAAGGCGTTCAACCCCATCGGATTCGACGCCGACCAGTGGGTGCGCCTGGCCAAAGAAACAGGGATGAAGTACATCGTCATCACCAGCAAGCATCACGACGGCTTTTGCCTGTGGGATTCGCAGGTCACCGACTGGGATATCATGGATGCCACGCCGTTCCAGCGGGACATCCTGGCGGAACTGGCGGCTGCCTGCAAGAAACACAAGGTCAAGCTGTGCTTCTACCATTCCATCATGGACTGGCACCACCCCGACGCCCAGGCGCCCTTCTATCCCAACTACAACGACACCAGCCGGTCGAATCCGAACTTCGACCGCTACGTCGCGGAGTACCTCAAGCCGCAATTGGCTGAGTTGCTGACGAAGTACGGGCCTATCGGCGTGCTCTGGTTCGACGGCGAGTGGATCAAGGATTGGACCGAGCCCAAAGGCAAAGATATGTACAACTTCGTCCGCTCGCTCCAGCCGGCCGTTATCATCAACAACCGTGTCGGAAAAGGCCGCAAAGGCATGGAAGGCCTCAGCAAGAGCGACGAGTACGCCGGCGACTTCGGCACCCCCGAACAGCAGATCCCCACCACCGGCTTGCCCGGTGTGGACTGGGAAACCTGCATGACCATGAACGACACGTGGGGGTACAAGGCCTACGATGAGAATTGGAAGTCGCCCGAGGACCTGATCCGCAAGCTGGCCGACATTGCCAGCAAAGGAGGCAATTTCCTGCTCAACGTCGGTCCGACGCCGGAAGGGTTGATCCCGGCCGCGAGCGCCCGGCGGCTCCAGGCCCTGGGCCGGTGGATGGCGGTCAATGCCGAAAGTATTCACGGAACCTCCGCCAGCCCCATCGGGCGTCCAGCTTGGGGACGATGCTCCGCCAAAGGCGACAAGCTTTATCTGCACGTCTTCGATTGGCCTGCAGATGGCAAGCTGACGGTCCCGCTGGCTGACACCGAGATTCGCAAGGCCTACTTGCTGGCCGATAAGAAACGCAAGCAACTGCCGGTCGCCAGCGGCACAGACGAGATCACGGTCTCGCTGCCCGAAAAGGCACCGGATGCGATAGATAGCGTGGTAGTGCTCACATTGGATAAGTGACAGGTATGTCAGGCTCACAAACACTTGTTGGAGAAGGAGTAGCAGGATATGAAACTCAAACCCTTGGATGACAGAGTAGTAATCAAGCCGCTGGAGGCCCAGGACAAGACAAGCGGTGGCATCTTCTTGCCGGACACCGCCAAGGAAAAACCGCAGATCGGCAAGGTCGTTTGGGTCGGCCCGGGCAAAATGCAGGACGACGGCAAGCGGGCCGCCATGTCTGTAAAGAAAAACGACGAGGTCATCTACGGCAAGTACATGGGCAACGAAGTCGAAATCGACGGCGAAAAGTACGTCATCACCCGCGAAAGTGACCTTCTGGGCATCGTCGAGAAGTAAGACAGGAGGAAAACGCAAGCGACCCGAATCACCGGGAGAGAAGAACTTTTAGAGGACCAAGAAAATGGCAAAGCAATTGATGTTTGACGATACGGCACGGAGCGAGTTGCGGGACGGCTTGCAGCAACTGGCCGCCGCCGTCAAAGTCACTCTGGGCCCCACCGGACGCAACGTCGTGTTGCACAAAAGCTGGGGCTCTCCGAAGGTGACCAAGGACGGCGTCTCGGTCAGTAAGGAAATCGAGCTGCCCGAACCGTTCAAGAACATGGGCGCCAAGATGGTCAACGAGGTCGCCAGCAAGACCTCGGACGTCGTGGGTGACGGAACCACCACCTCGATCGTCCTGGCCGAAGCGATATACCTGGAAGGCCTGCGGCACGTGGCGGCCGGGGTCAACCCGATGGCCATCTACCGGGGCATCGGAAAAGCCGGCGACATCGCCACCAGATTCATCTCCGACGCGAGCGTTCCGGTCAAGGGCCACGACGACATTGCCAAGGTGGCGACGATCAGTGCCAACAATGACGCCGAGGTGGGCGAAATCCTCGCCGAAGCCATCGACGCCGTCGGCAAGGAAGGCGTCATCGAAGTCGAGGAAGGTCGCGGCATGGCCAACGAGTTGAACGTCGTGGACGGCATGCAGTTCGACCGCGGATTCCTGTCGCCCTACTTCGTGACGGACCCCGAAGCGCTGGAGACCGTTCTCGAAGATGCCTACGTTCTGCTCCATGAGAAGAAAATCTCCAACGTCCGGGAGTTCATTCCGCTGCTGGAGAAGATCGCCCAGGTGGGTCGTCCTCTGCTGGTCATCGCCGAGGACGTCGAAGGCGAGGCCCTGGCGGCGCTGGTGATCAACCGGCTCCAGGGCGTGCTGCGGGTCTGTGCCGTTAAGGCCCCCGGTTTCGGCGACCGGCGCAAGGCCATGCTCCAGGACATCGCCATCCTCACCGGCGGCCAGGTCATTACCGAAGACCTCGGCATCAAGCTGGAGAGTATCGAGCTGGCGCAGTTGGGACAGGCCAAGAAGATCGTCATCAACAAGGACGACACGACGATCATCGAGGGCGCGGGCAAGAAGAAAGACATCCAGGCCCGTTGCGACCAGATTCGCGCTCAGATTGAGAAAACGACCAGCGATTACGACCGGGAGAAGCTCCAGGAGCGTCTGGCCAAGCTGACCGGCGGCGTGGCCGTGATCAACGCCGGCGCGGCGACCGAGACCGAGATGAAGGAGCGCAAGGACCTGCTCGACGACGCCCTGCACGCCACGCGAGCGGCGACGGCCGAAGGCGTCGTGCCCGGCGGCGGGGTCATCTTCCTGCGCGCCCTCAAGGAAGTGGAAAAAGGACGCACCAGGGCGCGCGGCGATGAGAAGATCGGCTTCGACATCGTGATAAACGCACTCAAGGCGCCCACACACCAGATCGTGGACAACGCCGGCGCCGAAGGCGACGTTGTCGTGGCCCAATTGCTGGAAAAGCTGGAAAAACAGAAGAACATTGGATACAATGCCAACACCAGTGAATTCGTCGACATGATGAAGGCGGGGATTATCGACCCGGCCAAGGTGGCACGTACCGCACTGGAAATGGCAGCGTCCGTGGCCGGACTGATGCTGACCACCAACGTCCTCGTCACGGAACTGAAGGATGAAGAAGCCGAGCCGATTACCGGCTCCGTTCGATAGTCGAGGTCCGGGGGCGCGGCTCAATCGCCCGACGACGGGCCGATGGGCCGCGTCACTCAGATAACTGCTTATGGCCAAACGGGACTACTACGACGTATTAGGCGTGGACAAGAGCGCCTCGGCCGACGAGATCAAGCGCGCCTATCGGCGGATGGCCATCAAGTATCATCCGGATAAGAACCCCGGCGACAAAGATGCCGAGGCCAAGTTCAAGGAGTGCGCCGAGGCGTACGAGGTTCTCAGCGACACCGAGAAACGCAAGCAGTACGACCAGTTCGGCCATGAGGGACTGCGCGGGACCGGAATGCACGATTTCTCGCGAATGAACGTCGAGGACATCTTCAGCATGTTCGGCTTCGACGACTTCTTCAGCGGGATCTTCGGTGGCGGCGGTCGGCGCGGCGGCGGTCGGCGCGGCGGGCCCAGCCGCGGATA
>Ga0272442_10007668_pt1 | contig 13883 bp, 7 predicted proteins | sample SSMForm2O_FD_200262 | JGI IMG/M metagenome (GOLD analysis project Ga0272442, IMG submission 200262) | Marine sediment archaeal communities from Little Sippewissett salt marsh, Falmouth, MA, United States - SSM-Form-2O | ecosystem: Environmental > Aquatic > Marine > Wetlands > Sediment ...
CTTGGGCCTCGGACAGATCGTACGTCACGAATCCCACACGACGCCTGCCCCCCTGATTGCGGCAGTGCATACCGGATCCGCCAGGGCTTGCATCCGGCCCTTCATCCGCGTCATTACTGACATGCCCATCAAACGTCGGCACCAAGCTAAAGGGCACCGCCTGCACATGACTCGCGACGGTTAAAAAGATCGAAAAAGAAATGGAATAGATGACTAACTTGTACATAACAGTCCTCCTACAAAAAAGTTGAGTAAAGATGAATCACATCGAACTTTACCCTCTCAGTTTAACAAAATCGAAGCCTTACTGTCAAGAAATAATTCGGTCATCATTTCATCGCGCAGTCGATAAACTGTCCGTAAAATCTCACAAAACGGCCATTCTCAGAAAGTCCAACCCTTCGAGATCTTTTTGATGCGCCCGGATCTGCGTTTTCGTATCCCGAAACTGGATTTTGCCAATATTGGTCGTAAAGCCTTAATTGACTACAAGCAACGAAACGGCTTGACGCGGCAGATCAAGCTGTAATACGACTTGATTGCTCTCCACACGACACGTTGGCTTTTGGCCAATTTCCGCCAAACGCCCGGCTTTTTCAAGTTGGGCATACTGTTGATGTGTCGGTTGGGGGGGTGCGCCCATCTTCTTCCATAAGGTGTACGCATTGCTGTGTTGTTGGTCAATGCGGTAATGCCGAAGCGGTAACGTGCCGGACTGAACAGGCAAGCCCCTTAGGGTCAACCTGACATGCGCCCGAGGACCGGGAATATCGTCGTCATGGTAGTGCCACAACATCACACATATTCTATTCCTATCCAAAGTAGCGAGCGCAGCAACGTCCGGCTTTTCACGGACTCCATCTTTGAGTATCGTTTCAAGCTCAACAGCGCCGCCGCTATGAACCGGCAAGCGCCGTCCACTCATCATGCTGTACATGCGAAAAACATTCAGCACCGGCTTATCAACCCCATTCGTCGCCAACGAACGGAATCCTGCGAAGTAAGGCTGGTCTTCAAACTCAAACGCCCAGGTCAGCGCTCCTTCCAGATTGACCTTGTGTTTGTCGGCCAGATCCATTTTCCTGGCAAAGCTTGCCGCCGTGTAACTCGAATACATGGTTCCGTTGCGATACCCTAAATGTTCTCCCTGGCACGCCGCGCAGCCTTCCGGATCGGACTCGCCAATGATAATGGGGATTCCTTTCAGTTCCGGATAGGATGCAATCATTTCAAAGCCTCTGTCGATGGCGCGAAGCTGATGGTCCATCCCCATTTGTACGTGACCGTCCACATATTGGGGCCGGCCTTTGGCATGGAACGAAACAAAGTCGAGCGGAGTCCCCTTTTTGCCGGTTGCAAAATTTGTACCTCTCAAACAATGTTCGAGGAAATCCCGCATGAACGGCCCGCCCGGGCCGGCTGTATCCGGACCGCCGACACGGGCGTCCGGAAGCGCACGCCGGACCGCATCAATCGCACAATCATGAAGCTTGAAAAACTCTTCGGGAGTGCCTTGCCAGTAGGCAATGTTTGCTTCGTTCCATGTCTGCCAATACCAGGACTTCACTTCCGAAGCGCCGTATCGGTCCACGCAATGAAGGACCCATTGATACACCAGCTCTCCCCATTGGTCATAATCATCCGGAGGATATGCCCAGCCGGTGTATATCTCCTGATATTTCAAGTCCGGATTCCATTTGTGCTGGTAAGGCTCCGGTTTGATGGAAAGCGCTTTTGGCATAAAACCGATCTGGGCGTAGGGTCGTACTCCGTGCATGAGATACGTGTCGAAGATACGATCCAGAAGGGTCCAGTCATAAATCGGCGTACCGTTTGCGTCCTCGTTATATACGCCCGTTGAGCCCCATTTGAGCGCCGGCGTGCCGTCGCCGGACGTCAGCAGATTGTGAGCCCGAAAATACACTTCCTGCGGGGCAAGTTCCCCCAGTTCTCTCATGAGTTTCTTGCCGTTTTCCATGTAGGCGTAATTTGATTCATCCGCCCCGAAAAACCGCCAGATTCGCCGGAATTCACCCATGGGTTTGGACACGTCGATATCAACAGTCACAGGAAAAGTTGTAGATGATAAACGATGGGCGATATCTCCCTCGTCATCCGGTCGAGCTCGAGAGTTTGCTTCGTCGTGTGAACAGGATGACAAAGAAAAAATGATCCATAAACAATTCAAAACCTTTAGCTTCGCAGAAAGACGACGCACTGGCTGGCCTCCTTTTACTTAGATAATTCCATACACGTTCCATAGAAACATATTAGTGACAGCGCTGCTTTCAAGACAAGTAATTTTTTGCGGTTCTCTTGGTTCGCAATGGGAGACGCCGGCCGGTCACGACCATTGAAGAGGCAAACAAACTGTTCTGTAAGGCAACACCCGAAGCGGCCTATTCGTCCTGCATGGTTCGGTGCTCGTCATTACTTGATCGCCAGGACGACCACCGACTTGGCGGGAATCGAGGCCATGATCAAATTTCCGTCCACTTTAGCCGCCCCAAAGGATACCGGCCTGACCCCGTTGGGATTCTCGAAGGTATTGTGATCTGTCATCTTCTCAGCCGTCAGGATCCGGCCTGTGACGTGCTTGGGTGCATAATCCTCAAGCAGGCACTCCAGCCTGGAATCTTCGTTCGGATGGAGGTTGCAAATCGAGATGTGCACCATCCCAGCAGCATTTTTGGAGGCTGATGTCACCAGAGCGGGAATTTGTTGATTCTGAAATTGATACTGATGGCAAACCAGGTCACTCGGCAGCCTCGTTGCGCCTTGATGGACTTTGAACATCTCAAAGACGTGATAGGTGGGTGTGACGATCATCTCCTTGCCTCTGGTTAGAATCATGGCCTGGAGGACGTTGTTCGTCTGCGCGATATTCGCCATCTTGACGCGCTGGCAATGCTTATTGAATACGTTCAGAAAGATACCGGCCGAGACCGCGTCCCGCAACGTATTCTGCTGGTAGAGAAATCCCGGATTGGTGCCGGGTTCGACGTCCCACCAGGTCCCCCACTCGTCCACAAACAGATCAATCCGTTTACGTCGATCGAATCGGTCCATAATTTCAATGTTCCTGGCAATGATGTCATCCACACCCAGCGTATTCTTCATTAGTGCAAACCATTCCTTCTCATCAAATTCCGTCGCACTCCCTTTCTTCGTCCAGTCGCCGCTGCCGCGCACATAATAGTGCAGGGTAATCGCATTCATATGCCGTGCGGCTTTTTCCATCACGACTTCGGTCCAGCGTAAATCCGTCCCGCCCGGCCCGCAGGCCACCTTGACGATTCGGTTGCCGGAATAGTCACGTACATACGTCTGGAAACGACGATACAAATCCGCGTAATATTCGGCTGTCATATTTCCGCCGCAGCCCCAGTTTTCATTGCCCACACCAAAATAGCGTACGCGCCAGGGCTTTTCGCGTCCGTTTTGACGGCGCCATGTCGCCATGTCACTGTCGCTGTCGCTGGTCATATATTCGACCCAATCCTGCATCTCCTCGACCGACCCCGAGCCCACGTTGCCCGCGATATAGGCCTCGCAATCCAGCATTTCACAGAGGTCCAGAAACTCATGCGTGCCGAAAGCATTGTCGTCGATCACTCGACCCCAGTGGGTGTTGATCATTCTGCCTCGCTTTTCACGGGGACCAATGCCCTCTTTCCAATGATATTCGTCGGCGAAGCACCCACCGGGCCAACGCAGTACGGGAACCTGGATTTTCTTGAGGGCCTCGACGACGTCTTTGCGAATGCCGCGTTCGTTGGGGATGTCCGAATCGTCGCCCACCCAGAAGCCTTCATAGACGCAGCGGCCGAGATGTTCGGCAAAGTGACCATAGATTTCAGGGGCGATTCGGTCTTTGCCCTGGTTGACATAGATGACCAGTTTGTCGGACTCCTCTTCGTCGGAAGGGATACCGGCGACTGCGCAGACAGAATGAGCCAAACACAAGATAAGCATAGCGATCGTCAGTTTTTTCATACGCATAAGAAATCTCCTTCTATTGAAGCGGTCACATGTGATTACGTTGTATTTAGAGAACCACTCGAATTACAGAGAAATATTGGCGATTTTGAGAAACATCATTCCCTATCCGTTGCATACAAAGCAACCTTTGAATCACGAGGAGACACATCTACATTGAACGCCTCCCAAGTTTCATTATCATCATAACACGGACTATTCCAAAGGTAAAGAATTGCTCATAATGTGAATTGATAAGCCGGCAGTGTGCCTTCAATATTCATTTTCAGTAGTCCTGCTCTTATGGAGGTTATTTACGTATGTCTTTGGATGTGGCTAATGCAATCACCCGGCCCTGATTGCCGACGGCACAATAGAAGTGATAGACGATTTCTTCGTATTTGATAATCCAAGGTTTGTGAGCATAAGTCTGATCCCAGGATTCAGACGGTTCCACTAAGTTCGGCCCCTTCCACCTGGTCCAGTGTACTAAGTCGTAAGAGCAGGCAAATGTATCGAAGGCTTTTGGCCTCCAACCGGCTCCGAAGTAGAACATCACCCAAACCTCATCCATCCGGGTGATTTGCGGATCGCCGGAAATCCCCCTGCCATTATCAATGACCGGCTCGGTACCATATCGATACCAATGCCTCATATCGCGTGAGACCGCTATTCCGATACGCTCGAATCCGTTTTTCTTCTTACCGTTGTAGAACATGACGAAAGGATACCCAAGTGTCCTTTCTTTATCATCTATGATGTTGCTCTTATACTGGGTCAGCGCCTCGAATTCACGAACATCCGGCTGATCGCGTGAGAGCACCGGCTCATGAAGACGATTCCACTCGACAGGCCGTGTTGGATCCGATGTCCAGGCGATTCCAATCGCCAGCGGGTCCGTTTCATAGCCTTCTAATGCGCCGCCGATATACGAAAGCCAGAATTTACCCTCATATTTCTGTAATTCATACGAGCCGCCCCAGGTATGCTCCTGCAAAGCGATATAACCGGCAGCCTGTCTTGCATCCCAGGTGCCTTCGCGAAAGCGAAGAATTTTGTCCATAGGTTTCCACCTCAGCAGATCGTGACTTTCCGCAATCGCTGTTTCGTAGCCGCTGCCATCAAAAATAATATACATCATGTACCACGAATCGCCGTGACGAAAAACGCTCGGGCAATCGACTTTCTTACTCCCTTCACCTTTTAAGATGACTCCATACTTGTAAGGTGTTTTGATTTCCTTATAGATGCTCTGCATGGTCTCATGGCTGACTTTCTTACCCGACGGGTTCGCCGGCAACACTTCGCGTGCCATCTGCGGCCCGGCATACAAAGCGGAACATAATAGTATAACAGCCGCATGGGCAAACGAGTCCCTTAGGGACAAGTTTCCCTTCCTACAGTGATGTCTTTCGGTCATTTGATGATTCCTCAAGCAAGCAAAACCCAAACATCGTCTTTTTGAAAAAGAATGTAATCGCCCACTCCGAGTTTTTCAAGAACAACTGACTTCAAACGAATCCCTTCGTCCCGACATTGACAGAACGATCCCTTTCATCTAACATCACATCAAGACATGAGTTCAGTTGAATAGTCCTGTAGAAATGAGACTGAAGATCCGAATTGGAGATCGAACGTGAACGGAGCTTTACTTGTTTGTGTCCTGGTTGTAAGTCCCTGTCTCGCCGGTCATGTTCATCGAGCCGGCGGAGGGATAGCGAAGACCTCGGCCAGTCCATATGCCAAGCTTCACAGCGTCGATATCGGTGCCGTGCAGTGGACCGACGGTTTCTGGGCCCAGAAATTTGATCTCTGTCATAAGAAAATGATTCCCAATATGTGGCGTCTGCTGGAAGATCCGCAGATCAGCCACGCCTATGACAACTTCCAGGTGGCCGCCGGGTTGATTCAAGGCAGGCATCGAGGGCCCAAATGGCATGATGGCGATTTCTATAAATGGCTGGAAGCGTCGGCCTTCGTGTACGGGATCACCAGGGATGAAAAATTAAACCGGCAGATGGATCACATCATCGACGTCATCGGCAAGGCCCAGCGGGACGATGGATATCTCCATACCCCCGTTATCATCTCTCAACGCCAACAGGATTCCGAGAGAAGTGCATTCCAGAACCGGCTGGATTTCGAAACCTACAACATGGGACATCTCATGACTTGTGCCTGCGTTCACTATCGCGCGACGCGTAAAACCTCGCTGCTGCATATCGCTCAAAAGGCCGCGGATTTCCTTTACGAAGCGTACAAGCATTCCCCTCGAAACCTTGCGAATAACGCCATCTGTCCTTCCCACTACATGGGCATTGTGGAACTCTATCGCACTGTGGGCGATCCGCGGTATCTCGAACTGGCCAAGGGACTGATTGACGTTCGCGATTTCGTCGAAGAAGGTACGGACCACAATCAGGACCGAATCCCCTTTCGCAAGCAAACACAGGCCGTTGGCCACGCCGTCAGAGCAAATTATCTTTATGCTGGCGTCGCGGATGTATACGCCGAAACCGGGGATCGGTCTCTGCTCAACGCTCTGGAGGAAATCTGGCAAGATGTGGCTTATCGTAAGATGTACGTGACCGGCGCGACCGGCGCGCTGTACGATGGCGCTTCGCCGGATGGATCGAAAGACCACTCGTCGATCCAGCTCGTACACCAGGCCTATGGCCGGGCGTATCAGCTTCCCAATGTCACGGCCTACAACGAATCGTGCGCCACGGTCGGATTTGTCTTGTGGAATTGGCGGATGCTGGCCATTACGGCCCAGGCCCGCTATGCCGACTTACTCGAATTGGCGCTCTACAACGGTATCCTGGCGACAACCAGTCTCGACGGAACACAGTTCTTCTATAAAAATCCCCTCCGGCAGGTGAAGAATATGCCATTTAAGCTGCGTTGGTCACATAAACGCGAGTCGTACATAAGCTGCTTCTGCTGCCCCCCGAATATTGTCCGTACTATCGCCGAAGTTGTCAGTTATGCCTATAGCCTCTCTGACGAAGGCGTATGGATTCATCTGTATGGTGGCAACGTGCTCGACTCGCATCTTCCCGATGGATCAGCGATCAGGCTGAATCAACAAACCGAATATCCCTGGGCTGGTTCGATTCGGATTGACGTGGAGGAGACGCCGCAAAAGGAATTCTCGATACTATTGCGGATTCCCGGTTGGGCCGAAGACGCCCGCGTGACAGTCAACGTCGAATTGCTTGGAGCAGGCCTAAAACCAGAACAATATTTCGAAATCAGACGGTCATGGTCGTCAGGGGATCGGATTGAGCTGGTTTTCCCAATGACCGTGCAGTTGCTGGAAGCGCATCCCCTCGTAGAAGAGGCACGCAATCAGGTCGCAATTCGTCGCGGCCCGGTTGTTTATTGCCTGGAGTCGATCGATCTGCCGGATGATGTCGGAATCATGAACGTAGGCATTTCATCCAACGCGCAATTCCAAAACCATTACGTTAAAAATCTGTTGGGTGGAATCACGGTATTAGAAACGAAGGCGTATGTTGACACCGGAGATGACTGGGACAAGGCTCTTTACCGCAGAGTATCCCCACACGAGCCAACAGCAGTCGATATCCGCCTGATCCCTTATTACGCCTGGGGCAATCGGGGCGATTCTGAAATGACTGTTTGGATACCTCTGAGATAAGCCCGCGAAACCGACACATAGATACGAGGAAGTCAACGTGGCCAAAAAACTGATCCTTCTGTTTGTGAACATAATCGTGATTGGGTCCTCGAATGGAGTCCGCTCGCAAGAATCGACTGATGCGATGTTTGTTCTCGATGCAGCAACTTTTAAACATCACGTTGACTATTTCAACACGATGGAACCGGAGAACATCGTCAATCACGTCCCGAATCGAGACTCCTGGGCGTGGATGAAGGCCAACATTCCGTTCTTCGAGTGTCCGGACAAGAGCTTCGAGCAGATTTACTATTTCCGATGGTGGACGTTCCGCAAGCATTTGAAAAAGACGCCTGATGGATTCGTCTTCACGGAATTTCTCGACAAGGTCGGTCATAGCGGCACATATAATACGATAAGTTGCGCGTTGGGGCACCACATCTATGAAGGCACCTGGCTGCGTGATGATCGATATATCGACCAGTATGCCCACTTCTGGTACACAGGTCACGAAGGAAACCTTCAGCCGCATTTTCACAAGTACAGCAACTGGGGGACATGGGCGCTCTATCGACGATATATGGTGAATCAGGACAAGGGATTTGTCGTGGGATTACTGGACGCTTTTATCCGTGACTACGAAGCGTGGACGACCGAACGCGGCCTGAAGAACGGACTATTCTGGCAATACGACGTACGCGACGGAATGGAGGAATCGATCAGCGGCTCACGAAAGGATAAGAACGCCCGGCCGCCTTTGAATAGCTACATGTATGCCAACGCGCTGGCGATATCGAAGGTGGCGGAAATGGCCGGCCGAAAGGCGATTGCGAATGAGTACACTCAGAAAGCAAAAAAGCTAAAGTCACTCGTTCACGAGATGATGTGGGATGAACAGGCGGAATTTTTCAAGGTCAGGCATCCCAACGGCTCGCTGTCAAACGTCCGGGAGGAGATCGGATTCATCCCGTGGTACTTCAATCTGCCGGAGCCCGGTTACGAGCGAGCGTGGCGGCAGTTGACAGATCCGGAAGGATTCAGGGCGCCGATGGGCATTACAACCGCCGAACGCAGGCATCCTCAATTCAGAAGTCACGGCGTCGGCACGTGCGAATGGGACGGCGCCGTCTGGCCCTATGCGACGAGCCAAACACTCGTGGCATTAGGCAACGTCCTGCGAGATTACAAGCAGGAGTACGTCAGCAAAACAGATTACTTTGATGCACTCATGACCTACGCCCGGTCTCATCGGTATCGGGGCCAGCCATATATTGGAGAATATCTCGATGAGATAGACGGCACGTGGCTCAAGCCCGACTCCGATCGCAGCCGGTATTATAATCATTCGACGTTTTGTGATTTAGTCATCAGCGGACTCGCAGGACTTGTGCCCCGTCAAGACCATCGGGTGACCGTCGATCCTTTAATCCCCGCCGATGCATGGGACTGGTTCTGTCTCGACAACGTGCCTTATCATGGGCGCTCGCTGACGATCTTATGGGATCGAAACGGAAGGAGATATGGTAAGGAAAAGGGCTTTTATGTCTTCGCCGACGGAAGAAAGATCGCCGGATCCAATGAGTTAACGTCTATCACGGGTGAGCTTCGATAGAACAATCGTATGAATAACCTACAACATGATACTTTGATGGAGTTGTTGCTATGAATCACTGTTTAATCCGGTTCGCTTTGGGCCTGGTGCTGACCGTCACTGCACCAGCCCCGGCGCAACGTCAGATGGAAAACCTCACTCGCGGGATTGTGGCCGTCAAGCAATCCGACGGAACTGTCTATGTCGGGTGGCGGTTGTTCGGAACCGATCCCGAGCAACTGGCTTTTAATGTGTATCGCATGACGGGGAGCACTGTTCCCATCAAGGTGAATCGAACACCGATCACGGATGCCACAAACTACGTTGATCTTGGCGCGGACATCAGTCAGCCGCTGTCGTATATTGTCCGGCCCGTACTGAAAGGCGAAGAGCTGGAGCCCTCGAAACCAGCCGTCGCCTGGGATGATAACTACCTCGAAATCCCGATCCGGCCCATCGCTGAATACCGGCCCGGCGACGCCTCGATTGCCGACCTGGACGGCGACGGGGAATACGAGATCGTCTTGCACCAGGTCTCTCGAGGCCGGGACAACGCCTTCGCCGGGATTACCGGAACGCCCGTCTTCGATGCCTACGAGCTGGACGGCACGCATCTGTGGCGCATCAATCTGGGTATCAATATCCGCGAGGGTGAGCATTACACTCAGTTTATGGTTTACGATCTGGACGGCGACGGCAAGGCCGAGATGGCCTGTAAAACCGCCGACGGCACAACGGACGGGACGGGGCAGGTCATCGGCGATAAAGACAAGGATTGGCGTACTCATAAGGAGGGCGACCGACGGCATGGCCGTATCCTCGATGGCCCGGAATATTTTACGATCTTTGATGGTCAAACCGGCGCTGTGCTCAAAACGGTTGATTACATCCCCAACCGCTATCCGATTGACGGCTGGGGCGGTATCGGCGGCAATGGCGGCAATGACAACTACGGCAATCGCTGTGACCGCTTCCTGGCCTGTGTGGCTTACCTGGACGGCGTGCGGCCGAGTGTGGTGATGTGTCGCGGCGTTTATGGCCGGACCGTGCTTGCCGCATGGGACTGGCGCGACGGCGAGCTGACCAGCCGCTGGGTCTTCGATTCCGGTATCAGCTACCCGCCGTTTACGGACGCTTCGCCCTATTCCGGCATGGGCGGCCACTCGCTATCCGTGGCGGACGTGGACGCCGACGGCAAGGACGAAATCGTTTACCATTCCATGGTGGTCGATGACAACGGCCAGGGCCTGTACTCCACCGGCTTGCGGCACGGTGACTCGATGCACCTCAGTGACATGTACCCCGACCGGCCCGGTCTGGAGGCCTTCACGATCCATGAAAACGAAGATGACACCGTGCGGTTCCGAACGCCCGGCGTCGCTATGCGCGACGCGCGCACGGGTGAACTGCTCTGGAAGCACAGCCCCGGCATCGACGTTGTTGGGGGGTTGGCGGCCGACATCGATCCGCGCCACCGAGGCTATGAAGCGTGGGGCGGGCCGGGAGGCTTACGTGACTCACACGGCAATGAGATCGGTCCTTGTCCGCGCTCGAGCAGTTTTGCGATCTGGTGGGACGGCGATTTGCTGCGCGAGCTGCTGACCGGTTCCACGATCAGCAAATGGAACTGGGAAGAGGGTGTCGAACAGAGGCTCTTTTCCACTGGTACCCGGCGCCGTGGACGCGGTCCCAACCTCATGGGGGATCTCATCGGCGATTGGCGTGAGGAACTGCTCGTGACGGCGCCCGACGGCCAGTCTTTGCGGCTCTACACCCCGACGATCCCAACAGAGCATCGCATCTACACGCTGATGCATGATCCGCAATATCGACTGGCTATCACCTGGCAGAACGTGGTCTATAACAAGCCGCCGCACCCAAGCTTCTTCCTCGGCGATGGAATGGCACCACCTCGCTCGAACATCACTCTTATCGGTAAGGGCGAGGCAATCGCCGGCGTTAAAAGCGAATGACGCGGGATGAATCGTCTGTCATTATCTGGAATATTTAGAGGACTGTACGACGATATTCGCTGGATGTAGTCTATCGCTTTCGGCGCTCATTCGTATCGTGCCGCCTTGTCCCTCTTTTGCTCGCACGATGAGCATTGCCTTGCCGTGGAACAGTTTTCGATAGTCCGCCTGGAAAGGCTCCAGTGAAAACGGATTGCCGTTGCCGACGCCGGCCATGTCGGCCGGCCCGTCAACTTTGAACCGAACGAGATTGTCCGCCAGGGGGCAGAGCGTGCCTTTTTTGTCCAGGGCTTCGACAAGGATATAGCAAAGATCTTCTCCAGTCGCCGAGAGTTTCTCTCGATCCGGCGTGAGACGAAGGGCAGCCGGTTCACGGGCTGTGCACATAACCACCTGCCCAATTACTTTGCCCTCTTTATAAGCCACCGCCTTAAGCTCGCCCGGCTCGTAAATCACATCATTCCATCGCAATCGATACTTATAGGTGACATCGTAGTACGTCGATTCCACCTTTTCCGGGTAGGCACAGAATTCTCGAATGCTGGCCCATACGTTCCCTCGCAGTTCCGTGAACTCGATGCGCAAGAATCGTGCCTTCACATCCACTTCATGAAATGCGTGTCTCGGCCCGCCCCAGCGTGGCGTCCGGCTCGTGGCTTTGGTCACAATGGTTTGCCAGGTGGTTGAATTAGTCGATGCCTTGATCTCGTAGCCGTAATACTTAGCTTCGCGTTCGAGCTCGACCGCCAGATAGCCGACGTGCCGGACCGAACCGAGATCGATTTGCCACCATTGACCGGTACCGTCAGCGGCGGCGCACCAACGTGTTGACTCATCTCCATCAGTGGCCTGGTCTGCGATGTGGCCTTTGTCCAATTCGGATGAACTGGCCGTTGCGGACTTGCCCTGCGCGAAGTTTGCCGGCCTTTTGGGTGGCCGGCCTTTCGTTCGTTTTCCAAGCGATTGGCCATTGAGGAAAAGTTCCGCCGAATCACCATTGGTATAGACGAACACGGGAACATTCTTGCCCATACGGTCCGGCCAATTCCAGTGCGGAAGGATATGGACGGTGGTCGTCTCCGGCCGCCAGTAACTACGGTATAGATAGAACCGGTCCTTCGGGATGCCGCACAGGTCCACGATACCGAAGTATGAGCTTCGCGCCTGTTGGGCAAACGGTGTGGGTTCTCCCAAGTAATCAAAACCTGTCCAGACCAGCTCACCGGCGACAAAATCGTCGTCTTCCATTAATTGAAACTCGACGTCCGGGATGTCCGACCACGCCGCGGAATTGAGATCATAAGAGCTTACCTGGAACTGCTTGGAGAACTGAGTTTTCTCATTTGGAAATGGTAATTCATAGAAGCCACGCGTGCTCAGGGCCGAGGCCGATTCGCTGTAGATAATGGGTTTGTCGGGATAACGTTCCCTAAACCGGGCGTACCTTCGGGCATAGTTCCATCCGGTCAGATCCAAGGAATCGAGGATTGGCTCGTCCACTGTGCCGGGGATGTGACAGGAGAGGCCCACGGGGCGCGTCGGATCGTATTTGCGCACGAAGTCCCCCATGAACTTGACGCGTTCGGGGGACTTGCCTTCCCGGTCGTATGGCTGGTTGCCGATCTCGTTGCCGATCGACCAGATCACGATACAAGGGTGATTGCGATCGCGCATCACGAGGTTGCGAATCTGCTTTTCGCCGTGCCGCTCCAAGGGCGGCTCCCCTTTAACTCGGTCGGCCTTATCGTCCCATTTGTCAAAGGCCTCGTCCCACACCACGAAGCCCATCCGGTCGCACAGATCGAGCAATTCCGGCGCCGGTGGATTGTGGCTGGTGCGGATGGCGTTGACGCCCATCTCGCGCATGATCTCCAACTGCCGTTCCATCGCGCGGGTATAGAAGGCCGCGCCCAGCGGTCCGTGATCGTGGTGCAGGTTCACGCCGTAAAGCTGCACGCGCCGACCGTTCAGGTGAAAGCCGTTGTTGGCCGTGAATCGGAACGTACGGATACCGAAGGCGGCCATGTCGGTATCAACGATCTCATCGTCCATCCGAACGATAATCCTGGCTGTGTACAGCTTCGGATTTGTGATGTCCCATCGCTGAGGACCGGCAACCTCGAACGACATATCTATTTCGCGCGAGCCTTTGCCGGGCATGGTGTAATCTTTCTTTTTTTCTGCTACTGTCCGGTTTGCAGGATCGAGAAGGACAACCTCGACGTTGATGAGTAGTTCAGCATCAAGATGGTTCTCGATGCTCGAACGCATCCGGACGCTCGCTGATTTGTTGCTGACTTTCGGCGTGGTGACAAACGTGCCCCAGTGCGCCACGTGCACTTGTTCACAAACGGTCATCGTGACCTTGCGATAGATCCCGGCGCCGGGATACCATCGCGTGCCGTGGCGGCGTGTGTCGGCCTGCACCGCGATCACGTTGGCGCCCGCTCTTACATACGGCGTGGCGTCCACGCGAAACGACATATAGCCGTAATCCCACTCACCGGCGAGTTCGCCATTGACATAGACTTTTGGAAAGGCCATCACGCCGTCGAAATCGAAATACACTCGCTGATCGTTTTCTAATTGATCGAGTGTGAACGTCTTTCGATACCACCCCAGCCCTCGCCAGGGGAGCTTGCCGGCATAGCCGTTCTCCTGCGGATTAAACGGTCCTGAAATCGCCCAATCGTGGGGC
>Ga0272442_10007669_pt1 | contig 13882 bp, 11 predicted proteins | sample SSMForm2O_FD_200262 | JGI IMG/M metagenome (GOLD analysis project Ga0272442, IMG submission 200262) | Marine sediment archaeal communities from Little Sippewissett salt marsh, Falmouth, MA, United States - SSM-Form-2O | ecosystem: Environmental > Aquatic > Marine > Wetlands > Sediment ...
TAGTCAGCAGTTCCTGAAGGGTATTCGCGGCTCCATACGCTTCCAGGGCCCATACCTCCATCTCTCCAAGACGCTGTCCTCCGAACTGGGCCTTACCGCCCAGCGGCTGCTGGGTAACGAGTGAGTAAGGGCCGGTGGAACGGGCGTGCATTTTATCGTCCACCAGGTGGTGGAGCTTCAGCATATACATCACCCCGACAAAGACGGCGTTTTCAAAAAACTCTCCTGTACGCCCGTCACGAAGCGGTGTCTTTGAATTACCGGGCAACCCGGCCTCTTTCAGCTTATCTATCAGCATTTCCGGTGTGGCGGACTGAAATACCGGCGTGTCATACCATTCATCCAAAGTGACCGCCGCCCAGCCGAGCTGTGTTTCCAGAAGCTGGCCAAGATTCATTCGGGACGGTACACCCAGGGGATTCAAACAGACATCCAGGGGTGTTCCATCATCCATATAGGGCATTTCCTCTTCAGGAAGGACCCTGGCCACAACACCTTTGTTACCGTGCCGTCCGGCCATCTTGTCACCTTCACGCAGCTTGCGCTTGGTCGCGATCAGTACCTTTACAACTTCATCGACTCCGGGAGAAAGATCGTCTCCTTCAGACCGTTTCAGACGCTGAACATCTATAACCGTGCCTTCGGTCCCGTGTGGAACCCGCAGGGAACTGTCCTTGACCTCTTTTGCCTTCTCGCCAAAGATTGAATTAAGCAGCTTGAACTCCGGAGTTGTCTCGGTCTCTGATTTCGGGGTTACCTTACCAACCAGAATCGAACCGGAGGCGACTTTTGCGCCAATATTTACAATACCCTCTTCATCGAGATACTCCAGAGTCTTCTCACTCACATTGGGGATATCCCTGGTCAGCTTCTCCGGTCCGAGCTTCGTCTCCCGGATATCAATACTGAACTCTTTTATGTGAAAAGAAGTGTAAATATCTTCCTTGACAACCTTTTCAGAAATAAGAATGGCATCCTCATAGTTGTACCCGTTCCAGGGAACAAAACCTACCAGGACATTCTGGCCTAAAGCCAATTCACCCTTATCGGTGGCCGGTCCGTCACTGATTGCCTGACCATCCTCGATATGCTCACCCACGTAAACCAGCGGTTTGTGGGTAAAACATGTATCCTGGTTTGTACGTTGAAATTTTATCAGCTTATACACATCCCGCTCATCGGGATTGTCCGCCTTATCCGGTTTGATTACGATTCTCTGGTTGGTTACGTATTCAACCGTTCCGCTCCTGCGGGCTTTCAGAAGGACCCCTGAGTCGTACGCGGTTTTTCCTTCCATCCCTGTACCGACACGGGGAGCTTCCGGGAAAACCAGGGGAACGGCCTGCCGCTGCATGTTTGACCCCATCAGCGCACGGTTGGCATCATCATGCTCCAGAAATGGAATCAGGGATGTGGACACCGAAACTACCTGCTTTGGAGACACATCCATGTAAGTTATGTTTTCTAAAGTCTTTGTAATATAATCGCCACCCTTCCTCACGGAAATCAATTCATCGAGGAAGTTGCCTTTTTTGTCTATCCGCGCGTTTGCCTGCGCGATGAAGTGTTTCTCTTCATCCATAGCCGAAAGGTATTCGATCTCTTCGCTTACCTTACCCTTCTTTACCTTTCTATATGGACTTTCAAGAAAACCATATTCATTCACCTGGGTAAAATTGGCGAGAGACACGATCAGACCGATATTGGGCCCTTCAGGAGTCTCGATCGGACACATTCTGCCGTAATGGGTATAATGCACGTCCCGGACCTCAAATCCGGCCCGGTCTCTCGACAAGCCTCCAGGTCCGAGGGCATTCAGCCGGCGCTTGTGTGTAAGCTCAGCAAGGGGATTCACCTGGTCCATAAACTGGGACAGCTGACTGGAACCGAAAAACTCTTTTACCGCCGCCACAATAGGCTTTATTGAAATAAGGTCCTGCGGCTTGATTGTATCAGTCTCTTTCAGGCTCATCCGCTCTTTGGCAATGCGCTCCATCCTGGAGAAAGCCGTCTTGAGCTGGTTCGCCAGAAGCTCACCGACAGATCTGATCCGCCGGTTGCCGAGATGATCGATATCATCCACATTGGCCTCACCAATATATACCTGAATCAGGAAATTCATGGTATTGCAGACATCATCCATACTGAGGACCTGGCTGTTATTTTCCATATCATAATCGAATTTTTTGTTGAGCTTGTAACGGCCTACACGCCCGAGATCATACCTGCGGTTTGTAAAGAACATGGACTGGAGATCTTTTTCCGCGTTTTCAAGTGTAATCGGCTCTCCCGGCATCAAGACTGAATAAACCGAAATTAAGGCATCTTCCTTCGTTGGTTCATCAATCTCCACATCATCCCTGGTAAACTTAACTTCTTCACGTTCAAAACAATTCAGAATGATCTGGGAATGAAGTGATCCTTCGTGCTTGAAATCAATAAGCTCGATCTTCTTAATCCCGGAGTGCAGCAGCTCATCAACATCATGAGGATGAAGCTTCTCACCGGCCCGGTAGAGTTTTTTCTTTTCATGCTCCCGTTCGACCCACACAGCCTTTGCAAGGACCCTGCCAACCAGTTCGTCTTTTGCTTCACGGCTTTCCTTGACCTGAACCGTTTCACTCTTGTAAAAGACATCAATAATGCCTTCACGGGACTTAAAACCGAGAGCGCGCAGAAACATAGTACCGAGTATGCGCTTTTTTCTGTCAATCTTTGCATAGATCAGTTCTTTTTTCTGGTCGATCTCAAACTCAAGCCATGATCCGCGGTACGGAATGATCCTGGAAGAATAAATACCTTTCTCATGGGAAAATATCACACCAGGCGACCTGTGGATCTGACTGACCACCACCCTTTCAGCCCCATTGATAATGAATGTTCCGCGTTCAGTCATAAGCGGGATATCGCCGACATAAATGTCTTTTTGCCGAATTTCACCCGTTTCCTGGAAGATTAAATTTATCTGTGCCTTTATGGGAACAGCATACGTAAGCCCCTTGAGCTTACATTGCTCCTCGTCAAATTTAATATTATCCTCATCCAGCGTATAGTACGTATACTCCAACAGCAAATCACCAGTTGGGCTTTCAATTGGAAAAATGCTCTGAAACACTTCTTCAAGCCCCTGCCTGAGAAGCGGTTTGCCCTCTTTAAGCCGTGTTCTCTGCAGAAACCGATCGTAGGACAACAGCTGGATGTCGATGAGATTGGGGAGTTCCATTACTTCCTGAAATTCTTCCCCAATATAGGTCCTTTTTCTTATGGCTTTGCCACCTAAAAGCATCACCACCCCCTGATAAAAACACCCCGTTAAGTATTACACGGGGTACTGAGAAATTATTTAATTTGACACACAATATGCCACCAGACCTATTCCGGACTGGTGGCCTATTTGAGTACATTTCGCTTCTGTGGTTGAAAAACCCGATCCGTTATTTGACCTCAACAACTCCGCCGGCCGCCTCAAGTTTTTCTTTAATCTGGTTAGCCTCTTCTTTGGAAACACCTTCTTTAAGAGCCTTATCTCCAGCTTCAACCATATCTTTCGCCTCTTTCAGACCCAGACCTGTAAGGGCCCGAACTTCTTTAATCACAGGGATTTTCTTGCCGTCGGCAATACCCTTGAGAATTACATCAAATTCGGTCTGCTCTTCTTCTTCGTCAGCGGCAGCAGGAGCCGCACCAGCAGCAGCGACTGCTACAGGAGCCGCGGCGGTTACGCCAAATTTTTCTTCCATCGCGCTGATCAGCTCGGACACTTCCAATACCGTCATGTTCGCAATTGCTTCCAGAATATCATCTTTACTCATAGCCATATTAACTTCTCCTTATTTTCAGCGATAGCATGGCTGTGCATGAAGACTAACGCTGCTTGTATATTAGCCCGCAAACTGCGGGACATCGTTCATTACTATTCCGATCCCTTTTTATCCGCCACAGCCTGCAGTACACGTACGAGCTTCTGAGGCACCGCGTTCAGCGTATAGACAAAAGTCTGCAACGGAGCCTTCATCGTTCCCATCAGCTGAGCAATAAGCTCCAGACGGGTGGGCAGCTTGCTGAAAGCCTCCATCTGCTTCATGTCAAACACGCGGCCGTCAATGATACCGCCCTTTATTTCAACGGAATGGTCCTTACCGAAATCCACCAGTATCTTGGTAGCGGGGCCGGATTCCTGTGCAGGAAGGGCTACCGCTGTCGGGCCGATGAGAAGGTCTTCGACTTCAGGCTTCCCCATATCCTTGAGGGCGATTTTTGCAAATCTGTTCTTCACTACCCGAAACGCAGTATGCTGTTCGCGAAGCTTATTACGAAGCTCGGTAATCTGAGCGACACTCAAACCACGGTAGTCAGTAAAAATATAATCCGAGGACTGCTTGAAAAGCTCTTTCAGCTCTTCAACGGCGCCCGTCTTTACTTCATTTATCTTAGTTACGTATTCAGCCATAGTTCATTCTCCTTTGCGGCGGGCTACGCCAACTCCCGGTAATCGATCTTCACACCAGGACCCATAGTTGATGATACATACACCGACCGCATGAACTCACCCTTGGCATCAGCAGGTTTCTTTCTCGTAATCTCGCCTAGAACGACACTTACGTTTTCCTGTACCTTGGCCGTATCCATGGACACCTTGCCGACGCTGAAATGTACAACTCCAGTCTTGTCCGACCTGTATTCAACACGTCCTTTCTTCAACTCGTCCAGAGCAGCCTTTATATCGAATGTAACAGTCTGTGTTTTCGGGTTGGGCATCAAACCTCGCCGTCCAAGTATCTGACCCAGGCGGCCTACATCCTTCATCATATCCGGAGTGGCAACAGCTACATCAAAATCCAGCCATCCGCCCTGAATCTTCTGAATCAAATCACTATCGCCGACAAAAGCTGCTCCGGCCTCACGGGCCTCTTCAGCTTTTTCCCCTTTGGCAAACACCAGGATCTTCTTCTCGCCCTTAAACTGATGAGGCAGAACAAGAGTGTCCCTGACCGTCTGACTCTTTTTCAGATTAAGCTTTACGGACAGCTCAAGTGTTTCATCGAACTTCGCGAAAGAGTGTTCCTTGACCAGGGCTAAACCTTCATCGAGGGAATATGCTTTTGTACGGTCGATACTTTGCCGTGCTTCTTTATATTTTTTTCCGCGTCTCATTTGCCGGCCTCCACTTCCACACCCATACTGCGAGCGGTCCCGGCGATTATCTTTTTCGCCGCATCGATATCGTTCGCATTCAGATCAGGCATCTTGACCTCGGCGATTTCCTGAATCTGTGATTCAGGGATCTTCGCGACCTTCACCTTGTGAGGTTCAGCGGAACCGCTTTCCAGTTTGCAGGCCTTTTTTATAAGCACTGCGGCTGGAGGAGTTTTGGTAATAAACGTAAAACTCCTGTCATGATACACCGTTATTACAACGGGTATTGTCAGTCCGGCCTCGACATTCTTTGTACGGTCATTGAACTGCTGTACAAACTGAGGAGCACTGACACCATGAGGACCCAGAGCGGGTCCTACCGGTGGCGCCGGTGTCGCCTTCTGGGCAGGCACCTGCAATTTGATGACCGCAGTCACCTTTTTCTTTGCCATATTGTAAACTCCATATGTGGTAATATCGTTTGCGTCTAAGCACAAACTCCCAACCCGCCCCTCAACGAGGAGCTTTTATGTCTCTATATCTTCTCTACCTGTAAGAAATCCACCTCAACCGGCGTCGAACGCCCAAAGATACCAACCGAAACCCGAAGCTTTCCCTTTTCAGTATTTACTTCCTCAATGGTACCGGTAAATGAATCAAAGGGACCTTCAATGATCCGCACAGATTCACCGGCGCTGAATGTCTGCCTCGGTTTAATTGTCTTGTCCGACTTAATCTCACCGGTCCTCTGCAGTATCTGACGCGCCTCATCAGCTGAAATCGGCTGAGGCTTCATACCCCCCATGGATCCCACAAATCCGGTCACACCCTGGATTTTGCGGATACCCGAGCAGATACTTTTCCAGCCAAGATCCGGAAGGTCCATTTCTATCAGGATATATCCCGGCAGAAATTTTTTATTGATAACCTTGCGCTTACCGTCTTTAACTTCAACAACCTCTTCCGAAGGTACTTTTATATCAAAAATAACTTCTTCAAAGGGAGCTTCCTCGGTGAGCTTACGGATAAACTTTTCAACCTTGTTTTCATGTCCTGAATAGGTGTGAAGAACATACCACCCTTTTGCCATCTTCTTTCCTCTTCCCCTTCTCCAATATACTTATTTTTTCACGCAAAAGTCATCTGTAGAGGGTCCAGGCTAAAAGATGAGATCCATACCTTTCAGGAGAAGAAAGTCAACTACACCAAGAACAACAGCAAAAATAACCACAGATATGATTACAACCTTTGTCGAGGAGGCAACATCCTCTCTCGTAGGCCAAACCACACGCTTTAACTCTGAAAAACTGTCCTTGAAAAACTGTACTATCTTTTTCATACGATTCCCCACTATTGATAAAAAAAGCAGGCCAGGTAGGATTCGAACCTACAACATCCGGTTTTGGAGACCGGCGCTCTAACCGTTGGAGCTACTGGCCTGTATGAGGTCTATTTAATCTTAGTTTCTTTGTGCAAAGTGTGTTTCCGGTCAAAAGGACAATACTTGTTAAACTCCATCTTGCCCTGTATATTGCGCCGGTTTTTCGTAGTTGTATAATTACGTCGACCGCATTCGCTGCATTTCAATGCAATCTTCTCAATATTACCTTTTTTCTTGCTCGCCATTGCAGATAACTCCTATATTCAACACAAGCCTTCGCTTACAGAAACTATTGGCCTCTATATATTTCTCGGTCAAAGTAGAATAGTCAATTCATTATAAAGTGTCAAGGCCGCTTCTATAATTTCTTCCCCTGGAAGCGGTCCAAAGCCTGTGGAATTCTCACTCTGTCATCAATTATCTGTCGTTTTATTATCCAGTTTCTGTTAATAAAGGTCAAGATTTTGAAAAAACGAGCCCTCGATCGGATTTGAACCGATGACCCCCTCCTTACCATGGAGGTGCTCTACCGACTGAGCTACAAGGGCTTCTCAATATAACCGGGCGAACATTACCAGAGCATACGTATTTTGTCAAGTAAGTCAGGACAGGAAACTTCCGCCCTGCTCCTTCATGAAACGAAATCTATCGATTCCGGGGGGGGCGCAAGGATCGAAGCGCTCATCTTGTATCTTTTTTTTACAATAACTATTATTCTATTATCTTATGGCTGAACACAAACTGCACTATCGTCGCAAACTGCAAGAACTTACCCTGCTGTTCGAAATAAGCCAGACGCTCGATCAGGGTATGGATCTGGACCAGGTCATTTTACCAGTTCTCAAACTCATAAAAGAACACATCGGCTTGAATCACGGTACAGTAACCCTTCTCAACCGCCAAACCGGAATCATCACAGTTGAGGCGGCATTTGAAATCGAAGATAAATCACACCGGAAGATAAAATATAATCCCGGAGAGGGAATAACCGGTAAAGTAGTACAAACCGGAAAACCCATGATCATCGATGATATCAGAAAAGACGAGAAATTTCTCAACAAAACCGGTATTCATGGAGATGACAGGAGCAGGAAAACTTCGTTTATATGCGTGCCGATAATGACCACTCTGGATATACTCGGCGCCCTCAGCGCTGACAGAGAAGACGCCAGTACGCAAAACCTTGATGAAGATGTCCGGCTTTTATCGATCGTCGCCTCGATGATAGCTCAGGCGGTACGATTACGCAGACAGGTCCAGGAAGAGCGTGAAAAACTCTTAACTGAAAACCGCAGACTGAAGGACCAGCTGGAAGAACGTTTCCGACCCAAAAACATCATCGGCAACAGCACCGCCATGAAGGAAGTGTTTAACCTGATGGCCCAGGTGGCCGGAAGTGAAGCAACCGTGATTATCCGCGGAGAAAGCGGTACCGGAAAGGAGCTGATCGCTCAGGCGATCCATTATAACAGCCCGAAAGCCAAAGGGCCGTTTGTCAAGGTGAACTGTTCCGCCCTGCCTGAGGCGGTTATAGAAAGCGAACTTTTCGGACATGAGAAGGGTGCATTCACCGGAGCAGTCCAGACACGGAAAGGCCGCTTTGAGATGGCTGACGGGGGCACAATCTTTCTGGATGAAATCGGCGATCTGCCCCTCACCATACAGGTAAAACTGCTGCGTGTACTTCAGGAGAGGGAATTTGAAAAGGTCGGGGGAAATACGACACAACGGGTCAATGTGAGAATTATTACGGCAACACACCGCAATCTGGAGGAAATGATACAGAACGGCGGATTCAGGGAGGACCTGTACTATCGTCTTAATGTATTCCCGATTCATGTTCCGCCCCTGAGAGACAGAAAGAGCGATATCACCCTTCTGGCGGATTACTTTACTGAAAGATACGCCGGAAAGAGCAATAAACGGATCCGCAGGATCTCCACACCCGCGATAGAGCTGCTTGCCATGTACCACTGGCCCGGAAATGTCAGAGAACTCGAGAATTGTATCGAGCGGGCAGTGCTCTTGAGCACTGATGGCGTGATACACGGACATCATCTGCCGCCCACCCTTCAATCCGCGGAAAGCACAAACACCCGCCTGCACTCCACACTACAGGAAGAGCTCGAAAACTTCGAAAAAGAACTCATCCTCGACGCGCTTAAATCAAGCAAGGGAAACGCTGCCGGAGCGGCACGCAATCTCGGGCTTACGGAACGTATAATGGGATTACGCATCGATAAATATGGTATCGATCCTAAGCGGTTTCGCTCTTAAAGGTTTCTTCCCATATGTTTAAAGGAGATAACATGCCGGAGAAAAACAATTTTCAGGACGCGTCACATTACTCAGATGGCCTAAAAAGCAGCCGCTACGGCGAGGATATTTCATCGATATGCTGGGGATTCGCGGACCATCTGAAATATACATTGGCCGCCGACAGATACAACGCTACCAAACGGGATAAATTCATGGCCCTGTCCTACGCGGTCAGGGACCGTATCATGCACCAGTGGATAAAGACCAAACAAACTCACTATCATAAGGATGTAAAGAGGATCTATTACCTTTCCATGGAGTTTCTCATGGGACGCGCCATGGGAAATAACATCATCAATCTGCGGCTGGAAGAACAGGTGAGAGAGGCGCTGCTGGAGTTGGGTTATCAATATGAAGAACTGGCTGATCAGGAAGTCGATGCCGGACTGGGAAACGGAGGCCTGGGAAGACTGGCAGCCTGTTTCCTCGATTCCATGGCCACCATGGACCTGCCCGCATACGGCTACGGTCTCCGGTACGATTACGGAATTTTCAGACAGCAGATTGAAAACGGATACCAGATCGAACAACCGGATGACTGGCTGAGGCGGGAAAACCCCTGGGAAATCGAACACCCCGAGCACTCCGTGACAGTACAGTTCGGCGGCCGCGTGGATTCCTATATGAACCGCTGGCTTGATACACAGCAGGTCATAGGAATCCCGTACGACATGCCCATAGTCGGCTACGGAGGCAGCACGATAAATACCCTGCGCCTCTGGTCGGCCCGGGCGGCGGAAGAATTTGATTTCGAGGATTTCAACTCAGGGGACTATGTGGAAGCGGTAAGCGCGAAAGTCATTGCCGAAAATCTGACCAAGGTCCTGTACCCGAATGATAAACTTTACCTCGGGAAAGAACTCCGTCTCAAGCAGCAGTATTTTTTCGTATCGTCTTCGCTCCAGGACATCCTGCGAAGGTACAGGCTGTCCAGGCACCCATGGGAGGACCTGCCGAAATACGCGGCAATGCAGCTCAACGATACTCATCCATCTCTGGCAATACCCGAATTGATGCGGCTGCTCATGGATGAGGAAGGACTCAAATGGAACAGCGCGTGGAATATCACCACCAGGTGTATGGGTTACACAAACCATACCTTGATGCCGGAAGCACTTGAAAAATGGCCGGTGCCCATGCTCGAGAACCTTTTGCCAAGACACCTTCAGATTATATACGAAATAAATCACCGCTTTTTACAGAAGGCCATCACGGTTTTTCCGCAGGATATGCAGAAAATACAAAAAGTCAGCCTGGTGGAAGAGTCGGTGCCCAAACAAGTCCGCATGGCGTACCTTTCGATTGTCGGATCACATTCTACCAATGGAGTAGCGCAGCTTCACACAAAACTATTGAAGCAGCGGCTCGTTCCGGAGCTGGCCGAGATTTTCCCCGAACGCTTCAACAGTAAAACAAACGGCATAACCCAGAGGAGATTTCTGCTGCACGCAAATCCCCCTCTCGCGGACCTGATCACTTCATCGATCGGAGACAGCTGGATTACCGATTATTCCCAGATTTCCAGGCTGACTCCCTTCGCCGGTGAAAAAAAAATCAGAGATGATTTTTCCAGGGTTAAAAAAACGGCAAAGGAAACCCTCAGCGCGTTCATCCGCCGGGAATACGGATTTATCGTCGATCCCGAAAGCCTCTTCGATGTTCAGGTGAAACGAATTCATGAATATAAACGACAGCTGCTGAATGCCCTGCACATAGTGATTCTCTACAACCGCATGAGGTCCGGCGATGCGGCGGATTTTGTCCCAAGAACTTGTCTCTTCGGCGGTAAAGCGGCCCCGGGCTATACCATGGCAAAACTGATAATAAAATTCATCCACAACATCGCAAAGGTAATAAATTATGACGAACACCTGAAAGGCCGGCTGAAAGTACACTTTCTGCCGAACTACAGTGTCTCTCTCGCCGAGAGGCTGATACCCGCCACGGATCTCTCCGAACAGATCTCTACCGCAGGGACCGAGGCATCGGGTACCGGGAACATGAAATTCATGTGTAACGGTGCCCTGACAATCGGCACCATGGACGGGGCAAATATCGAGATTGTAGAAGAAGCGGGAAAGGAAAACGCCTTCATATTCGGTCTCACCGCGGAGGAAGTGACGGACCTCGCGCCTCATTACGATCCATACAGTTATTACGCGGCGGATGATGAAATCAGGGAAGCGATAGATTTAATCTTCTCCGGGCATTTTAATTTCTCCGAACCTGAAATATTCGAACCGATCCGCCATGCCCTCTTTGAACAGGGAGACACCTACATGCATCTCGCGGACCTGCGTTCATACTGCAATGCCCATGATCAGGCCGATACGCTATACCGGGAACATCGGGACGAGTGGAACCGGAGGGCCCTTATCAATATAGCCTCTTCCGGAAAATTCAGCTCCGACCGGACCGTCGCGGAATATGCCCGGGATATCTGGAAGGTCAAACCCTGCCCGGTCGAGAAGGATACGGACTATACCAATACACTTGAAAATGCCAGAGAATGGTCTGAAAATCGTGGATAAAGGGGGAACGGATATGGGTGCTTTTCATTGCGGACAAATCAGCTCTGAAAGAGATATGACTCACTCGAGAAGAATACGGCGGAAAGTCTTTGTCGAGGAGCAGCACATCCCGGCCGACATGGAATTTGACGAAAAAGACAATATTTCCTTTCATGTACTCGGATATGAGAATACAATTCCCGTGGCCACCGGCCGTCTGGTGCAGGAATACCAGGCCGGGCTGAAAAAAGGGAGTTTGTCCAGAATAGCGGTACTGGCGGATTACAGGAAAAAGGGCTACGGCAAACAAATCGTTCTACGTCTGGAAGATATCGCGAAACGGGAAGGCATGACACACCTGTCGCTTTACCCCCACTTCTACCTGGAAGATTTCTACGCTTCTCTTGGATATCACACCGTCGCGGGAAAAACGGCGAGTGTCGCCGGACATCCTCTCATTTACATGGAAAAGGACCTGTAGCGGCGGATGCCCGGGAATTCATTCACCCTGTGCGGTCAAAAGGCTATCTTCTGCAACAGGGGTACGACATAAGGATCAAGGCTGGTAAATACCAGCACGAGGAACACCGCCGGAAGGAAATCTCCCGTTCTTATCTCTTTTATCTTCAGTAAATTCAGACCGATCATCAGGACCAGCAATCCGCCTGTCCCGGATATTTCCGAGAGCCCGAGATCACCGATGAGAGGACCGATTACTCCGCCCAGCAGGGTCAGTCCCCCCTGATAGATCAGGATGGTAATAATGGAAAACATCACTCCGATTCCCATGGCGGCGGAGAACATAATGGCCATAAAACCGTCGAGTACCGATTTCATCAGAATCAAATCATAATCACCTTCCGCGCCCGCCTTGATCGCTCCGACAATCGTCAGAGCTCCCACGCAGAAGAGCACGGAAGCGGACAGGAATCCCTGGGCGAAGGTACTTTCACTTTCCTGTTTCCTGACAAAAGTCCGCTGCAGCCAGTCTCCGAAGCTCATGATGCCGTCTTCGACCCGCCAGTATGTACCCAGCATCCCTCCCAGGATGACCGCGAGGGCCATATACACAATACGCTGTGATTGAAACGCCATCTGCATTCCGATGGCCAGAGAGACCAGACCGGCGCCGACAAAGACAACCTCTTTTATCTTCGGACTCATGCCTTTGTGAATCAGAAGCCCCAGCAGCGATCCAAAAAATACCGCGACACAGTTAACAATGGTAGCAATCATAGCGGCCATTGTAGCGAAATGCACACAGAGTGTGAAGAGATATATATAATAAATTCACTGTATAAGTCTTTATTGAATTATTGTGAAGGTTTACACTTGGTCCATATGAGCTATGAAAATCAATTTGACTGCGTCATTCCGGCCGCGGGCTTATCCGCGCGAATGGGATCATGGAAACCAATGACCGATTATTTCGGTCAGCCGATGATCCTGCATATAGTGGAAAAAACCTTGAAGGTCTGCCGGAGGATTATTCTGGTGACGGGACACCGGGGGAATGAATTGGAAACCTTTTTTGCTCCCTGGGAAAAGGTCAGCTGCGTGCGCAATCCGGACTACCGCCAGGGGATGTTCCGCTCAATTCAAACAGGGGCACGGCTGGTCACAACGGATTGGTTTTTTATCACCCTGGGAGATATGCCGGCCATACCCGGAAGGCTGTTCACAAAACTTGCCAATGAGATTGACGAACATCCCTCCGTTGATATTATACGTCCTGTGTACAGGAATCAGCCCGGGCATCCTGTTCTGTTGAAGAGGAGCGTTGCTGCCGCCATTTCCCAGCTGGAGCCGGCTGCTGACATGCGGATGGTTTTTAAGGTCCATCGGGAAAACACGGGACGAGGCGTATATGAGCTTTCCGTCGACACTCCGGGCAGTATCTATGATGTGGATACGAATGACGATCTGCTCAAACCGTCCGCGTCTTTTTCCGGCGGGCGGAATATAAAAGGAGAAACAGATGAACATTGAACCTTTCAAACTGGAACGATTCTTCGCGGAATATGAGTTTTCCATAAAGTATCAGATGAGTAATTCGGATTGTGAATCCATGACCATCGGGGAACTGCTCCGATTGGGGGGCGAGAAGAGCCAGTCAGATTTTCTCTCTCTTTATCTGGCCTATACCGAATCCCGGGGATATCCGCCTTTAAGACAGGCGGTCAGTGCTTTGTACAGCGGCATCCCGGCAGATAATATCCTGATCGCGGCCCCCGAGGAGGCCATCTTTCTGACGCTTCACGCTCATCTGGGGCCGCGGGACCATGTAATTGTAATGACACCATCCTACCAGTCTCTCGAGGCGGTCCCGCAATCCATCGGATGCAGGATCACAAGGTGGCCTGTCCAGCTTGTGAACGGCCGATGGGAGCTCGATTTTAACTTATTAAAAGAAAGCCTCACACCGGATACCAGGATGCTCATTATCAACGCCCCCCATAATCCAACGGGATTATGTTTCAGCCATGAGGAAAAACTGCGGATAGTCGAACTTCTCCGCCCGACGAAAACTCTCCTC
>Ga0272442_10007670_pt1 | contig 13881 bp, 17 predicted proteins | sample SSMForm2O_FD_200262 | JGI IMG/M metagenome (GOLD analysis project Ga0272442, IMG submission 200262) | Marine sediment archaeal communities from Little Sippewissett salt marsh, Falmouth, MA, United States - SSM-Form-2O | ecosystem: Environmental > Aquatic > Marine > Wetlands > Sediment ...
ACGGATGCGGGAAATCCGAACACCGATGCAGCAACAGGCAGCGATGGAGATGCGGACGGCGATGCGGATGCCGCCGGAGATTTTGATTCAGGCATAGATGCGGGAGAGGAATGCAAACAATATGTTGAGGACGATAAATGCATGCAGACGCTTAAATGCTGGTGTGAATAACACCGTCAAGACTGTGATGACACACTGGATAAGGCACGAAAAAGGGCTGAAAGATTTACGGGGGATGGGGGCATAGATATGATCTATATCTGCTTCAGCCTGTGTACGGACGGTGCAGGATACATTACGCAAACGGGTGAAGGTACAGGACCCACCCGTTATTTTGATTCTTCAGGAGAAGTAATTGGCATCTACTACCAGTCGGATTACCCACAGTTTTGCGAAAGTTCCGGAGATTATTACTTTGAGATATATGCCGGGAATACTGACGGATGTGAGATCGAATGCCAGATAGGCAGGGATTGTTCCGGGAATTATCCGGAATGTGACTGATACACTACTCCTGCGAGTGACAATGAACGGGAATTATATGAGCCGAACACTAATTGTAACCGCAATCATAATCCTGCTTACTTTTTCCTGCACATCGGAAAAGGCACAGGAGGCTGATGCGGGGATGGATGTGGCAGTGAATACTGAATCTGATGCATCCGGAGACGGCGACGTTGACGTGAGCCTTGATGCTTCAGCAGATGGTGGGTGCAAATGGAGGAAGGAATTTGAAGTTCTTCCATCAGAAGTTTTTCCAGAGGACAGTTATTCGAGCTTATTCGATATATGGGGAAGTTCATCTTCTGATGTTTATGCTGTTGGTAATTGTCATTCTGGTCCTATAGATGAAGGGTACTCTTGCATTTTTCATTATGATGGAGATTCCTGGACAGAGATGGAGTATCTTGAATTGCATGTGGGTGGAGTGGGTTCTATCTGGGGAAGCAGTAAAGATAATATCTTTGCGGCTGGTGGAGATGTTGGAAATTTCATAACCAGATATGATGGAAATGAGTGGTCTATAATTTACGAACCTCAGATGTCTCCACGTGATCTCTGGGGAAACAGTGCATCAGATATGTTTGTTGTGGGTAATGTTTCAACGGGAATACCCGGGACCCCTCAATATGGGATCGTTTTACACTATGATGGTAATGAATGGTCGAATATATACAGAGAGAAAGATACTTCTCTAAATGGAGTATGGAGCAGCTCCGATTCCGGTGTCTACGTTATTGTCAGATTCTCGAAAGAGGATTCAGCTCACTGTAAAATAATTCGCTATGATGGGCAGGACTGGAAAGAAGTTAAGGCTGGTACCAATGACAGGATAACTGATATTTGGGGGTCTTCTGCCACTGCTGTTTTTATTCTGATTCTAAAATATGATTCCTCAAGTGAATTTATAAACAGCTCCATCTGGCACTATGATAGAAAATCCTGGTCTGAGATGGAAACCAATATACCAGAAGAATTGCGGGATATACGGGGCTCCTCAAGTAATGATGTTTATGCAGTTGGGAAGGACGCCATATATCACTATGATGGAGACTCATGGTCGAAAATGGAGATGGATGAACCATGGGATCTCTGGGCTGTATGGGCTCCTGATAAGGATGAAGCATTTGCAGTTGGGGGTCCATGGGTTCTGCATTACTCCTGCGAGTGATTTTAATCCCACTGTAGAAAACCATTCCCCTCACGAGGAGTTGGCCTTCCCTCACGCAGAGGCGGCCTTCCCTCACGCGGAGGCAGCCTTCCCTCACGCGGAAGTGGCCGTCCCTCACGCGGAGGCGGCCTTCCCTCAAGCGGAGGCGGCCTTCCCTCAAGCGGAGGCGGCCTTCCCTCACGCGGAATCTGCACTCCATCACGTGATGGAATGACTTTCCGGCGTGATTGGAACACTCCTTCGCGTGATTGGAACACTTCCCCGCGTGATTGAAACACTTTTCGTGATCCGGAAAGCGGATTGAAGATTCTGTGCCCCCGTTATCACTAACAGTATGAAAGGCATTTTGAAGGCAGACTGTAAAATGCATCCCGTTATCAGAAAAAGGCTCAAGTCAGCGCTCAAATACTCCCTTGCAGCGCTGTGCTTCTGGCTCGTTGCCGAGGTAGTGTGGCTTTTCCTGTCATTCAATATAGGTCCTTTTCAATGGCTCACACTGTACATGCCGAACGGTCTTTTACAGTACACCCTCAGACCCGACGCCGACGTTGACGCAAGCAGTTTCATCTGCCGAACAAAAGTAAAAACCAATCGCTACGGCATGCGTGACACCGATTTTCCCCGGCACAAGGCACCGGGCACGGTGCGCATAATGGCCGTCGGCGGCTCGACCACGTTCGGAAGTTATATATCGGATAACGAGCATACGTATCCCGCCGTGCTGGAGAGACTTCTTGAAGAAAAGTTTCCGGAGCAGAACATTGAGGTAATCAATACCGCCGTGCCCGGATACAATACCACCAACAGCCTCATCCACCTGATAACGCGCCTCGTGTACTACGAGCCCGACATCGTTTTGATCTATCACGCGATAAACGACATTCGCGATCACCTGAAATTCGAGCAGGATCAGACACCCTTTGACCTTTTGAGTTTTGTCAGCTGCGGGGATTCGGTCGGTTACTATGTGCGCAACAGCATCGTTTACAGGTCTGTTTTGCTTGCGGCGGGCGTTATCAATGCAAAGGTGAACCTGCTTGAGCGCAGGAGACAGCGTAGCGCAAGGCGGAAGCATAATGCGCGCACTGGAGACACTGGCGATGTCTCAATGGGTCTCGAGATCTACGGCTCCAACCTGGGCAGCATGATGAGCATCTGCCGTCAGCACGGGATCGAGCCGGTCATGATCTTTTTCCCATACTCCGGCGGTCTGAAAAGCGAGCTGGCGGATTCCATGTTTTACTATGTTGGAATGACGGGGATCGAAACAGCGCAGTTGATTGACAGATACAATGAAAGGATGAAGCAGACCGCCAGGGCGCACAATGTTACCGTAGTGGATCCCCTGATTCCGGACGATGAGGACGTATGGGGTGACTGGTGTCACCTTAACGACACGGGGGCAGTGATTTTTTCCACAAACGTGGCTGAAAGGCTCGTGGACCTGATCAAACAGCATCTGGTCGCGAAAGTAAAAAAGCGGACCTTTTACAGTTCGAATGTCAACCAGCCCGTAACCGGGCACTGAAGCACTTACAAACTTGCGCCCGGGGCGCGCGCTCTGATACATAATTTTTCTGACCCATGAATTACGTAGACACACACCTGCACGTGCTGCCGTCCGTGGACGACGGGCCGTCCTCCATTGAAGAATCAAAGGAAGTTCTGGCAGGTCTGAAATCACTGGGGTTTGACAGGGTGGTGTCCACCTTTCACCTGAATGCCGGCAGGGAGAGCAGAATCGCGCTTGCCCGGTCGGCTTATGACGCTCTTGTTGACGAAGTAGATCCCGCCTCGTCCGCCGTTGTCACAGGCTTTACGGCCGAGCACCTGCTCGACGGCCTTTTCTGGGACAGCCTGAGGCACGAAACCCTGCTGTGCTACCCGAACACGCGCTACCTCCTCGTCGAGTGCGGGTTCAGGCCGGGGGCTTTTCCACCCAATCTCGAGCAGCTGTTCTTCAAACTGCAATTGAAGCGTTATCATCCCGTGTTCGCGCATCCTGAAAGATATGATGAATTCCGCAGGAGGCCGGACCTTGTCGATGTGCTCAGGCAGGGGGGCACCCTGATGCAGCTCGACCTCTTAAGCCTCGTGGGCGCGCACGGCAGAAAGACACAGAAGACGGCGAGGAAGTGGCTGGCGGAAGACGTTTACGACATAGCGGCAAGCGATGTCCATACACCATTGGACCTGGACATGCTTGAAAAATCCATTAATTATATTAAATCAGAACGTGAAGAATCCGCTGTTGAGCGTCTTCTTGTTGAAATGCCGAAAAAGTTGCTAAAATCCGTCGGGACAGGGGCGTCCGAATGAAGAAAATCCTCATAAGGCTGATAATATCAATCCTGATAGCGGCCGTGTTCGTATGGTGGTTCAAGAGCCAGGGCCTGAGGCTTATACCATCCTGGACCGACATAAGGACGTATGTCGAATGGTGGACGCTTCCCACGTACATCGGGATTATCTTTGTTTTTCACATAATCAGGGCCTGGCGCTGGGTGTACCTGCTCAAGCCCGTGGCTTCGGTGAAAAAAAGGAGCATGATGCCCGTGGCCTTCATCGGCTTCATGGCCATAATGGTCATGCCACTGAGGACGGGTGAATTCGTCCGTCCCTATCTCATCAACCGCAGGGCGGGAGTATCCAAGAGCGCGGCCTTCGGAACGATTGCCATCGAGCGCGTGATCGACGGTCTCCTTGTCTCCCTGTGGCTGTCGTTCTGCCTCGTGGGCGTGGAATCTACAAAAAGCCCGTATGTCTGGTCACTCAGAATCCTTCCCCTGGCCCTTTTCTCATCCGCCCTCATTGTCCTGATCGTGTTCCTGGCCAACAAGGAATGGTTCAAGAAAGTCGTCGGCGGAATAATGGGTTTTTTCTCAGGCCGTATCAGGGACGGGGTGCTGGGTGTGCTGGACCGTTTCTGGACCGGGCTGCAGGCTCTGCCCAACAGGCGCTACGTTGCCATGTTCGTGCTGCTTTCCGTCGTTTACTGGGGCCTCAACGCCTGCGGGTTCTGGGTGCTGGCAAAGGGCACGGGTCTCGATATTCCCTTCCTGGGCGCAGTGGCCGGCATGGCCGTTGTGGCCGTCGGAATACTTCTTCCGGCAGGGCCGGGGTTTTTCGGAAACTTCCAGGTGGCAACCCTGCTGGCACTGAGCTTCTATCTACCGGATGAAGTTCTGAGGCAGGAAGGCGCTTCAATATTCATATTTCTCCTTTATGTACTGCAGTCGGGGTGGGCCATACTCTTCGGACTCATTTCCCTCATAATCGAGCGCATTCCGCTCGATCGCATTCTCCGGCCTTTTTCGGACGAAACCATACTGGACGAATAGACACGCCTGCCGTGCGGACGTGTCTGTACAAAGCGATCGGGGTGTAAAGATCAGGAAAAAGGATTTTCAATGCGTACGCCACGTACTGTCTGCCCGTGTGACAGGTCCTCAGTCAGTATACTTTCACAGGAAGCGGCTTCTGCAGCCGCGATAATGAGAGCGTCCCAGAAAGATATGCGGTACAGGATACTGCAGTCTATGGCTTCATAAACAAGACCCGGCGTTATCTGCACTGTTTCCAGATTTTCGAATGTGCGCACGATCTCCCTTGCCTTTACAGCATCCACTCCAAGCTTGCGCGTTGCCGTGACATAGAATTCCTGAAGAACCTGTGTGGAGATCACGCCTGCCGTATCCTCCGCCGCTTTTCTCAGAATTCCCCGGCAGAGATCGCGTTTTACAGGATCATGATTATCAAGTGCGTATACAAGGATGTTGGTATCCAGAAATACCTTAGACATCGTATAAATCATCCCTTGTCCAGTTGATTCCGCCCGAAGATGCGCCAGCGGAGTCCATCATGCTTATACATTCGTCAATCCAGGCTTTATTGGTGCTCGAAACCCTCTGTTTTAGCATCTGCCGTATCAGGGCATTCAGTGAGGTGTTGTGCCTTTTCGCGTAATCCCTTGATTCCTTTAGGGTTTTATCATCTATGGATATTGTCACGTTTGCCATTGCTTTCTCCCTGCATATCTACACATATTATGTGTACACATATCCGGTGTGTCAAGTTCAACTCGTGTTTTGAGTTCTTTTTGAGCTTTTCAGTATAAAATCTTCTCGTCGTATCCGGCAGCCGCCTGTATGAACATCTCGCGCAGGCTGTGGGCGTTCTGCGGGCGCCTGGCGGGATCCTTCTCCATGCATGAGAGCAAAAGCTCGTCGAGAAATTTGGTGATACCCGCGCTCGGTGATTTGAGGCTGGGCGGATCCGGTTTGAACATGCGGTGCTTTCTCAACAGATCGTCCACGCTGGCGGCATTGAACGGGAGCGAATTGGTGATGGCCTCGTAAATCATGATACCGAGGGAATAGATATCCGACCGGCCGTCTATGTCGTCTTTTTCCGACTGTTCGGGCGACAGGTATTCGGGCGTGCCGATGATGTGCAGCGTGCTTGTGATGGAGGGCGCGTCAATCAGCTTGGCAATGCCGAAATCGAGCACCTTGATGCCGCCGAAAGCGTTGTGGACACTGTCTCCCTGGACCAGAAAAACGTTTTCCGGCTTGAGATCCCTGTGAATCACGCCCGCGCTGTGCGCTGCATCGAGAGCCGAGGCGATCTCGGCGCCCAGCCAGCATCCGCGGCCCGGATCCACTGGGCCATGATCGAGAATGCTCCTGAGGCTTCTGCCGGGAATGAACTCCATCACCATGAATAGAAGACCGTCGCTCATGGTTCCGTGCTCAAAAATCTGAATCACATTGGGATGATTTATCCTGGCCACCGCTTCGGTTTCTATGTGAAAACGATCCTTGAACCTGCCTATGTTCATGAGAGCCCTGTGCATTATCTTGACCGCGCACAGCACGTCGTCTTCGAGCCGGCGTGCCAGGTATACGGTTGCCATCCCTCCCCTGCCGATCCTGGTGATTATGCGGTATCCGCCCTCGATGAGGCGCCCCTTCATACGATCCGGCGCAATTCCCGTCACGGTCCTGACTGTTTCGGTTTCGGACGGAACTGTGGATATTGGAGTAGTACTCTTCATTATCATCAAACCTGATCCGGATCCTTATTATAAATCAAAAATGCTTATTTCCCAATGCAGAACCTGGAAAAGATTTCGTCCATTACTTTTTCGTGAAGAACACGCCCCGACAGCGCGCCGAGAAAATCCCTGGCTTCGTACAAATCAGATGCGGCCAGCTCGATAAAGGATCCTTCCTTCAGCCTCTCGACGGCTCTTTCAAGGACCTCTGCTGCGGCCATGGCATAACGCTTCTGCCTTGACGTGAACAGCATGATGTCCGCGTCGGCATCCCCGGGCAGAAGCTGCTTTAAAATTTCCCTGACCACTGCATCGATTCCTTCCCCCGTTGACGCGGATACGGCGAAAGGCTCAGCGTCCGGCCAGGCAGCCGCGGCGGGGCGCGTGTCCCAGCCTGCAAGGTCCTTCTTGTTCACGCATATGATCAGGCCGTTGTCGCACAGTCGCTTGGCTATATTCCCGAGATCTTCTTCGGTGTCATTCACACCGTCCACGACAAGGAGCGTGATATCAGCTTTTTCGATTTCCTTCATGGTACGTCTTATTCCCTCGGCTTCGATTCCAGGGGCGGACGAACGGACGCCGGCGGTATCCACCCACGTAATCAGAAGCCCGTCCCTTTCGTCCAGTGCTTCGATAAAGTCCCTCGTGGTACCGGGCTCAGGGTCGACGAGCGCCCGGTCCTGCCCTGCCAGCGTATTGAACAGCGTGCTTTTCCCCGCATTGGGTAGGCCCGCGAGCACAACCCTGGCGCCCGACATCAGCCTGTGTCCTGCGTCGTATGACCGGGACAGAGAATTCAGGCTTTCAATTGATTCAGCCAGCACCTGGAGCCATTTTTCAGTTTGGAGCGGTTCCAGGCCGTCTTCAGGAAAGTCTATGTGAGCTTCGATTGCAGCCGATGTTTCCACGATGTCGTCGATGATGCTATTTATGTACCTTCCCGTACTGCCCGAAAGGTGCTGTACGGCCAGCCTTGCCGCGCGCTGCGTCCTGGCCTCAATAAACCCGGCCGTGGCCTCTGCGGCCAGAAGATCCATGCGGCCGCTAAGGCACGCTCTTTTGGTAAATTCTCCGGGCCCTGCTATTCGTGCGCCGGCCGCGCACACGGCATCGAGAAGGCGCTGCATGTTAATGATGCCGCCGTGCCCCTGTATTTCCGCGCAGTCCTCACCTGTGTAGGTTGCCGGCGCCTGCATGAAAAAGCATATTACCCTGTCCAGCTTTTCCCGTGTAGATGGATGACGGGCCCAGCTTACGTAAACGTGACTGTTCTGAACCGGATCCGGAAGCCGGGGGACGAGGGACCTGAGAATGTTCAGGCATTTGCTGCCGCTGATCCTGACTATGCCGATGCCGCCAGCGCCCCTGGGAGTGGATACCGCGGCTATTGTATCTTCGTCGTTATCACAGCGGGATGATGCAGACATGCCTGTCTTCGCCCGTTCCCGCGCTCTCGGTCTGGACTTCACCGGAATCCCTCAGGCATATGTGAACAATGCGGCGTTCACGCGCCGTCATCGGATCCATGTGGACGGTCCTGCCATACTCGACGGCCTCTTTCGCCATTTCAGCCGCTATCTTCTCAAGCTCTCTGTCCCTTCTCTGCCGGTATCCTTCCACATCCACGGATACCCTTCTCCTCCGCTCACCCGCACTGTCCACGGTCCGGCTGAGAAGAAGCTGAAGAGCGTCAAGCGTCTGTCCCTGGCGCCCAATAAGACGGCCGCTGTCAGGACCCTCTATCTCCACGGAGATATCCCTGCCGTCATCCGAGTACCTGACTTCGGATACAAAGGCGTCAAAGCCCATTTTTTCTATGATGCCTTCTAGGAATTCGACAGCTCCTTCTTCAAGGTCGTTTTCCTGTGTTTGTTCTGTGATGTTATCAGTGTTCATTTTCTGACCCTGCGTTTTCCCCCGCCCGCTGAATTACCTTTTATTAAACCTGCTGCTGTTTGAGGAGGTTTGCTTTTTGCCGCTATCATTTTCTGCTGAGCTATGCTCAGGAATGTGTTTACCATAATGTACAGTGTAAGGCCCGACGGTAGAAAGAGCATGATGACGGTAAAGAAGGCGGGCATGAAATACATCATCATCTTCGCCTGGGCGCTGTCACCCATCGCGGGCGTCATCCTCTGCTGAATGAACATGGATGCGCCCAGAATTATGGGCATGATGTAATATGGATCCGGTGACGCGAGATCCGTTATCCACAGTGCAAAGGGTGCCTTGTACAGCTCGGTCGCGGAAGCGAGAGTGCGGTACAGGGCGAACCATATCGGCATCTGAAGGAGCATGGGAAGACAGCCCCCGAGAGGATTGATGCTGTGCTCCTTGTACAGGGCCATGAGTGCTTCGCTCTTCTTCTGCTGATCATCCTTGTACTGTTTGTTCACCTCGTCGATCAGGGGCTTGATTTCCTTCATTTTGTTCATTGAGGCGAACGAGCGCTGGGTAAGAGGCCAGAGCACGAGCTTGACCAGAACCGTAAGCATGATGATGGCAAGGCCCCAGTTCTTGACCCAGCTCTGGAAAAGCCTGAGGAACCACAATAGAACCTTGCATATGGGCGCGAACCACCCGAGGTCGATTGAGGTTACGAGTTCGTGTCCGGCCCGGGTGAGGATGCCGTGATGCTTCGGGCCCATGTAAACGCGGACGCGATAGGTTACTGCTTCACCGGCCTTGAGAATCTTCTGTGCAAAATGCAGCTCGCTTCTCATGACCCTGAGCGGGGTTAGATAAACCTTGCAGCCTACGCTCCGTGAGTTGTATGGCGGTATCAGCGCACCGAGAAAGTAGTTGGTTCCAACGCCTGTATAGGAAACCTCCATCGGAGCGGACCAGGCCCTCTCCATGTCGTCGGCCGACTCCCTGAAAGTGCTTCCGGCCGCCCTGCAGATACCCATCTGGAGATCAGGAGGACGGCCTAGAAATCCGCCTTCGACTTCGCCCGGATCCTGGTAGCCCTGCATCTGCACTGCCGCCTTTATGGTGTGCGGTTCTTCGCCTTTGTTGCGAATACTCGCAGTAAGCCAAATCTGATAGGGCATTGAGTCAGTGCTGAACTTTTTGCGTATCTCAAGGTTCTCATGGACATGTGAGAAGAGCACTTCCTTTTCGTCTTGAGACTTCAGCTCGTAATCCACCCTTACGGGCATGTCGGCTGCACCGCTGATGAGTTCCAGGCGCAGCGGATTGTTTTCTTCGAAATCCTTCGTGTTCGTTGTTACCAGGTCAATCGGCTCCTCGCGTCCGTCCTTTTCCTCGGTGAATCTTTCTTCCCGGAGCTTCCATGATACGAGGCTGCCGCCGTGCGTGGAGAATTCAGCTTCGAAAAGATCAGTGGACAGCGTGGCGAATTCCTCGTTCTTTCGCTCCCCTTCCTTTTCCAGCGGACGTTCCTGTATGGGAGCGGGTGCTTCCTGTTTTACCGCTTTTTCTTCTACTGTTTTTTCAGGCACCTCGCGCCTGGGTGCTTCGTGTTTCGCACCGGAGCCGAAGTAGGCGTAAACGAAGAAAAGGCCCATTACGATTACGCCGAGAATTATCAGTCGCTTATCCATTACGCTTTTTTGGCCTTTTCCCCCTCTGCCGGCAGGGGCACAGGATCGTATCCTCCAGGATTCAGAGGATGGCATCTGAGTATTCTTTTCACAGTAAGAATGCTGGCCCTGAAAAATCCCGTGCAGGAATATGCCTCAAGAGCGTACTGTGAGCACGAGGGATAAAAACGGCAGCACGGGCCCAACAGTGGCGATACAGCGAACCTGTACGCCTTTATCAGAATGATGATGATGCGCGCCATCATCTGCCCGTCCCCTGATCCATTGCCCGCAGAGTGATCTTCTGCAGTTCCCGGTTGAATGCGGCATGATCGAGCAACACGGATTTTTTTTTCGGGATAATCACAGTGTCATACCCGTCCCTGAAGAAGTTTCTGTTGAGGCGGAAAAATTCCCTTATCCACCTTTTCTGGCGGTTACGGATAACGGCACAGCCCGTTTTCCTCGTAACCGTTATCCCGAGCCTTGCGTTATCATGACTGTTGCGCTGGTAAAGGATGGTGAAAAAGCCGCTGTGCACACTGATTCCACGGTTCTGTACGCGGATGAATTCCTTTCGTCTTCTAAGACGATGAGTCTTTGGAAGAGACTGAGCGGTATCAGGCGGCATATGAAAGTATACGTCGGGGTTATTTCTTGTAAACGGATACGGCCAGGCGGTGCCGCCCTTTGCGTCGGCGGTTATTCAGGACTTTTCTGCCGGCGTGCGTTTTCATCCTGGCTCTGAAACCGTGTTTGTTGAGCCGCTTTTTCCTGTGAGGCTGATATGTCCTCTTCACGACCTGATTCTCCTTTTAGTATGTAAAAACCGATAGTTTTGTTTTTCTCCTGCAAGAGTTGTGGAAAACATCATAACAGAACAGACTTGTCAAGAATCCCTTTTGGTCCCGGTACTGATCCAATTCGCCGAATTCGGGATATTTCTTGCATAATGCCCGATTTGTCGAATAATATGAATCAATTGTGCAGGTTGTGTTATTGATTGATTATGCCGGGGGGGATTTATGAAAGGGTTTGATATTGAAGGAACGGAGAAAATCCGGCCGTATCATGCTGAACCAGCAGTGCTGGCTTGACGCTAAAAACCTCACTCTTTTCATACGCATATGCAATATCTCCAAGGAGGGAATGTTCCTGAAAACGGCGAGTCCGCTGCCGCCGGGCACCAGGGCGACCCTGTCATGGGAATCGGGCGAAAAAGAGAAAATTGAGGCCGAGGTGGAAGTCATGTGGACCAGGCCCGCCAGTACACAGTCACGTGACCTTCCCGGCATGGGACTCAAGATCCTCAATTTCACCCAGGGAGCCGACTGCTTCAAAGAAGTCCTCCAGCGCTCCGAGGATCTCAGCACGGACGTCATTCACATGTCCTGAAAAATTCTGTTGAAGCAGGTTTATTTCAGAAGATTGCTCGCAATCACAACACGCTGAATTTCATTAGTACCTTCGTAAATTTCCGTGATCTTTGCATCCCTGTAATGTCTTTCGGCAGGATAATCCTTGGAATACCCGTATCCGCCGTGTATCTGCACGGCTTCCCTGGAAATGAACATGGCCGCTTCGGATGCAAAGATTTTTGCTATCGAAGATTCCTTTGTATGCCGTTTGCCCTGATCCTTGGCCCATGCGGCCTTGAGCGTTAGCAGGTGCGCGGCCTCGTACTGCGTGGCCATATCGGCGAGCTTGAACTGAACTGCTTGCTGCCGGGCAATGGGACCGCCAAAGGCCACTCGCTCACCTGCGTAAGCGACGGACTCCTCCAGCGCGGCGCGCGCTATGCCGCATGCCTGGGCCGCTATGCCTATGCGCCCGCAGTCGAGCGTTGTCATGGCAACCTTGAATCCTTCACCAAGCTTGCCCAGTATCATGTCCTTCGGCACCTTCGCATCCTCGATAAATATGGATGATGAATGGGACGCCAGTATGCCGAGCTTTTTCTCTTTTGGACCGGTGCTTACGCCGTCGAGTTCCATGTCCAGTATGAAGGCCGTTATCCCCCTGTGACGGGCCTCGCGGTCGTGGACAGCAAACAGGATGCTGTACTTTGACTCAGGTGCGTTGGTGATGAAGTTCTTTTCACCATTCAGAAGCCAGTAATCACCCTTGTCGACAGCCGTGGTTCTGATCATGGATGCATCTGATCCGGCTATGGGCTCGGTAAGGCCGAAGCATCCGAGCACCTCGCCCGAGGCAAGCGGCTTGAGCACCTTTTCTTTCTGCTCGTCGGTCGCATACTTGAGCAGGGGATCGCATACGAGTGAGTTGTTGACGCTCATTATGACGCCTGTTCCGGCGCATGCCCTGGATATCTCTTCGCAGGCCAGGGCGTAGCTCACCATGTCCATTCCACCTCCGCCCCACTGTTCCGGGATAGCTACGCCCATGAGCCCGAGATCTGCCATTTTTTTAACTATTTCTTCCGGATAGCGTGCTTCTTCATCCAGCTGTGCCGCCACGGGCATTATTTCACGATCGGCAAAATCCCGCGCAGTCTGCTGTATCAGCTGCTGCTCTTCTGTCAGTTGAAACTGCATATTAAAGTACCTCTCTAACTGTTTTTAAATGAAGCCTTACGCTTCTCGGTGAAAGCTTTCATTCCCTCTTTCTGATCTTCTGAACCGAAAAGCGCGCTGAACGTCTGCTTTTCCAGCTCCATTGCACTGTCCAGGGCGAGGTCATAGCCTTTGTTCATCGCGCGCTTGGCCGCAGCAACGGCAAGAGGTCCGTTGGAAAGTATTGTCTTTGCCTTTTCCAGGACCCTGTCCATAAGCTCATCCGGCTTGAAAACCTCTGCAACCAGGCCGATGCGCTTTGCTTCCTCGGCGCTGATGGTGTCGCCGGTGAAAATGAGTTCGCGAGCCTTGACGAGACCCACGATGCGCGAGAGCCTCTGCGTTCCGCCGAACCCGGGGATGATGCCGAGCTTGACCTCGGGCTGACCGAATTTTGCATTCCCGGAGGCGTAGATAATGTCGCATCCCATAGAGACTTCGGTTCCGCCGCCGAGGGCGAATCCGTTTACGGCAGCGATGAAGACGGCGGGCGAAGACTCCATGGCCGAAAGAACGCCATGGCCGAGATCCGCGAATGCCAGACCTTCCTTTGTGCCGTAACCCAGCATCTCCTTGATATCCGCGCCAGCAATAAATGCCTTGTCTCCCGAGCCCGTCAGGATGACGACGCCGGTCTCACCGTCGCAGCTCAGTGTTTGAACCGCATCCATGAGCTCGGTAAGAACCTGTGAGTTCAGAGCGTTAAGGGCTTTGGGACGGTTGATGGTGACAGTGGCGATGCCGTCCTTTTTCTGCAGATCTATCATTTCATACCGCATGGGTTTCCTCCTCAGTATTCGTAAAATCCCCTGCCCACCTTGCGTCCGAGCCAGCCGGCTTCGACGTATTTTACAAGAAGGGGACACGCTCGGTACTTGCTGTCGCCGAGTCCGTCATGGAGCACGCGCGCGATTGCCAGAACCGTGTCGAGACCGATCAGATCCGCAAGCTGGAAGGGCCCCATCGGGTGATTTAGACCGAGCTTGATTGATTCATCTATGTCCGCCACCGTGCCCACGCCCTCCATGAGCG
>Ga0272442_10007672_pt1 | contig 13881 bp, 7 predicted proteins | sample SSMForm2O_FD_200262 | JGI IMG/M metagenome (GOLD analysis project Ga0272442, IMG submission 200262) | Marine sediment archaeal communities from Little Sippewissett salt marsh, Falmouth, MA, United States - SSM-Form-2O | ecosystem: Environmental > Aquatic > Marine > Wetlands > Sediment ...
CCTTGGTGAAGCTGACGCGCCGATCGACGCACGCGATATTGAACGCAAACCAGCCGACGGGGCGCACGGCCCGCGCCGCGACGGATGGCGGCGTATTCGGCCTCGATCTCGCCAAAGGCCGCGGGGATCTCGCACGGCGGTCCGCCGGGCCGGTTGCCGGAACCGTAAGGCAGATACTCCACTTCCGGGCGGCCGACGCGGCGTCCGGCGGCGGCGCCCGGGCGCCGCGCCGCACCCTGCCCGGGCGCGCCGGGCGCAACCAGCGTCCGAACGTACGCCTCGTGCTGTTTGCGAAGGGGCGTGTCATGCCGCATGATGTGTCCCTTTCGGTCGGCCGACGACGCATCGTATGCCCCGGCGGCGTCCGGCCCCGCAACGACCCCGGCCGAAACATCCAGGTTCATCAACGGCATAAGGACACACGATATGCAACTGACTCTTCTCCGCCGTCTCTGCGAAACTCCGGGGACCTCAGGGCGCGAGGAGCGCGTTCGCGAGGTGATCAAGAATCAGGTGAAGGGCCTGTTCGACGAGTTGCGGACCGACCCGATGGGCTCGCTCATCTGCACCCGCAAGCCGACGGTGAAGGGACGGCGGGGCAAGACGACGCGCATCATGATCGCCGCGCACATGGACGAGATCGGCTTTTACGTCCGCTACATCGACGACAAGGGATTTCTCTGGATCAACCCCGCCGGCGGATTCGACGCCCGGAACCTTTTCTCGCGGCGGGTGCTCGTCTGCACGGACGGCGGGGATTACGAAGGGGTGATGAATCCGGGCGGCAAGCCCGTCCACCTCGCCACGCCCGAAGACCGCAAGAAGGTGCCCGAGATCGACGAGTTCTTCGTCGACCTGGGCATGGAAGCCGACGACGTCAGAAAGAAGGTGAAGATCGGCGACTTCATCGTGATGAACGAGCCCTTCATCGACCAGCCGAAGAAGGTCGTCTCCAAGGCGCTGGACAACCGTGTCGCGTGTTTCGTGGCGATCGAGGCGATGAAGAAGATCGCCAAGAGCAAGGCGGCAGCGATGCAGCACGCGTGCGAAATCGTCGTGGTCTTCACCGTCCAGGAGGAGGTCGGTCTGCGCGGAGCCACCACCGCCGCGAACGCCGTCGGCGCGGATATCGGCATCGGACTGGACACGACCCTCGCGTGCGACACGCCCGGCGTGCCCGACACGCTCAACATCACCAAGCACGGCGAAGGCGTCGCCATCATGGTGCAGGACTCGTCCATGATCGCCGATCACCGCCTCGTCGACGACCTCTGCAAGATCGCCGGCAAGAAAAAAATCCCCTGCCAACGATCCATTCTCCCGCGCGGCGGACAGGACGGCGCGGCTATTCAGCGCTCCGGTCCGGGCGTGCGCACCACCGCCATCGTCTGCGGCACACGCTACATCCACACCGTCACCGAATCCATCGACAAAACCGACCTCCAGTCGGCGATCGACCTCGTTGCGGCGTGGCTGCCGACGGTGAAATGAAGGACCCGCGCCGAGTGCTGATTCGATCGGCCATCACCGAGCACCCTGTCCCGGCCGACGGCTGATCGCGCGGCCCCTACACCGCAATGCGGCCCGGCTCGGCCCTGCGATGCGTGAACAGGAAACACCCGCGGCACGGTGCCGCGGGTGTTTTGATTCCGGCGTCAGACCCCTGTCATCATGGTGCAACGCCATCGATCGCGAGGTTGCGTCGGTCAGGACCAGTTGGCAAGGATCTCGAGCAGGTCAAGCACGTCGACGATGTCGTCGCCGGTGATGTCCTCGGGGCAGCCCGGGCAGGGCCCCCACGCGCCGAGCACCTGGAGGAGGTCGAGCACATCGACCACGCCGTCGCCGGTGACGTCGCCGACGACGCCCGATTCACCGGCGACGTACTGGGCGACGCGGTTTGACGAGAGGCCGTCGACGGTGGTGAAGCTGCCGCCGACACAGAGCCGGGGGCCGTCACCGCCATCGAAGACGGAGATGCCGTAGACGTTGTCGTTCATCCCGGCGCCGACGGCGGACCATTCGACGCCATCCCACCGGGCGATATGCATGAGCGATTGGGTGCCGGAATGCTCGAAGCCTCCGACGGCGTAGAGCGCGAACCCGCTGCCGTCGTCATACACGGCCAGACCCTCGACGGTGCCGTCCAATCCGTCGCCGAGGCCGTACCACTGCGTGCCGTCCCACTTGGCGATGCGGGTGGCGGGGACCCCGCCGGCGGAGGTGAAGGAATGGCCGCCGACGAACAGCGCCGCCCCGGTGCCGTCATCGAAGGTCGTCATGGCATGCGTGCCGACCCCGACCCCGGAACCGCTGAGCCCCGTGCCGAGCGGCTCCCAGCTCGATCCGTTCCACTTGGCGATGTGGTTGACGGTGACACCGCCGAGGGTGATGAAGCGTCCGCCGGCGTAGAGGGCGGGCCCGTCGCCGTCATCGAAGACATGGAAGGCCTTGAGGAGCAGTGGCACGGCTCCGCCGAGCGGTCCGCCGACATCCGAGAAGGTCTCGCCGTCCCAGCGGGCAAGGTGATCGAGTCCGACGCCGGCGATGTTGAGGTAGTTGCCGCCGATGTAGAGCGCCTCGCCGCTGCCGTCATCGAAGGCCTGAAGCGCCCAGACCGAGCTCTGCCAGGATTCGAGCTGAGCCCCGATGCCGGCCCACTCGGTGCCGTCCCAGGCGGCGATCTTGTCGGTTCCGGCAACGCCGCCGGCCGAGTTGAAATACCCGCCGACGAACAGCTTGCCGTCGAACACGGCCATATCGGTGGCCCAGTTGTCGAGCTGGCCGCCGACGGTCTCCCAGTCGGCGCCGTTCCAGCGGGCGATGTCGCCTTTGCCGCTGCCGGCCGGTATGCCGAAGCTCCCCGCGGCATACAGATGTACTGACCCGCCATCATCAAAGGGTTCGAACGACGCGACGTAGCCTTCGCCGAACCCGGGAGTGCCCATGGCGGTGTCCCACCATGGATCGCCCGGATTGGCGGTCACCGCGGCGGTGATGGTGAGGGACAGGCCCGCAGTCATGGCGAACCGGATACGGCTCCTCTTCATATGATCCATCTTGATACTCCAATGGCTTGCCTAATAAACAGGCACCGTCCCCTGTGGACGCCGCTCAACCTTGAACTCTTAGTTGCACCGGAGCGATCGGTTTCAAGATACCGGCGCTTTGCCCCCCCTATCGCACCAACGGGAACACGAGAGGGGTCAGAAACACATACGGGCGGCGATGTCTCGTACCCGTCAGGCACCGGCCGCACCGGCACCCCATTGCGCGAGAAGAACACAGAGATCCCCGGCATCGACCTGACCGTCGGCGATCAGATCGGCCGGGCACGCCAGCGGCGGGTCGGGGCACGGCCCCCACGCCGCGATGAGCAGCAGGAGATCGGACGTGCCGACGACGCCGTCACCATCCAGGTCCGCCGACGCCTGCCCGGACCAGAGGGAGCCCGGCGGGGGAAAGCCCTGCGCGGCGTCATCGAGCACGAGCACCCAGTCCTCGCCGACGGGGGGAGTCGTGAACACGATGAAGCCGTGGGATTGAGAATCAGTTGCAGAAAAAATCCCGATGAGTTCGGCGGTCCCGATGACGGGGTGATACCACCATGCGATTGCGCTCATGCCCATGAGCAACGTCATGTCGATCCTGACATCACGATCGGCCTGCGGAATGTAGATGAACGCATACTGCCCGTCGGCATCGCGCGTGGCGTGAACGTGCGTCGGCACGTCTCCGTCCGGATCATCCAGCAGCAGATCCTGCCCCGGAATGCGCGCAAAGAACGGCCTCGATTCGATGAGCTCACGCAGGTATCCCATCTGCTCGGCGCCGGGATAGTCCATCGCGACATCCCAGTAATCCAGCGGCGCCCAGTCGTACACGGGATCGTCGACCTGGTGGAACTGGAACACGCCGTTGGCGCCGTAGCTGACGCCGAAGCCGCCGGAAAAGACGGACCAGTACGCGCGCCGGCGGACGCCGAACTCGTCCCACCGCGGTTGGGGCGCATCGCAACTCGGATGATTCGGATCGACCATTTCGAAGGTCGGCTCGGCATCGAGGACGGGCTTGTCGGGGCTGAGGGCGTAGTCGTGCTCTACAAGCAGCCAGTTGTGCACGCCGAGGTAGCGCGGATGATCGGGGTCGTTCGTACAGTCGCCGTACTGGGCGGACTGAATCATGTTGAAGCCGAGCCAGTCGGCGTCGTGGAGGTGCGCCGAAGAGGTCTGCCCGCCGTAGCCGCCGAACCAGCGGGGGTGAATCGTGAGCAGCGGGGCATCGTCGCCGAGCCCGTCGAGCAGACCCTCGGCCATTCTCGTCCAGAGTTCGACGTTCGGCTCGGGGTAGTTGAACTCGGTGGCGACGAGGAACGCGGCGATGTTGCCGGCGTCCTTATATCGCGTGCCGACGTAGTGGCCGAAGGAGTAGGCGGTGTCGAGTGTGAGAACCGACTCGGCCGTGCCGTGCGCAAGGCAGGGGGCGATGTAGAGCCCGTGCGCCTCGGCTTTCGCGATGATCGTGTCGATGTGGGTGAACCACGCCTCGTTGGGCTGTTCAGGATCGAAGTTGATCTCGCCGGCGTAATTGGGCTTGTCGGTCAGGAGCAGCGGGCCCTGGATGACGGTGAAGCCCTTCTCGGCGCGGTTGACGAAATAGACGTCCAGCTCATCGGAGTCGAGGCGGAAGAGCCGCCAGGCGGTGTCCGCGAGCCAGAAAAAGGGTTCGCCGTCCTCAGTCTGCAGAAACCGTCCGTCGTCACTGACCTCAACGGCCGGCAACGGTCCGCGCCCCGGCGTGGCTGCCGCGACCGCCAGCGTCATCGCCATGGAGATGAGGCCGACTGCCGCCCCGGCCGCCCGCGCGTTCGATGATCGCATCCGCCGATCTCCCTCGTCCTGACGGCGCGTCCTGCGTCCGCTCGCTTCCGCACCGCCGCAGTCCGTGAAGACCGGCGATTGCTGACCTTACTTGCCACCATACCAAGGGAAATCATCGGTTCAAGGGAAAAACAGAACGCGGCAAGGCCCTTCTCCCCCGCCGTCCCAGACGCTGGCCGAGACGACTCCGGCGGCGGGGCGAACCACCCGATCATGACCGGGACTCTAACTCCAGTTCCCCAGAAGCATTAGCAGATCAAGCACGTCGACCCTGCCGTCGCCGTTCAGATCCGCCGGACACTCCGCGGGCGGATCGGGGCACGGCCCCCAGTCGCCGAGGAGCGCCAGAAGATCGACGACATCCACATCGCCGTCCCCGTCGAGATCACCCGGGATCGATACGACGGTGGCGAATTTGATGTCGTCGATGAACAGCCGGCCGGTCGGCGTCACGTCGCACAGGAACGAGATCGAACGAAGATCGCTGATGTCGAGTTGCGGGTTGGCGCTCGCGAAATCCTCCAGCCCGAAGCGATACGTCTCGAAAACCGACTTCCAGCCGATCCCTGATGCTGGAGGCGCCGGATAGCGCAAGGCGCCCTGCGCTGCATCGGAGAGTGCGAGCGTGGCGCGATCACCGGCCTGGTCGGTCAGCCGCACATGGATATCCTGGAGTTGATCGAACGGGTTGAACGGATCGCCGTGGAGCTGGAGAATGCGGAACGAGAGCGCCGCCCAGCCGGTGGCGTCGAAACCGTCACCGGTCGGTTCGGCGAGCATCTCCGTCATGCTCTGGCCCGGCGAGCCCCAGGCGAACTCGAGACCCCACGTCGGGTGATACAGCGTGCGGCCTGTGGCGAGCATGAAGGTCTCGTCGAACGTGACCAGATCACCCGAGGGGATGACCGGCAGTCCGAGCGAATTGTGCAGCGGGTCGTGTGTACCGGTGACGAGTTCATTGACGGCATAGACCACCGCATCGCCGCTCGCTTCGAGGCCGTAGGTGGCGATTCCCCATCCCGGGTTGTACAGATCCAGCGTGCCATCGAAGAGATCGCCCGTCGAGGTCATCTCGATCCAGTTCGTGGTCCCGTCGAACGCAGCGTCGCTGCACGCGAGAATCTGCGCCGCGGTCGGCGAGTTGATGCGGAAATCGGAGATGATGACCCGGCCGCCGTCGCAGACGTAGTCGCGCAACGGCGCATCGAACGGATGCGTCGCGCTTGACGAGCCGTTCTGGTTGGCGGAAATGATCAAGTCCCACTCCTGCGAGCCGATGAGCGACGCGAACTGCGCCTGGCTGGTCGTCGTGACCGGATCGCACAGAAGACCGGTATCGACCTCGCGCTCGATCGCGTCGAGATACACATCGGATCCAAGCGCGTCGTCCTCGTAGAAGAGTATTGAATAGCAGCGAGGCGACGAGGGCAGGAGTGCGCGGATCTCCTGCTGTATCAGCGACACGCCGTCCTCGTAGTTCACGAACGTATCGCCGAGGAAGCCGTTGATGAACGTCTGCTCCGGGATCCCCACGATCGCGAGTCCGTACTGTGCCCCGTCGCTGTCCTCGAAGTCGTCGATCACGAGACGCTCGTGGTCATGGAACTGATATCGCACCTCGGGTCCGTCCACGAGCAGCGGCTCCTCGCCGCGCAGCGCCGGCAGAGCGCTGAGATCATCATTCAGATGCAGCACGTGGAATGGCACCATCGCCGAGGCGGCGGCGCGGAACGCCTGTTCACGCGGTATCGTCGACTCGCCGAACGAGCCGAACTCGTCGAACACGTGATGGCTGGCGCCGATGACGTAGGCGTAGTGACCCGGCCGGGCGCCCGGCTCGTAGATCGCTATCGACTGCCCGTGGGCGACACAGCCGTCCGAGTCCTTCGAGCCGTAGATCACCTGGAGCGGCGGCAGCCCTTCGTAGTATGAGAGGTAATCACCGAGAGGGACCGACACTGGATACGGGCACGGCGCAAGCAGACTCATGAAGTCGATGTCGTATGGCAAGTCGGGGACGCTTGCCATGAGATAGAGCGCCGCACCGGCGCCGTGAGAGTGACCGGAAAGACCGATGCGCCGGGAGTTCACCTGCTGATACAGATACGACGCGGGATCGGCGTTCCACGCGAAGACCAGATCCATCGTCTCGATGAAGAGATCGCGGTGTTTCTCCTGGCTGCAGGCGCCGCTGTGCCAGGCGCCGTTGTGCCAGGCCGAGACGACGATGATGCCGTGGCTGGCCAGACGCCAAAACAGGTAGTCGTACCAGTCATAGTCGGATCCCCCGGCGTGCTCGAAGAAGACAATGGGAAACGGTCCGCCGTCCGCGGCAACGGGTACCCCCTCGCCCTCGACATCGGCGGGGTAGTTGAGCATGAGTTTCCACGGCAACTCCTGCCCGTAGAGCACGATCGTGTCCTGCCAGTAGCGGTATCCCCATTGATAGGGCCCGGGCTCCAGCCACGGCTCGTCGGATCGCGGGCCGGCGCCGACCGCCGCACCGGCTGTCACCAATCCGAAACAGAGCGCCACCGCAATGAGGGCCAAAGAGAGCAACCGGGCGGGCGCCATCGCGCAGCCTCCTTCCGCCGACTCCGGGGGTCCGGATTCAGCATACCCGCATTGCGAAACGGATCAAGATATTCCTCGCCTGTCTCCGTCCTGCCCGGAGGCGCATGCGCCTGCTCGCGGGGCTGATGACCGCCGACAGGAAGAACCCAGCCTATTTCGAGAGGCGTTGCTCCAGGCGCTCGACGAAGGTCTTGATGACCTTCACCCGTGCGTAGCGCTTGTCGTTGCCCTCGATGAGGTACCACGGGGCGTACTCGGTGCTGGTCCGCTGCACCATCTCGTTCACCGCGGCCTCGTAGGCATCCCACTTCTCGCGATTCCGGTAGTCCTCTTCGCCGATCTTGTGCTTCTTGAAGGGGATGGCCTCGCGGGCCTTGAAGCGGCGAAGCTGCTCGTCCTTGTCGATGTGCATCCAGAACTTGAGCAGCAGGATGCCGTGCTCGACGAGCTCTTCCTCGAAGTCGTTGATCTCCGAGTATGCGCGGCGCCACTGCTCCTCGGTGGCGAGACCCTCGATGCGTTCGACGAGCACCCGGCCGTACCAGCTCCGATCGAAGATGCGGACGTGCCCCTTGCGGGGCAACTCTCGCCAGAAGCGCCAGAGGTAATGGTGGGCGAACTCTTCCTCGGTGGGCTTGCTGACGGGGACGATGCGGTAGTCGCGGGGATCCATGCCCCGGATCATCCGCCGGATCACGCCGCCCTTGCCCGCCGCGTCCCAGCCCTCGAAGACGAGCACGCTCGTCTGCCCTTCGTGGAAGGCCCGGGTCTGGAGCGCGAACAGCTTGTTCTGGTGCTTCTCCAGCTGCTCGCTGTATGCCTCGCGCTCGATGGTCTTGGTGAGATCGAGCGTGTCAAGGACGCTGCGCACTTCGCCGTTGGAATTCGCCGGCTGGGGCGTGACCGTGGGCGGCTTGTCGCCCTCCTCCCGCTTTCGCCGGGCGCGTGCCTCGGCAGCCTCCAGACCCTTGGTGCAGGCATCGAGAATGGTCCGGCCGATGGCGAGGTTCCGATAGCGGTGATCGGCGCTCTCCACGATGATCCACGGGGCCTCGGGAATGCTGGTCTTGCGCACGAAGCGGGTGAAAATCTGCTGCGCACGCGAGTAGTCATCCACGATGGTCCGGTCGTGGTCGCTGATCTTCGACGCCGCATCGGGGTCCTTGTCAAGCGACTTCAGCCGCTTGCGAAGCTGCCGGGCCGGCAGGTGCAGCCAGAACTTCAGCAGGATCGTCCGGTCGTGGGCGAGCAGCCGCTCGAAGATGTTGATGCGGCGGATGGCGGCGTCCAACTGGTCATCATCAATGAGATCGTCCAGGCGGTCCATGAGCGGCCGGCGAACCCAGGAGCCGTAGAACACCGCGGTGCGCCCGTGCGCCGGGAGCACGCGCCAGTAGCGCCAGAACAGCGGGCGATCTCGTTCCTCATCGGTGGGGTCGCCGAACGATCGTGTTTCCAGGTAGCGGGGATCCATCCACTCGAACAGCGTGGTGACGATGTCATGTCGCCCGACGCTGTCGGTGCCGGCGATGATGATGATGGCGGAGAAATCCGCCGCCCGCATGTGGTACTGCGTCTGGACGAGCCGGGCGCGAAGCTCCGGGAGCAACTCGTGGTACTCGTCCTTCGGGATCTTCTGGCCAAGCTCGGCGGTCTTGAACACGGCAATCCTCTCCCACGAGTTTATCGGCCGGGAAGCGGGGAGGGTTGCGCGGAAGTCGGATGATCTCCGCCGGCGGGCGCGTCGCCCTGCACCGTCTTGGCCATCCGCTTCGTGAAATAGTAGATGCGCTTCAGGTTTTCGATGGCATCCGCTTCGACGGTGTACAGGGCCAGGCGGTCAGGCTCGGGGGCGATAAGTCGATCCGCCTGGTGGGCGTAGGCGTCGTCCACCAGGCGCGAAACCTCGGCCTTCATGCCCGTCACCACGAGGGCCGCGTGGACGTCGCGGGCCGTGACGGCACGCACGGCGAACCGCAGAGCGTTCAGCACCGCCTCGGTCAGCCGGCGAATCACCGCGTAACTCTCCTCGCTCACGGTGACGCGACGATCAAGACGCTCGGCCCCGAGGGCGACGAGATTCGTCTCGATGGTGTCGCCGATGTGCTCCAGGTTGTTCGCGATCGACATCAGGTCAATGATGTCCCGGCTGCGGGCTCGCGACAGTTCGTGGCGGCTGACCTTCCCGAGGTACGTGATGATGAACCCGTGGAGCCGATCCACCTCGTCGTCCATCGCGGCCACGCGATCGAGGTCCGCCGCGGTGCCGCGGAAGACGGCGTGCGGCGTCGCCGACAACATCGCCTCCACGCGTTTTCCCAGCCGGACGATCTCGAGCCGCACGGTCTCCATCGCAAGCACCGGCGTCTTGATCAGATTGTCGTCGAGGTACTTCGGCTTCACGACCTTCGGCTCGGCCTCGGGCCGAACCGGCACGAGCTTGCGGACCAGCCACGCAAACGGCGCCGTGAACCAGATCAGAAGCAGCGCGTTGACCACGTTGAACACCGTGTGGGCGTTGGCGATCTGGCGGGGCGTCTCGGCCGCCAGCCGCTTTAGTCCCGTGAGCTGCTCGTGCTGCGGGCTGATGAGCCGGGTGAAATCGGCGAGCTGATCGATGAGGGCGAGCCAGATGAGAACCCCGGCCACGTTGAAGAGCACGTGGATGATCGCCGCACGCACCGCCTCGCGCGGCCGGCCGACGGCGGCGATCAGCGCCGTGATGCACGTGCCGATGTTGGCGCCGAAGGCCAGCGCGATGCCCGCCTCCAGGGTGATGAAGCCCTGCCCGGCCAGCATAATCACGATCCCGAGCGTCGCCGCCGACGAGCGCACCAGCGCGGCGAACAACGCCGCCGCGGCCACGCTCACCACCACGCTGTCGGTCCGGGCCAGCAGATCGATCGCCGGCGGATACGTGCGCAGCGGTGACATGGCGTCACCCATGACACTCATCCCGAACAACACCAACCCGATCGCCATCAGCGCCCGGGCGTAGGCCCGGAGGCGATCGAGCCGGGGCGCGAAGGAGGCGAAGAACCCCACCGCGATCATGAGAAGAGCCAGGCTCGTGACCCGGAAGGCGATGATCTGCACCGTGAATGTCGAGCCGATGTTGGCCCCCATGATGACGCCCACCGATTGGGCCATCGTCATCAGGCCGGCGCTGATGAACCCGACCAGCAGAACCGTCGTCACCGTGGATGACTGGACCGTGAACGTCACGATGACGCCGGTGAGCAGGGCCGTGAACCGGTTCTTCGTCAGCTTCGCGAGAACGGTCTTCATCGTCTCGCCCGCGACCGCCTTCAGGCCCGCGGCGAGCTGCTCCATGCCGAACAGAAAGATCGCCATCCCGCCGAACAGCCCGATGAGGATCCTCGGCAGGTTGACGGTGGGTGCGGATTGGGCGAGCAAATCGATCATCGCGGCAACGTGGGGAATCCAAAAAGCGCCTCCCACACACAACCATCGGCAAAGCGCGGCCGGCGCCTCGCTCTCTTGACAGTACGAGCGCTGGCGGGCGAGGCGTTGGCGAACGCCGGGGCCCGACATCGCCGATCAGGGGCGCCACGGACGGTTCGCTCACGCCGGGAGCGGGACGCGCACGGGAGGACGCAGCGCGTAGGATAGACCATCGTGGAGCATGAGCGCCCGATCATCCTGATTCTGGGGCCCACGGCGGGCGGGAAGACGCGGCTGGCCATCGATCTGGCTAAGGCGCTGCCGGGGGGCGGGGAGTGCATCTGCGCCGACTCGATGCAGGTTTACCGGCAGATGAACATCGGCACCGCCAAGCCCTCACCGGAGCAGCAGGCGGAGGTCGGCCACCATCTGCTGGATCTGATCGAGGCCTCCGTTGACGGGTTCAGCGTCGATTCCTGGCTTGAGCTCGCGGAAAGGGCCATCGACGAGATTCGCCGCCGTCGGCGCTACCCGATCGTGGTGGGGGGAACCAACCTTTACATCCAGGCCCTCCTGGAGGGACTCGCCGAAAGCCCTGAGCCGGACCGTGAGCTGCGCCGGCGGCTTCAGGCGATGCAGACAGGGGAACTCCGCGCCTGGCTGGAGCGAGTTGACCCCGCCGCCGCCCGGCGCATCCATCCCAACGACCGCAAACGGACAATCCGGGCCATCGAGGTTCACCAACTGACAGGCCGGCCCCTGAGCACGATCCAACAGCAATGGCATCGCCGACAGGTACGCCCGGATGCCCGGATCATCGGGTTGGACTGGCCGCCGGAGGCCGTCAACCGCCGCATCAACGCCCGCGTCAAGGCGATGATCGATGCCGGCCTGGTGGAGGAAGTGCGGCAACTCTGGCAGGCCCACAGGCTCGGAAGGCAAGCCCGCGAGGCCCTGGGCTACCGGCAGATCATTGCGCATCTCGAGGGCCGCTGCAGCCTCGAGGACGCCATCGAGCAGATCAAGATCCGAACCCGCCGCTTTGCCAGACAGCAGCGGACCTGGCTGCGGAGTTTTCGCCGCTACGAGCTGGCCACCTGGCTGCCCGCGGCCCACCTCTCTCCGCAAGATCTTGTCAAACAAGCACTTGGGGCGGTGCATCCGCCGCCGCCAGATCGCTCGCCCACCGATCCCGAACCACCGGGTTCATTGCCGTTTCATCGGAATTCTCCTTGACAGTCCCCCGGTTGATGCTTCCAATTCCGCCCTCCGCACGCCCGGAGCGAGCGGAAGTCAATTCCCCTTCAGGATTTCATCCGGCTCCTCTTTCTGACCGATACGGCTAGGCACGATGGCCAAGACGCCTCCATCCAGGACAAAAAAGGCCGGCAGCCGATCCGGCCCCGCGGCGGCAGGAAAGCACCTCGTCATCGTCGAGTCCCCCGCCAAGGCAAAGACCATCAACAAGTATCTCGGGTCGGGCTATCTCGTCCAGGCCTCCATCGGTCATGTCCGCGACCTCCCCCCGCGTGCGGCCAAGGGCAGCAAGCAGCCGGTGCCCGGAGTGGATCTCGACCGCGGCTTCCAGCCGACGTACGAAATCCTGCCCGGCAAGAAAAAGACCGTCACCGAACTGAAAAAGCTGGCCAAACAGGCTGAGGATGTCTGGTTTGCCACCGATCTCGACCGCGAGGGCGAGGCCATCGCCTGGCATCTGGCGCAGGAGCTGGGCATTCGGCCCGAACAGGCCAAGCGCGTCGTGTTCAACGCCATCACCAGAGGCGAAATCGAACGCGCCTTCGCGGCTCCCCACGCCATCGACGAAGACAAGGTCAACGCCCAGCAGGCCCGACGGATTCTCGACCGGATCGTCGGCTACCAGGCCTCGCCCCTGCTGTGGAAGAAGGTCGCACGCGGTCTCAGCGCCGGGCGCGTGCAGTCCGTGGCGGTCCGCCTGATCATCCAGCGAGAGCGGGAGATCCGAGCCTTCATCCCCGACGAATACTGGCGAGTCACCGCGAGGATGTCTCTCGAACCGCAGCTTGCCGACGAGCTCGCCGCACAGTGGACACAGTTCGCCGCAACCACGAACGGCCGGGGCAAGGGACCGACGATCAAGGAGCAGAACGCCTGGCTCGCCGAGCGGCGCAGTCTCCGGGCCGAGTTGGCCGAGCTCGACGGCAGGAAGTTCGAGTTGCGGACCGGGCACGATGAGCAGCGCGACCTGTCGCCGGAGATCGCCAAGGTCGCCCACGCCATCGGGCTCAGCGACGTTGCGGTCAGGACGCGGGACAACCCCGAGGGGCGCGGCCCCAGCCGCACCGTGCGCAGCGTGACGGGGCGGATCGATCCCGCGGCCCGCTACCGAATCAAATCGATCGAGACGAAGCGCACGACTTCCCGGGCGCCGGCGCCCTTCATCACGTCCACGCTCCAGATGGGCGCGGCGACCGGCCTCGGCTTCAGCGCCAGCCGCACCATGCGCCTTGCGCAGGAGTTGTACGAAGGCGTGAACGTCCCCGGCGAGGGTCACGTGGGGCTCATCACCTACATGCGCACGGATTCCACGCATCTGTCGGACGAGGCGCTGCACCAGGCAAGAAGCTACGTTGCGACCGGGTTCGGCGATGCGTACCTGCCGGCGAAGCCCCATCGCTACGACACAGCGAACCATCGCGGGGCGCAGGAGGCGCACGAGGCAATCCGGCCGACCGAGGTCATGCGCCACCCCGACCAAGTCGCCGCCGCGCTCACCGAACCCCAGGCCAGACTCTATCGGCTGATCTGGAACCGGTTCGTGGCATGCCAGATGAAACCGGCGCAGTGGGATGCGACAAACGTGCTGCTGGAGCGCGGCGACCGGCCGACCGGCGCGGTGTTCAAGGCCACCGGCCGGGTCCTCGTCTTCGACGGCCACTACCGCGTCTCCGGCGTGCCCACGAACGGCGAGGAGCAGGTCCTGCCGGAGCTGGCCGAGGGCGCGGAGACCGCTCCCTTCAGCCTCGATCCCGAGCAGGTGTTC
>Ga0272442_10007674_pt1 | contig 13880 bp, 17 predicted proteins | sample SSMForm2O_FD_200262 | JGI IMG/M metagenome (GOLD analysis project Ga0272442, IMG submission 200262) | Marine sediment archaeal communities from Little Sippewissett salt marsh, Falmouth, MA, United States - SSM-Form-2O | ecosystem: Environmental > Aquatic > Marine > Wetlands > Sediment ...
AAATAATTCCTGATCTTTTTCAAAGAGGCTGTATACTATACGAACAGCAGGGTAAGATGAGGTTGTGAAATCGCTCATGATTCTGCAGACGGACGGTCCATTCCGGTCAGCGGTCTGATTGTGGCGAGCGTATTCATAAAAAGTTTTATCAATGTCTGTATCGCTTACTTCGTGATGGTCGATTCTATCGGCGTATCATGGCTGTGCGTGCCGTTATGCTATCGATTGTTCTGGTGCTGTGTTTTAGCCTTCTGGGGGATAGGATTATTGACCCTCCTGGGCATCGAAATGGCGTCGTTCAAAAGTGTCGGCGGGCTCTTCACTTTTTATACTGTATTCGGTATGATTGCAAAATCGGACAAGGGTGACCGCGGCAGCCGGCGCGATGCGTTTGAAGATGTCTCGTTGTTTCCTCTATCGATTTCACTGATTGCAGGACCCGGCTATCTCACACGAGTGGTGCTGCTATTTTCACAGGTGCATTCACGCCAGGGGGTGTGCTGCCCCTCGTGATCGCCATCATTACAATATATATTAGCGTTATTTTGGTTTCTGTTCTCAAGATCATGGGCCGAAATCGTCAGTCGGACGATCAATAATATGTTCAAACGACTGTTCGGGGTACAATTTATTGCAGGCGGTAAACTCGGTCTTATGGCTTAATTTTCCCGGACAATGGAAAATGTGGGACGGTGACGGCTTTGAGATAAATGGCGGATGTAGTGTGCCGGTGCGAGAAAAGAACGAGGTGTAAGTGCAGGTCGTGGAAAAGAAAAAACAGATAAAAATTGTATGCTTACTGGCAAGTCCGAGGGCGAATGGCAACAGCGCAGCCATCGCAGAGCGATTTCTTGAAAAAGCCGGGTGCCTTGGGGCCGAGATACAAACATACTCACTAAACACCCTTCGGTATCGCGGGTGCCAGGGATGTATGGTATGTAAGACGAAACGCGACAGCTGTGTCTTGAAGGACGATCTTACCAAAGTGCTGAATGCTGTCCGCACAACCGACATACTTGTGGTTGCGACACCTGTCTACTGGTGTGATATCAATGCTCAGTTGAAGACATTTATCGACCGTACCTATTCATATCTTGTTCCCGATTATCTGACAAATCCTGAGCCAAGCAGGTTGGCTCCTGGGAAAAAGCTCGTGTTCATTCTTGCCCAGGGTAGTGACGAGGACCTGTATACGGATATCTATCCACGGTATCAGATTATTTTTAAGTGGCTCGGTTTTACGGACATAACACTTATTCGAGCCTGTAATGTCAGGGCCATCGATGACGTGAAGTCCAGAGACGATATTATGAGCAGGGCGGAACAGGCGGCCGAATATATATGTGCCGCGGAGTAGCTGGTGCGAAGTCTTTATGCGTATATGGGATATAGATGCCGGATTTCTGAATGATAAAAGCCTGCTCGGTGAACATCGGGAACTGCATGGGATTGTGTCTATTGTGCGAAATCACAAAACCGGCTATTCGATGCATCCGGAAACACGCCGCTGGGCCCGGTTCCTTGACGGGTTGGCAGTGCGGCATGCACTGCTGGTTGAAGAGATGTCCCTGCGCGGATTCAAACACCATAGTCCGGTGTGCGACTCAGCCCCCGGCATCCGGTGGCCATCCGTGTATATTGACGAGCCTGTCTGCCAATACGAAATTCTGCAACAAAAATATGCTGGTAAAGACCAGGGTCGTATCCCGCTCCCGCGTACGATACATGATCTGTGGGCAAACCATAAATATTCCGTGATGGCGCGTAACTATAATGCATATAAGAAGTACGGGAGACTGGTAGCGGCGAAAAAGATAGATTTCCATCGGCTTTCCAATGAGCTGACCGCATGGATGCGGTCTGTCCCATCGAGTGCCTCACTGACCAATGCAGTGTTTCATATGTGGGGCTATGTCTCCAACATGTCATCGATTTTACCTGGGGAAGAGGATCTTCCCAACGTTTTCAGAGCAATACAGGCACAGGCGGTAACTCACGAAATTATCTATCTGCTGCACTCCACTGCCCTTGGAGAACTGGCCTACTGGTGCTCAAAGACGCGTACCAGAAAAACTATACCTTAACAAATCCTGAGACGAGCGTTATAATAATACAAATTGTTCCCGGTGGCAGGTTTGTCCTGTCCGTTCACCGCAGGCATGTAGGCTGAATCGCGGTGGTTGTTATCGATACCAAATAAAGCAGTCGAAGGAGGTGCCCATGGCAGAAGAAATAAAAGCGGGATGTGCTCGTCCCACTGGAGGGCCGGTAGGGGAAACGGTCCATGAAGAAACCGTTGCAAAAGAAACCTCAGACAAGGAGGCGAAGATAATGATCCGAGTCGGTAAAAAAGCACCTGATTTCAGTGCACCGGGCTATCATAATAACAACTTTGTTAATGTTACATTGTCGGACTATCTGGGCAAATGGGTTCTTCTTTGTTTTTATCCGGGTGACTTTACCTTTGTCTGAGCAACAGAGATTTCAGCAGTTGCTGAAAAATATACTGAATTTCAAAAGCTTGGCGTTGAAATATTTTCAATGAGTATCGATAGTATGTTTGTACACAAGATGTGGAACGATCATGAGCTGTCTAAAATGGTAAATGGAGGCGTTCCGTTCGCCATGTTGTCCGATGCCGGCGGGAAAGTGGGAAATGTCTATGGTGTGTATGATGAGGACGCCGGGGTTGAGACACGTGGACGGTTTATAATCGATCCGGATGGGGTCATTCAGGGGTATGAAGTCTTAACACCGCCGGTAGGAAGAAATGTGAACGAAACGTTACGACAGGTTCAGGCATTCCAGCTTGTGAGGGAATCAAAAGGGCTGGAAGCGACCCCCTCAGGCTGGAGGCCTGGTAAACTTACACTCAAGCCGGGCATCGACCTAGTCGGCAACGTATGGAAAGAATGGAAAACCGATATGGCGTTCGACTGATTGGGGATGAGACCGGCACATACTGCTATTAAGGGGCATTAAGGTGCTATCGAGAAAGGTCGGCAGGCTGACTGTGTACAAGACTGTCAGGAGGTGTGGCGTTCCCGGATCGATATAGCAATGAGGGATGCGTATTCCAGTTGACTTTGCCGGCTTGTTGTGGCAGCGTCGCGGGGTGTTCATCCCTTTGAAGGGTATACCGCGCGACATGCGGTTGCACGTCTGCGATTGGCAAAAAGGGGCCGTTACAACAGAGTATTTGGTATGACGTCTTGCAAACATAATAACCTCGTGCTGCTGCCGGAACAGAAAACCATGCTGCAGTGTCGGCACTGCCATCTGAAAATCACTGCGGATGAGCTGAAAGGGGGGTACTGCCCCGAATGTTTTGAGGTAGACGGCCGGAAACGCTATGACTTTGAAGAACTTGAAGCGGAGCGAAAAGAACAGGTTCGCTACAGATGCGAGGACTGCGGTCTTATCATAGAAACCGAGTAGCGGGGTGGTTCGCATGAGTGCCCACGGTCAGAAGCAGAGAGTCTGAAGAATTTCCATCGATTACCACCGCTCTATGCATGCCGGTGGCATCATATGTAAGCGGTCGATGCAGATCCGTTGCAGAAGAGTCCAAGGTCAAGGGTTTTTACGTATGCACCGAATATGTGGTTTACTGTGTGGACAGACAAATTCAGCAGGGGCGGGCACATACGAGTTGCGTGGCGATTGTACGTATACGCCTGCCATCAAAGGCTGTGAGTCGCGATTATAAGGAGATTAATGCAGATATTTGTCGATGCGGATGCGTTTCCCGGTGTCATCAAGGAGATCCTGTTTCGGGCCGTGGAACGGGTTAAGGTCCCGTTGATCCTGGTTGCCAACCAGCGAATAAAGGTTCCCTCATCCGAATATATTTCGAGTATTGCGGTGCCTACAGGTCCCGATGTTGCAGATGACCGGATTGTTGAAATGGTGCGGAAGGGAGACCTGGTCATTACGGCCGATATACCGCTTGCGGACCGTGTCGTGGAGAAAGGCGGATTTGCGATCGACCCGCGAGGCGAATTATATACGGAACACAATATTAAAGAGCGGCTGGCCCTGCGCGATCTTATGGATAAACTGCGCAACAACGGCATGATTACCGGTGGTCCTTCCTCGTTCAGCCCGAAAGACCGCCAGTTGTTTGCCAACCAGCTGGATCGGTTTCTGGTGAAGCATTGCAAAAACTAGTGGGGAGTGCTACTGTCTGATCCGATTTTACGAGTTATGAATGAGTGGTCTGTGTATATCATACGATGCGATGACAGAAACCTGTACACGGGTATCAGCACTGATGTCAAACGGAGAGTGCATGACCATGCTACGGGCAACAGGAGAGCCGCAAAATACACGAAGCCGTTCTCGTCCATTGAACTGGTCTATGAGGTCCTCATTGGCAGCAGAAGCCTGGCATCCAGAATCGAATACAGGATTAAAAAAATGTCCAGGCAGAAAAAGGAGTTTATCGTTTCGCGCTGTCTTAGCGGAGACGACCTTATTACATTCGTCAATCTTGATCGATAAACTCTGCGCCAGCCGCGTACCTTCCGCTGCCGGGCGGTGTATGACATTTCGACAAATGAGAATACAGCGATATCGGAATAATGGACGGCACACATCGAGTAAATATAAAACCAGGCCTGCGGGTTCAAATCGAATTAAAACGGGACCAGCGAACCGGCACACTGACGGAAGGTATTGTAAAAGACATCCTGACAAAGTCTGCCATGCACCATCATGGTATTAAAGTCCGCCTGGAAAGTGGTGCGATCGGGCGGGTGAAAAAAATCGTGTACTGAGGGGGGGAACAACCACACCATAACACCCGCCATTATTTTTTCATGGGCGTCGATCCGTGGTTGTTGATGATTAGAGCGGCGACACACGGGGCGCGTGCAATAATTCACTGCAAATTCATGACACTTGTCATATATAAATTCATTGCTTCAAAGTATACGCATCACGTGTAGAGAGACCGAGTATTACACTGTGAACGTTGATCTGTATAATGATGGAATACTTTTCATCCACGATATATTCCATTATGCTGTTATCGTGCGCTATCAAGCTCCAGACGGTGGTCTTGCCTGCGAATTCCGCGCTGTACGTATAATCGAGACATGTACGGTGTATGAAGAATGTCTGCTATAGAATGCTCGGACATGTTTCCTGTGTCCCACGTCCATCGAGAAAATGAGTTGACGTTATGGGTGCAGATCTGTTTCTTCTTTGATGAAACACTTCAAAAGAGGCAATTTGTCCGCCGACCCGTGTTTGCAGACGTGCAAACGCGACAGCTCAAAATATTACACAGTGGAACCATGCCTTCGCAGGGTTGTATTGATGCAGTTTTGAGAGGTGCCGGGTATAACGGTCGTGAAATAATGAGACCGCATAAGGATGGTTCGGCATCGCCGTATCCGTGAAGAGTGCACGATAATCCGATGATTCAGCATGCGTAAAGGGCCGGAGTGCGTTGTAATGCTGTTGTACGCATTGTTATACCATCTACCATGTGGTATACGGCACGCGATACAAAGACGCATTGAGGTAGCGCCTGTCACCCGTGACTTCCAGTCCGACCCACGGAGGCATATCAATCGTTTGGTCTTCCCGATCGAGTTCGATTTCAGCTATCACGAGTCCCGCATTGGCGCCCCGGAATTCGTCGACTTCCCATTTGGAACCGGCAAAGGTGATGTGGTAGCGGACCTTTTCAACGAGAGGGCGAGTACAAAGCCGTGCCAGCATATCCTCGGCATCTGCCAACGGGATCCGGTACTCATACTCATAGGCAGACATATCGTCTTTCAGCATTTTAAGGGTGAGGAATCCCGTGGCGCCCGCAATCCGGATCCGCAGGACACCATACTCCTGAAAATACAGGTAGCCCTGGCGGTATATAATACCTCGTGCCGCCTCCTTCCACTCACTGCCCGTCACCAGAAAACGCCTTTCTATCTCTATTGCCATGCATTGCCGCCCTTCACGTTCATTTTTGGTTACATAGCATACTCGGCCTGAAGTATCTATAGCTTGCGTTTTCTGTACCGCTTGCGATATATAAGGGGCCTCTGAACACCGACGTGAGGAGGTGAGGTCGATTTTAGCGAAGGATGAAAAATTCGTTCATTTATGTCAGCCGGAGTCCTGTAAATCGTGTGGGGCATGTTGTGGCATCTATAACTACGCAGACAGTACGAGGATGTCGCTGACGACACGATTCCGGAGAAGAACTAAGCTGTTTCGAGAAATGGTCAAGGGACGGGAGGATCTGAAGGCGTTTTCGGCCCTGATTATCGCGTCGGAACCTCAGGAAAAAATATACGAAGTCATCTACTGCTGTGAATATGTCGGGTTTCTCGACGATGATGAAAACCGAGTGGGGTGCCTCCTGCACCCACTGCAAAACGATGGCGTGGATCTCAGGGATGCGTCGTTTTACGGGCAGGAACTATGTGACGGACACTTCTGTCCCAGTTACTACTATATCTCACGTGATGAAAAACTCGCACTCATTAATATTATCGATGACTGGTACCTCTACGGTCTGTGTATCACCGATATCGATCTGGTAAAGGAGTTTTTCCGTTTCGTGAGCGAGGCGGTAGGAGAAATGCCGCATCCCGAGGCGTTTCGCGATCCCGTGTTGAAAAAGATTGCGTTGCACTTTTTTTCATTAAAGACATCATGGCGCTTCAGATCGCCGGAGACGAATCGTTTCGGTAAATATTATTTTGACGGCTCGCAATATATGATTCATCACATCGATTACGACGGGATGGGGTGCGAACGATCGAAATTCGACAAGCTCTTCCTCAGTTTGACATCACAGTTTGACAATGTTGAAGAGTTGCGAATTGCAGAATTGATCATCCAGGAACATATCGATGAATTTACCCGCAATTACAAGGAGAAAAGTTGACTCGGGACGCATAATTAAGATAAATTACAAATCGATGAAAGGAGATGTGCGGGGTGAAAAACATGACTACGAGGATCCTCTATTCAAAAGAGGATATTGCAAGGCGTGTTGAAGAACTGGCTGGCACAATTTCGCGTGAGTATGAGGGGCGAGACGTTGTGTTCGTCGGAATTCTGAAAGGGGCATTCATATTCCTGGCTGATCTTGTGCGCACCATTCCGATACCCCATAGCATCGATTTCATGCGGGTTGCCAGCTATGGATCCGAAACGATAAGTTCGGGAAAGATTAGGGTGACAAAAGATGTGGAAACACCACTGGAAGGCAGGGATATCGTTATTGTTGAGGACATCATCGATACGGGTATTACGCTTGTCTTTTTAAAGGAACATTTAAAGAAACGCAATCCGAACTCTGTCAAGGTCTGCGCACTCCTGGACAAGAAGGAACGAAGAGAAGTGGAAATCGAGGCGGACTATGTGGGCTTTACATTGGATGAAGGATTTATTGTCGGGTACGGGCTTGATTTTAATGAGAGATATCGTTCTCTTCCGGATATATATGTGATAGAAACATAACGTATGTTAGAGGACGGTTACGTGATTATTCAATGCAGGAAATGTAAGACAAAATATAAATTTGATAAATCACTGATCCAAGGTGAGGGGGCATGGGTCAGGTGTTCCCGGTGCCGGCATCTGTTTTTTCAGGAGAATCCCGAGCAAGAGGTTCCCGCAGAAAAAACGGAATCACACGGGTCACAGACCTGGAGAGATGTCGGATGGGGACGAAACATTCCCGGGTTCGAGATTCCCGATGAAACGGAGGTGCCGGGAGCTGATCGGGACCACCGCCTGAAGTCGGATGCCGGTGCTGCCGAAGAGCGCGACCATTTTGCTTTCGTGGAGGAAGACACCTGTCCCGACACGAAAGAAAGTCTGGAAACCTCATTCAGAGAACTTATCGGGGGTAAATCTGAACCGGAGAAAAACTCCTCTGAAGACGCGATTGTCACTGAACCCGATATGCCGGATGCCGATTGGACTGTCATTGATGAATCGAGAGAAGATATAGAAATAGCGGAGCCCCTCCTGGGGGATCTCGATATAATTGGGGAAGAGGGCCCACGGGCTGGCGATAAGGCCTTCAATGGCGAAATTGACATACACGGCATCGAAGCGGAGAGTGAACCGCAATTCGCCTTTGATGTGGAAGAGCCTTCCGTGGAATCGGAAATGGCAGAGATCTCCCCCGGTCGTGATATTCCGCCGGGAGATACGGTGAAAAAATCTCGCGGGCTGCGTATGGCAATGGTGTTTCTTGTGGTGATCATCCTGCTGTCGGGTGTCGTATGGTTCTATCCGCAGGTAGGTCGGCAGATACTTGATACACTGTCACCGGTAATCCGAATTGTCACCGGTGATAAGGGCATCTCGGATGATGGCCCCGGGACCGCGGAAAATAAAATTTATTTTACCGACATGCGGGAGCGCACCATCAAAAACTGGATTGTCGGGGATGTACTCGTCGTGCAGGGTCAGGCCCTGAACAAGTATGAGAGATCTGTCTCGAAAATCAGGATCCGGGGGCGTCTCTTGGATGCATCAGGCGATGAGCTGCTGCGAGACGAGGTATATGCGGGTACCATCCTGACAGAGGAAGAACTGCGCAATCTGACACGGGACGAAATCGAGAAAGAACTGGAAAACGCATTTGGGCGGGACTTTCCCAACAGCGACATACCATTTCAAGGGGAAATTCCCTTCATGATCGTTTTCTGTAATCCATCTGAAAATGCCAGCGAATATTTGATCGATCTGGCAAATGTCGAAGGCGAGTCGAACAAAGCCGATTAACACCCGGCAGATATGTCATGCGGTACTGTGCTGTACTTACATTGCCGGAACAGACTACCCGGTACACCGTGACGAGCATCCTGTGGGGTCGGTTCTTAAGAGCGAGAAAGAATTGATAGGGTTGTCAACTCAGCATCATTATGTGATTGAACCGAAGGTTTCGAACTCGGGAGGTTCTCCTTGTCGTCAATGGAAAAGACCAGATTTGCGTTTTTGTTCCTTTTCTTGATAGTCGTTGCCGGAACAGTGGGATACCATATACTGGAGGGGTGGCCCATCACCGAAGCGTTTTACGCGACCGTGGTGACCCTCGGGACCGTTGGGTATGGTGACTTTTACCCGAAAACCGCAAATGGAAGGTTCTTTGCAGTTTTTCTCATCATCTTTGGCGTCGGTACCATGGCATATACGTTTGCCATGGTAATGGATACGTTCATGGAGGGCCGTCTGAGAACCATACTGGGGAGGGGCAAGTTGAAAAAGCAGATCGAAAAAATGAGAAATCACTACATCATCTGTGGATGCGGGAAAATCGGCCAACTCATATGCACCGAACTTGCTGAAGAACATGCCGATTTCATTGTAATCGATAATGACCAAGATATAATCCAGCGTATTGAAGATAACGGGTTTGTGTATGTCAATGGGAGTGCGACGGATGATAAAACCTTGGTGGAGGCGGGTGTGGCGCGGGCACGGGCCGTCGTGTGCTGTCTGCCCTCCGATGCCGACAATCTTTATTGTGTGCTCACCGCGAAGGAATTGAACCCTGCTATTTATATCGTATCACGGTTCGAAGAGAATTCTTCGGAGCGCAGGCTCCTCAAGGCAGGGGCCGACCGCGTAATATCACCGTACAAGGTTGGTGGGATGCGGATGGCGATGACGCTTCTGCGGCCTGCCGTCATGGATTTTATCGAAATTACAACGGGCAAGCAGAGTATTGCCCTGAGTATGGAGGAAGTGACGGTGTCCGACACTTCCCATATTGCCGGAAAATCGCTGGCAGATTCAGGTATTCGCAGTGAATACGGTATTATCGTGGTGGCAGTTCGTAAAGAATCGGGGAAAATGATCTTCAATCCATCGGCGTCGTATATCATCGAAGCACACGACAACCTGATCGCACTCGGAGAGGCGAAGGGGCTGTCTAAATTTTCCGGAGTGTCTCGGTAATGCGGGCTTCGGAGATAACACCCTCCCTGATCGTGACAGGCGGATCGACGGTAATATCGACAATGGTGGAACCTTTTCCTCCGGGTGTGGGGCCGCCGTCGACAATCGCATCGATTTTATCCCCAAGGATATCAATGACGGCATCTGAAGTCGAACACTCCACGTCGCCTGAGATATTCGCGCTGGTTGACGTAATGGCACCTGAAATTGCCTCGGCAAGCCGGCTGGCAACAGGGTGGCTGGATACTCTAATTCCGATTTTTCCCGTGCCGGCCGTCAGTTTCGACGATACTTCCGGTGCCGCGTTGAATAAAAGCGTAAGTCCTCCCGGCCAGAACGTATCCATCAACAGTGTTCCCTTTTCAGGTATGTGGTGCGTGAATGCGTTAAGATTGTGCCGACTGCCGATAATAATCGGGATGGGCTTGTCAAAATCTCTGCCCTTGATCGAAAACAGCGTGCGGATGGCAGTGTCGTTACGGCTGTCGGCGCCAAGTCCGTAAAACGTTTCCGTCGGATATGCGATGATACCGCCGGCCCTCAACAGGTTACCGATCTCATCGATGATCGCCTGCTTCGGATTGCGGGGATCTACCGTGAAGATTTTCGGCATTCGATGGCCTTCTGTTTTTCTTCGACGTTTTCTGCCAGGTCGGTCATATAGTCGTTCAGCTTTCCCGCAAGGGCGGTATCGGTCAGGGCGAGCATGCGGACGGCGTAAAGGGCTGCGTTTCTGGCTCCTGCCTTCCCTATGGCCATGGTCGCAACCGGAATGCCCCCCGGCATCTGTACCGTTGATAAAAGGGCATCCAGGCCGTTGAGCGCTGTCGCATCGATGGGAACACCAATTACAGGCAGAAGGGTCTGTGAGGCAATTACTCCTGCCAGGTGCGCGGCGGCCCCTGCCCCGGCAATAATAATTCTCACGCCCCGCCCGGCGGCTCCCTGTGCAAAGGCCGTTGTTCTTAGCGGTGTGCGATGGGCCGACGTCAGAAAGACCTCATACGGAATACCGAATGTCTCGAGAACATTCATCGTTTCTTCCATGACCGGAAGATCGGAATCACTTCCCATGACAATGCTGATAACAGGCTTTGTCTCTACCATAATGAATTATCTCCACTTGGTTTGGTGTGCTCGGCAATGTGGGTTAATTTGAAATTCGAAACACGAAGCATGAAATATGAAACAAATTTTCAATGTCAGAAAGTATAAAATAAGTTCAATATTGTTTCGGTATTCGCTTTTCGAGTTTCGGATTTACTTATTCTAATGCCTGAAATGTCTTTTCCCGGTAAAGATCATGGCGATCCCGTGCTCGTTCGCCGCCTGGATTGCTTCCTCATCGCGAATAGAACCACCCGGCTGTACGATGGCGGTCACGCCGGCTTCGGCGGCCATGTCGACACCATCCCTGAAGGGGAAGAACGCATCCGATGCCAGTACTGTTCCCTCCGTCGGCATGTTTGACTTCATTTTCGATATCTTGACCGAATCGACGCGGCTCATCTGCCCGGCGCCGACGCCGACAAGCTGATCCTTGGTTGTCAGGACGATGGCGTTGGATTTTACATTTTTAACTACCCGCCATGCAAAATTAAGGGCCTGATATTCATCATCTGTGGGGACCCTTTGGGTCACAACCGTGGCGGACCGTATATTTTCATCTATGCTGTCACGTTCCTGGATCAAAAGACCGCCGCCGACCCTTCGAAAGTCGAAGTCGGCAGGTTTTCCGGGTGAGGGGGTGGCAACCTGAAGTACACGGAGGTTCTTTTTTGTTTTCAGTATTGCCATGGCATCGTCATCGAATCCGGGCGCAATGAGAACTTCCAGAAATATTTTTGCGAGTTCCTCGGCCGTTTTTCCGTCAACCCGGCGGTTAAAGGCGACGATACCGCCGTATGCCGATACCGGGTCAGTCGCAAGGGCCTTGGTATATGCCTCGACAAGTTCGCTTTCCGAGGTGGCCGCGCCACACGGATTGGCGTGTTTCATGATGATTGCCGCTGGGAGTTCAAAATCGGATACCATCTGCCAGGCCGAGTCGCTGTCCATGATATTATTATAGGAGAGTTCCTTGCCCTGGAGTTGTCGGGCCTGGGATATTGTGGACGCTACGCCGTTTCGTTCCCTGTAAAATACGGCCTTCTGATGCGGGTTTTCTCCATAGCGCAGCTCCTGCGCTTTATCGAACTGGATTGTAAAGGTTTCCGGGAAGTCTGTCATGCCGTCGGGTGTGATTTTCCCGAGATAATTTGAAATGGCTGCATCGTACCGCGCCGTCAGTTGAAATGTCTTTGTTGCCAGGGCAAAATTGGTTACTTCGGAAACTTCGCCGCCGTAGCGCGTCATTTCGTCGATGATCTTTGCGTAATCGGCAGGGTCGGTCACGACGGTCACGAAGCGCTGATTCTTGGCAGCGGCGCGCAGCATTGTCGGGCCGCCGATATCGATATTTTCAATCGCATCTTCAAGGGAGCAGTCAGGCTGTGCCACCGTGTCCTCAAAGCGATAAAGATTGATGACGACCATGTCAATGAGGTCGATGTCCTGTTCCTTCAACGCCTTCATGTGATCCTCGTTGTCTCTCAGGGCGAGGAGCCCGCCATGCACTTTCGGATGCAGTGTTTTTAACCGACCGTCCATCATTTCCGGAAACCCGGTATAGTCGGATACATCTATGACGGTTACACCGTTGTCTCTCAATTGGGCGGCCGTTCCTCCGGTGGAAAGAATTTCAACGCCGAATTTCTGCAACTCCTGTGCAAAGTCGACAACACCTGTTTTATCCGTGACGCTTATCAACGCACGCTTAATCTTTGCCATTCTTCATCTCCTCATTCGATTTCAACCCTCATGTTCCTCTGTGGCACCCCCGAACATGAAAATAAGGCTGTTTCGTCTCGCCGTGATCCAGCGAGAGCCCGACAGTCGGGGCTAGCTCCTGATCCGTGTCATGTGATCGATACGTTTTTGTATCAACGGTTTGGTCCCGATATCGGGTCTGTGCGCGACGGGGCCTTTGACGGCTGCCACTGCGTGTTCCGCTATTTGTTCCGCCTTTTCCAGTTCCCGGGCAATGCCGACGACTCCGATTGCCCGCGAGGTGGTCATATACAGTCCGTCGTCCCTTTTGTCGACGGACGAATAGTAAAGCCGCGCCCCCTGCACGTCACCGACTTCAATCTTTGACGACGTCGACTGGGCATCGGGATGATCCTTTGGCAGACCGTATCCTTTCGGCACGATATATTTGCAGACGGTTGCCAGATTATCAAACTCGACCTGTAGGGTATCGAGTGAACCGTCGATAATTGCCCTGCAGATGTCAACAAAATCAGTTTTCAGCAGGGGCAGAGTATTCATGGCTTCCGGGTCACCGAATCGTGCGTTGTATTCGAGAAGCTTTATGCCTTCTTTTGTTATAATGAAGCCACCGTACATGATCCCTTTATAATATTCACCCGTTTCCTGGTAGATCGCTTCCGCCACTTTCTGTGTGATGGCAAGACCTTCGGCAACGTCAGCGGCCGACATGAAAGGCAGGGAATGGTCTGCAGCCGAATATGATCCCATGCCTCCCGTATTGGGTCCTTTGTCATCGACGAAGCGACGCTTATGATCCTGTACCGGTGGAGTTGCGACGACGTGCAGACCGTCACACAGACACTGCAGCGAAAATTCTTCTCCCTCAAGCTTTTCGTCGACCATGACACATGAATGTTCTTCAAGAATCTGACGGCAGTGTTCGAGGGCTTCCTCTTTGGTCTCGAAATGATCGCCCTGTACCAGGACCCCTTTACCTCCCGTCAAGCCGTCGGGTTTGACGACAACCGCATTCAGTCCGCGTAGAAAGTCTTCTATTCCGTCCAAACTGTTGAAAACCCTGAATTTAGGGTTTCCCGGAATGTTATATTTGGCAAGCAATTTTCTGGTGAACG
>Ga0272442_10007675_pt1 | contig 13880 bp, 18 predicted proteins | sample SSMForm2O_FD_200262 | JGI IMG/M metagenome (GOLD analysis project Ga0272442, IMG submission 200262) | Marine sediment archaeal communities from Little Sippewissett salt marsh, Falmouth, MA, United States - SSM-Form-2O | ecosystem: Environmental > Aquatic > Marine > Wetlands > Sediment ...
TAAGAATGATCAAGGTAATGAGATTATCCTTAATGAATTAGGTAAAGTAAAAGCAACAAAAAACACTATAGAAAAACAAGAATTAACACCTGAAGAACTAGCAGAAATATTAAAGAAAACTCAAGAGACTAAGAAATATCTTGAAAATGAACGTTTTAGAGTTGCAAAAGAAACAGTAACAAGGTCTGATCTTGTTAAAGGTCAAATCGAATCTCTTGCAGGAGAACCAGTTACAGATGATTCAATGAATGACTTTTTCCATGATATTGATACAAAAGAAACAGATATTAATGAAGTGGAAAGAACAGCTTATGATAAGATTCCTGTTTTAAATAAGGAAATAGTAACTTATGTAAAGGACATCTCAGCTGAAATTGATGAACAAGAAAAGATTATACAAAGTTTAAAATAAATTTTATTTTTTTATTAATTTACTATGAACAGAGACTTAATCGATAGGAAGTTTGAAAAATATAAGATAATATCACTAACACTAATAACTTTGTTTGTCTTATTTCTTAGTTATGTTAACTATTTTGAATTATCTAATCATTCAATAGTATTTGATAAGTTTCAAGGCGATAATCAAGTAACAAATAATATTGTTGTCGTTAAGATAGACGATGAAAGCATAAATCAAATAGGTAGATGGCCTTGGGATAGATCAGTATACTCATCAATAAAAGCACTAGATAGAGCAAGCGTGATTGCACTTGATGTATCATTATTAGAAACAAGTGATGATGATTATATTTTTGAACAGACATTAAAAAATATGAGTGCTGATGTTGTTCTTGTTAATGAAATACAGGACAGACAATATCTGCCTGTTTTTGATACACTAACTGGTTATGCTAATATCATAGGTGATGAAGATGGTATTGTGAGGCATACTCATTTTAATTTAAATAATAATCAATCCTTAGAACAAGTTGTTTATCAAAGCTATTTTAATTATGATAAAGAATTTGAAGATAAACTAATCATTAATTATGCAAATCCTAATTCTTTTGAACAAATTTCATTTCATGAACTGTATTATAATACAACAAATATGTCGTTTGATAATAAGATTGTCTATATAGGTGCGACTGCTTCGGATCTGCATGATATGTATCTTGCTCCGATTGCTAAGCGTTCATTGATTCCTGGTGTGTTTATTCATGCAAATATCATGAATAATATGTTTAGACAAGATTTTATTACTCCTATTCATCCAATGATTATCTTTGCTTTGATAATTACAATAGGTGTTAGTTTTTATTTCCTTAATACTCTAAGACGAGTAATCATAGGATTTTTTAGTATTATGATTCTTAATATTATTTTATCTTTAGTTTTATTTAATAATTATATTATGTTTCAGTTTATTGATATTAGTGCAATAACAATATTACTTACAATCAATAATATTGCATTAATAACAACAAAGGCAAGACAAAAAAAACAATTCATTAGTAATGTATTTAACAAATATATTTCTAAGGATTTACTCAATGATATTATGAAAGATCCCTCAAAGTTAAAATTAGGCGGTCAAAAAAAGGATATAGGTATAATGTTTTCTGATGTGAGAAATTTCACAAGCATATCTGAAAAATTAACACCTGAAGAAGTTCTAGATTTTCTTAATACTTATTTTGTAGCAGCAACAAAATCTATTTCAGAAAACAAAGGTTTTGTTGATAAATTTATTGGAGATGCAATCATGGCATTGTGGAATGCGCCTGTTGATGACGATAATTACGCATATAATATGACAATAACAGCAATTGAGCTTAATAATATTGTTAAACGATTAGTTGGTGAATATAAGAAAACAATAGGTGTTGAGTTTGGTACTGGTATTGGTATTAATATTGGTGATGCTGTTGTTGGTAATTTAGGTGGTGAAGAAAAGATTAATTATAGTGCAATTGGTGATTGTGTTAATCTTGCATCAAGATTAGAAGGTCTGACAAAAAAATATGGTGTTATTGTTCTAGCATCAGAATCAGTAATCAAAAAAATAAGCCGAAAACAGATATTGTATAGAAAATTGGATTATGTTAAAGTAAAAGGTAAAGACAATCCAATCTATATCTATGAGATTATTGATTATGCAAAAGCATCTGATTTAGTAAAACAATATGAACAAGCTCTAGAATTATACTTTGATCAAAAGTTTGATACTGCATATAAAATGTTCACTAAATTATATGATAAATATAATGATTATCCATCTAAATTATTAGCAGAAAGAATAACAGATATTAAAACTCAGAATTTAAAGAATTGGGATGGTTCTTACAAATGGGAAAGTAAATAGATTATTTTTTAAATTTAACAAACTCACTATTTTCTTTTAAATATTTTATTAATTCGTCTCTTTGTTTTGTTCTTATAACAAAAAATATTTTTTCCTGACCAATTATTTCAACAACATTAACATTATCTCCAGGATAATAAGTGTATACGTCTTTCTCTTTAAATATGTCGTCGTCTTTTAGATAATATAAATCTTCATTATTAAATTGTTTGAATAATTCATATAGAAACTTGTAATAACTTTTTTCTTTTTTTATTTCTAGAACAATTACATCTTCGTAATTGCTAATGCTTGTTATCTTAACTTTTTCCATTGTAAATAAAAAAATTAAATAAAGTCTTCGACATCATAGCCGTGTTTTTTCAACCATTTATCACGACATTCAATTGAATCAAAAACATGTTTTTCGCCTTCAACATCGATTTCATAACAGTTTTCTCTATCAACAATAACTTCGCCACATTCTTCACATTTAGATTCGCCTTCGTCACTATTGTATCCTTCCATAAAACCTGCTTCTTCTGCAGAAATTTCATCACTATCGACAGCGTCTTCAACACCTTGGTCTTGATAAAGATCTTCATCAGCCATTATTAACACCTCATTCAATTATACCATAACCTATTAATCTGAATCTTGAACCCATCCTTCTGGATAAGCTCACTCTAGCGCCTTGTGCAGCACATACTGGAATCTTTAATGTCATTTCAATAATGTCCTTTTTCATTGTTGTTATTATGCCTACACTAGCTGCAGAATAAACATTAATCATCATCATTTCGTTCATCTTTAGTGGTTCAACACTAATATCTTCATTATCATTACCAATAATAGTTTTGAATAATTTTGTTTTTAGTTTAAGTTTATCTCGTATTTCAGGTAATTTTCCTTTAATACCAACAACATTGCCTGATAATTGATCGCTTTTTACAATTGCAGGATCAAGTGTTGTTTGGATTGCAATTGAACCACCAGGTGTTGCTTCATCAAGATCAGTTCTATCAGTTTTAATACCGACAATCTTTGTTGTTATAGGGATACGAACTCTTTTACCATTGACTTCTTCAGGATAACCTGGTAGGATTTCAATCTCGTCATTAATTTTTAGTGTGCCTTGTTTGATTGCACCACCAATAATGCCACCAGTTAGTTTGGCAATCTTTGTTCCTGGTTTGTTGATATCAAAGCTTCGTGCAACAAACATCAAAGGATTTTCTTTAAGTTCTCTTTTTGGAATAGGAATCTCTTCAACAATTGCTTTTAATACATACTCAATATTAATACCATATTTTGCACTGATTGGAATAATTGGTGCATTTTTGTAAGGACTATTTTTCAAGAATTCTTTTATTGATTCATAATTTTTTTTAGCTTCTTCTTTTGTTAGAAGATCTATTTTGTTTTGAATTACGATGAGATTTTTTATTCCAAGAACCTCTAATGCCATTAAGTGTTCTTTTGTCTGTGGTTGTGGACATACTTCATCACCTGCTATCAAAAGAATAGCGCCGTCCATAATAGCAGCACCTGAAAGCATGGTTGCCATTAATGATTCATGTCCAGGAGCATCAACAAAAGAGATTTTTTGTATTGGTTTTGATGCTTTACCATCACAAGTCTTAGAAATCGTATAACTTTTATCAGAACATTGATAGATTATGGTATTAGCATAACCTAGTCTTATTGTAATACCTTTTTTCTGTTCTTCACTATGAGTATCAGTCCATTTACCGGTAAGTTTTTCAGTAAGTGTTGTTTTTCCATGATCAACATGCCCTACTAATCCGATATTAACTACAGGCTGACTAGTTTCAATACTATCTTTAGCTACTTTTTTTTTAGTCGCTTTTTTCTTTGTTGCTTTTTTAGCTGTCTTTTTTTCCATTTTTATTGTTCTTGTTCACCTTCTTTAGGTTGTGGATTAAAAAGATCTTCGCTGCCTTGTTTTGCTATCTTCACATTAATTTGTGTTGTTCTTTCAAAAACAGTGTTACCAGCAACAGTTTTTCTTTTTAGTAAGCCTTTTTTCTTGAATTTTTTCTTTGCTCTAAATCCTATGCCTTTACTTGTCAATAATTTGAATCTATTTACGCCTTTAATAGATCTGTGCATAGGAAATCCGCAATAATCAGAACCGCCTGTAAGAACAAATTCATAGCCATTTAAGCCTACTAATTCACCTTTGAAATTATCACCAAGCTTTAGATTATATAGAGATTTAGAATCTTCGTCACTTATTGTTTTTTGTGCACATTTGCCTGTTTTAGGGTCAGCAATAACCATCTTGATTTCCATTTGAAACCGACCTCCAATTAGTTAATTTGTATATGGTTTATTGTCTTCAGATTTACAACCATTTATAAATCTTTGTATACTACTATAGAAATATTTATAAATAGGTCATTTTTCTCTAGGTAATATTGAGTTAATGTCAGAGCAAAATAAAAGCTCTTGCTAATATCAATACGATATTAGCTTTGTTTAATGAACAAAGACAAGAATAATATTTACTATTTCTTGTCTTATATACAATAATGATACAAAATGGCACAAGACAAAGCACCACAAGATGATTTCAGAGGTATTGTAAGAGTATTTAATACTGATATTAAAGGCCACTATAAATTAAAGTACGGTCTTTCTAAAATTAAAGGTATTGGATACAGAGTAGCTGATTTTGTATGCTTTAAATCTGAGATGAATCCTGATAAAAAGATTGGTTATCTTACACAAGAAGATATTTCTAAGATTGAAGCAACAATCTCTGGATTAAAAGATTCTCTGCCAACATGGATGAGAAACAGACAACGAGATATGGAATCAGGTCAAGACATTCATATATTAACATCAGACTTAACTTATACAATTGATAATGATCTTAAATTCATGAAGAAAATAAGAAGCTATAGGGGTACTAGACATATGTTCAAGTTACCTTCACGAGGCCAAACAACAAGATCTAACTTCAGAAAGAAGAAGAAAAAGGTAACTAAGAAAAGATAAAGTGATTTGAAATGGGAGATCCAAAAAGAAAAGTAAATTTATGGAAAAGACCAAAAAGCATCTGGCAAAAAGCTAGAATGACTGAGGAAACTGCTTTAATGAGAGAGTTTGGTCTTAGAAGAAAAAGCGAACTTTGGAGAACTAATGGTCTTGTATCAAAATTTTCACGAAGAGCTAAGTCATTGATCAAGAGTATTGATGATGAACAAGCTAAAAAAGAAGAACAATTATTAATCAAAAATATGCAAAGCTTAGGTGTTTTAAGTGCTGAAGCTGCATTAGATGATGTTCTTGCAATTAAACCAAGAGATTTTTTAGAAAGAAGATTACAAACAATTGTTTATAGAAAAGGTCTTGCAAAAACAATGAGACAAGCTAGACAATTTATTGTTCATAAGCATATTTTAGTTGGAGATAATGTTGTTATTGCTCCGTCATTCTTAGTTACAAAATCTGATGAAACAAAAATCTTATTCCGAGATAGTTCTGCATTGGCTGATGAAGATCATCCTGAAAGAACAGATAAACAACCTGTTGTTGAAACAAAAGAAACTGAAGAAACTGTTGAAGAAAAAACAGAAGAAGTAAAAGAACAGGTTGAAGCTGAATCAACTGAAGAAAAAGTTGAGGAAGTAAAAGAATCTGTTGAAGAAACAAAAGAAGAACAACCGGTTGAAGAAAAAACCAAATCAGAAACAAAAGAAGAAACTCCTGAGAAAGAAGTTAAGGAAGAACCTAAAGCTGAACCTGTAAAGGAAGAAACAACTGAACAAGTTGAGGAAGCTAAAGAATAAAAATGGCAGATAAAAAACCAGAATCCAAACCAATTGAAAAAAAACATTTCAAGCGAAAGCCTAGAGTAGAAAGATGGGGCGTTGCTCATATTTATTCATCATATAATAATACAATAATTCATATTACTGATTTAACAGGTACTGAATCAATTGCAAGATCATCTGGTGGTCAAGTTGTAAAATCACATAGACTTGAGAGTTCACCAACAGCTGCAATCAATGCTGCAAAACTTGTTGCAGAAAATGCAAGAGAAAAAGGTATTACTGGTATTCATGTTAAGATTAGAGCGCCAGGCGGTCATAATGGCCCATCAAATCCCGGTCCAGGAGCGCAGGCAGCAATTAGAGCATTGTCAAGAATGGGTCTAAAAATAGGTCTGATTGAGGATGTCACACCAATTCCGCATGATGGTTGTAGAAAATCTGGCGGCAGACGAGGTAGAAGAGTATAAAATGAAAACACTAAATTCAACAGAAGATATATTAGTATTTGAAGCTGATGTTACACAAAGTTTTGCAAATGCTTGGAGAAGAGCAATGATTGCAGAAGTGCCAGTAATGGCTGTTGAAGAAATGGAAATAATGAAGAACTCATCATCAATGTTTGACGAAACACTAGCTAATAGAATTGGTCTATTACCTTTGAAAACTGATGCGCAATCATACAACTTACCTGAAAGATGTACTTGCAAAGGTGAAGGTTGTGCAAAATGTCAAGTTAAACTTTATCTTAAAGCAGGAAAAAATGGAATGATTTATGCTGATAGCATAACATCAAAAGATCCAAAGATTGTTCCTGTTCATGCAAAAACACCTATTGTGTTTTTGAATCCAGGTCATCAAGTTGAACTAGAATTAACAGCTAGTTTGGGCAAAGGTAAAAACCATGCAAAATACTGTCCTGGACTTGTATACTTCAAGAAAAAACCAAAGATTACAATTGGTAAGGTTGAAGATGTTGATGCTGCTGTAAAAGCATGCCCGCATTTAGTATTAAAGAAAGATGGCAATAAATTAAAGGTTGATGAATCAAAATTAATTGATTGCGATTTATGTTTAGCATGTTCAGAATTTGATCCTAATATTAAAGTAGAAACTGAAGATAAATATATATTTTATATTGAATCATGGGGTCAACTTGATCCAAAAGAAATTGCAACTCTTGCACTTGATGAACTTGAAATCAAAGCAAAAGAGTTTGAAAATGCATTAAAAGAATTAAAATAAAATGGTAAAGAGAACTTATCCACAAAATAATGAAATTGTTCAAGCGATTGTTGAACTTAAGAAAGCTTTTTTAGATTCCAAAGTAAAATTATGGAAAAGATTATACAAAGAAGCTTCAAGACCAACAAGAAGTAGAAGAAGAATTAATATTGTTAGATTGGATAAGCACACAAAAGACAATGATATTGTTGTTGTTCCTGGCAAACTATTAGGTATTGGTATAATGACAAAGAAAATCACTGTGGCACCATTACAAATATCCGAAAAAGCAAGACAAAAGCTAGAAAAAGCGAATTGCAAAATAATTACAATCACAGAATTGATTAAAAATAATCCAAAAGCAACAAATATTAAGATAATCGGTTAAAATGACAGAACGAAAAATCACTATAAACGGCGAAAACAAAATCTTTGGTAGAATTGCAACTACTGTTGCTAAATACGCAATGATGGGCTATGAAGTTGATATTGTTAATTGCGATAAATTAGTGATTTCAGGCAAGAAAAAAGTTATCTTAAATGATGTTAAGGAATGGTATGATAAAGGTAATCCTTTGAAAGGCCCTTACATTTCAAGAAGACCTGATTTTTTTGTTAAGAGATTATTGAGAAATATGTTGCCTCATAAAAAAGCCAGAGGTAAAGAAGCTTTGGCAAGAATCAAATGTTATGTTGGTGTTAAAAAAGATACTAAAGACTTTTTCGATATTCCAAATTCAGATTCATCAAAACTACCAAGAGCAAAATTCATTACAATCAAAGAAATTTGCAAGCACTTAGGAGCAAAAGTATAAAATGGCAAAAAAAACCAAACCCAAAAACGGTATGTTATTACAATCATCAGGCAGAAGAAAAACTGCTACTGCAAGACTAACTTTGTATAAAGGTTCAGGCAAGATAAGAATCAATGGACAATTATTAAGTTCACTTGAATGGCCTGATTATATTAAGTTAAAGATTATGGAGCCTGTTTTATTAGCTTCTGATGTAGCTAACAAATATGATTATCATATTAGTGTTGCTGGTGGTGGTATTACTGGTCAAGCTGATGCGATGAGACTAGCTATTGGTAAAGCGCTTGTAAAACAAGACAAAAAGCTAGAAAAGACATTCCTTGCTTATGACAGACAACTATTGGTTGCAGATATCAGAGTTAAAGAGCAATACAAACCAAATGATTCCAAAGCAAGATCCAGAAGACAGAAATCATACAGATGAGGTTCAAAAAATAAAATGATTATTCCAATAAGATGTTTTTCATGTGGAAAACCAATTGCACATTTATGGGACGACTATAAGAAAAAAGCAACTAAAGGTTCAAACGCAAAAAAAGTTCTAGATGATCTTGGAGTAAAGAGATTTTGTTGCAGAGCAATGTTCTTAGGACAAGTTGATATGTATGAGGATGTTGCACATTTCAAAAAATAAATTTATTTTTCTCTTTTATTTAGTAAATTATATAAATATTCTATGAGTTTCAGCTATTAAATGATAGATTTACTTAATATTCAAGATAAATGGCAGAAGAAATGGCAAGAAGCTAAGATTTTTGAGCCTGAAGTCGATATTAATATGCCTAAATTCTTTGTAACATTTCCTTATCCTTATATTAATGGACTACCGCATGTAGGTCATCTTTTTACTATGATGCGTGTTGAAGCTTTTGCAAGATACAAAAGGCATAAAGGCTTTAATGTTCTATTTCCGCAAGCATGGCATGCAACAGGCTCTCCAATTGTTACAGCAGCAAAAAAAATTGCTGAAGATGAACCAACTCAATTAAAGATAATGCGAGATATGGGTATTGATGAGACTATTATTCCTGAATTTGCAGATACAAAAAAATGGGTTGATTATTTTCCTGAAGAATATAAAAAAGATATGCAAAGTCTAGGTATGTCTGTTGATTGGAGACGTGAATTTTATACTACATCATTAAATCCTTATTACAATAGATTTATTCAATGGCAATTCAATAAATTAAAGGAAAAAGACTTTGTTATCAAAGGCAAGTTCCCTGTTGTTTGGTGTTCTAAGTGTTCAAATGCTGTTGGTGATCATTCTAGAAAAGAAGGCGAAGGTGAAACACCACAAGAATTTTGCTTGTTTAAATTCAAATTAGATGATGGCAGATATATTATTACAGCAACACTAAGACCTGATACTGTTAAAGGTATTACAAACATTTATGTTAATCCTGAAATCGAATATGATGTTATTCAATACAAAGATGAAAAATGGATTGTTGGTAATCCTATAATCAAAAAATTAAGGATGCAAGATTATGATATTAAAGAGATTTGTAAGATTAATGGTAAGGAATTAATTGGCCAGCATGCAAGCTTTGATGATCAGAAAATAATCATATTACCTGCAACATTCCTTGATCCTGATTATGGTACTGGTATGGTGCATTCAGTTCCATCAGATTCAGCAGATGATCTTATTGCATTAAGAGATTTGCAAAAAAATGATGAATTAATTAACGAATATGGACTAGATTCAAATGAAATTAAATCAATTGAACCAATTGAAATTTTTGATACTCCTGAAATAGGTACAAATCCTGCAGAGTATTTCCTTGATAAATATAATGTTAAATCACAGAACGAACGTGATAAACTAGATAAAATCAAAAAAGAACTTTACACTTTAACACTTGCAAAATCTAAATTCAATGATAAATATTCTACAGGCTTTTCAAAAAATTTAGAGGGTACTTTAATTAATGAAGGTCAAGAAATAATAAAACAAGATTTACTAAAGCAAGGAAAAATACATCTATTTTATGAACTAACAGGTAAGGTTGTTTGCAGATGTTTAACAGAATGTTTTGTTAAGGTTGTTTCTGATCAATGGTTTATTGATTATGGTGATGAAAAATGGAAGGATATTACAAAAAAGTGCTTAGAACAACTTAGATTATATCCTGAAAAATCAAGACAACAATTTGAGTATGTTATTGGATGGTTGCATGAATGGGCATGTACAAGAGAAGAAGGTTTAGGAACAAAATTACCTTGGGATGATAAATGGCTGATTGAATCCTTATCTGATTCTACATTGTATCCTGCATATTATACAATTGCTCATTTGTTAACACAAGTGCATATTGATGGTGTTGATGATAATCTTTTTGATTATATTTTCTTACATAAGGATAATGTGAATATCAAGATTGATAAAGAGATTGCAAATTCATTAAGAAAGGAATTTGAATATTGGTATCCTTGTGATTTTAGAAATTCAGGTAAAGACTTAATTCAAAATCATCTAACTTTTTATATGTTTAACCATACAGCATTATTTTCAGAGGACAAATGGCCAAAAGGTATAGGTGTTAATGGATGGGTTACTGTTGATGGTCAGAAAATGTCTAAATCATTAGGTAATATGATTCCGGTTAGGAACATGGTGCAACAATTCTCTTCTGATGCTTCTAGACTAACAATACTATCAGGTGGTGAGGGCATGGATGATCCTAATTGGGATTCTGAACTAGCAAAATCCTTATCAAATAAGTTTGATCAACTATTTAATTTTGTCAAAGAAAATTATGATAAAGGTCGAGAAGAAATATTGTCTGTAGATATATGGATGCAATCAAAACTAAATAGATTAATCCAAGATACAAGTTATGAAATGGAAGATACTAACTTTAGAACAGCAATACAAAAGATATTCTTTGAATTACCTAAATTAACGAAATTATATTTGAACAAAACACAGAATCATCCAAACAAAAAGTTGATGAATGATATTATCGAAGCTCAAATCATCATGTTGTGCCCTTTTACACCTCACTTCTGTGAAGAATTATGGGAATCTATCGGTAAAAGCGCATTTGTTTCATTAGAGCAATGGCCAGAATATGATGAAAACAAGATAAATGATGCAATTGAACAATCAGAAGAGCAAGTTGATAATACTATTAGAGATATTAATCAAGTACTAAAATTAATTAAATTAGAAAAACCACGAAAAATAACATTGTTTGTTTCTGATAATTGGAAATATAAGTTTTTCAGCGAATTTAAAGAGATTGTTGAACAAACTCGTAATCAAGGCGAGATAATCAAAGCACTAGTGCAAGATAATGAACTAAAAAAACAGGGTTCTATAATAACAAAACTAATACCTAAACTATTAAAGGATGCTTCTAAGATTCCTATGGTTGTATTGGATCAAGAAACCGAAATAAAGTCCATCCAGGAATCATTATCAAGATTAAAACAAAAGTTTAATTGTGAAATTGATATAATTAAAGAACAAGAATCAAATGAAGCAAAAGCAAAGCAAGCAATGCCTTCAAAACCTTCTATAATTGTAGAGTGATCATGCTGCTTCTTTTCTAATCATTTCTTTACTTTGAAATCTTTCTAATTCTTTTCGTCGTGCTTCAAAAGCATTTTTAATTTGTAGTGTTATATTTTCAATCATTAATTCTCTGCATTGTTTTATTCCTTTTTCTATTAATCTTAATTCTTTATTAATATCATCAGGTACTGCTTTACTATCCATTTCTCTAATTGTAATGTTCAATTGTTGAAGTTTAAGATTATTTGTTCTGATTAGCTTTAACATTTCTTCTTTATCTTTGTCTTTTGTTTTGAATAGTCCTAACATTGTTTAATCACCTATTAAGTAATATTTTTATTGTATCATCATTCCAACCATGTCTTAATAATTCTCTTCTAATTTCGTTATCACTAAAATCACGACTACGCATCTCTTTAATATATGCTTTAACTTGACTAAAATCATCAACCTTTTTACTAATGAAATCATTATATATGAATATCATTACAATACTTACGAACACTATAATTATTAGCCATATTAGTATTGTCATAAAATTACTTTCTTTTACAACGCCAGGATATTCAACAACAACTGTTTTTTCGGGCGGATAAAGCGATATATAAGATTTTAATAATTGATTTTGTGATTCAATTGCTTCAGGATTATCACTAATTTTGATATTATCAATACTAATCCAGACGATATTGTTTTGGTATTGCCATACATAATATTTTGTAGAATTATCGTCTACATATGTATAAATGCTATAATTGAACAAGCTATCCTGTTTCATGTCATTGTCAATCGAAAGTCTATGCAGCCTTCCAACAAAAAATTCTTGTGAATCAAATTTGTCAACATAAGCTTCAAAAATTATGTTTATTCCATTGTATGTTGCTTTATGCTGTTGACATTTTTTATTGCTTATTATTTCGCATTGATTGTATGTTTTATATTCCTTATAATTGTAGATTCCATAATTTTTTTGAATAAAAGGAATACAAGCACCATCAAAACAAGCATTTATGCAATAGTGTTGTATGCCTTTGAAAAACTTATTGCCTACATTAAAATCAACACCTTGTAAATCATCATCAATCGATCTTAAAGTTAATATGATCCCTAAATTCTCAATTTCTTTTGTTTCTCCAAGAAATATTTTGTATTCTTGATTGTGTAAAGTAAAAGTAACTGAATTATAAGTTATTTTTGTTGGTGTAATTGTTTCATTGTAAATCATATAACTATAATTTAATTGCCATTGAGCACCAAAATCATAGTGATATTTATTTGAATTATTCCAGCATACAAATTCACGCATAGAATTATTGCCTTGACATTTATCGTAAGCTTTTATGGTTTCTGCAATGCTTTCTGCTTTGACAAATTCATTTTTACCATTATCAGTATCAATACAACTAGCAAAACTAATAGAAATAAATAATACAAAGATAACTATAAATAATTTTTTTCTCATTTCATACCTCTTTTTATATTATAATTATTATATTTAGATATATAAACTTTTTTATTTATTATAGAGAATGATATTATTACTTTCAATATTGAAATGAATAAGTAAAAAAAAGGACTCAAGAGTCCTTTAACAGATGAATGAACATCTTAAACATTATAGGAACTAAGATTATTGCGACGATTCTAACTATATATGCTGGTGCAAAGCATAAGAACAAGCATATGCTTATTATCATCAGTAGTTCAAATGCTTCTAGTTCTATTATTTCTTCTATGACAAACATAAAAATATCATTTGATAACTCTATGAGTATTATGAAAAGATCATAGAAGAATGCTCCAGCCAAGAGTAACCCTATGCCTGTTGCTCTTATCGCGGTTTTCAGGTTATTATATCGTTCTCTACAAAATAGTTCCCAATACAAGGAAAGGAGAAGAATTTTTTGGTCTATCGTCATCTTAACTCTCCATCTTGTAGGAATAATGGACTCTCATTGTGCCTGTGCAACCTTCTTTAATACAGTCCATAGTTTTGTTTGGAATGTCTTTAGGATCGATTAAGCAAGGTTTTCCCAGAACATAACCGCAACGTCCACAAACAAAATTTAATTGGTAGCGATTAAGTTTATTCTTTTCCATACTGCCTTCTACCATTCGCCTGTTGTACCCCAGTGATATGCTTCATCAGCTCGAGAGTACTTTTCTTCTTTGATTTCAGGAAACCAGATGTGTATTTCGCGTCTTGCTTCTTCAGCACTAGCAGAGGCATG
>Ga0272442_10007676_pt1 | contig 13878 bp, 13 predicted proteins | sample SSMForm2O_FD_200262 | JGI IMG/M metagenome (GOLD analysis project Ga0272442, IMG submission 200262) | Marine sediment archaeal communities from Little Sippewissett salt marsh, Falmouth, MA, United States - SSM-Form-2O | ecosystem: Environmental > Aquatic > Marine > Wetlands > Sediment ...
TTCCAGAAGTGCCGGTTGCCGTGCAGCGCGAGCTTCGGGTCCCCGGGCCGCCCCTCCAGGCGCCGGAGGAAGCGGTCGAACTCGTCCTTGCGGGCCGCCCCGGCGGCGATCATCTCGCGGCAGACGCGGCTCAACCTGCCGGCGCCGCCGCCGCCGGGCCGGGAGATCTGGCGGCCGATCACGCCGAAATCGAACTGCCGGCCTCGGACCATCCACTGCTGGCCGTCGAGGATGCAGGACGCGAGGATGTCGAGCTTGGCGTCGGGGAACTGGAAGGCCGTGCCGCCGGTGAGGCGGGCGAAGTAGGCGCAGTCCGCGGTGTAGGCCGCGCCGTAACCCCCGGAGTAGAGGCAGCGGCCGTGCTGCCAGAAACTACCGTCCGGCTTGATCCCCTCGCCGCCGCCGCCGACCACCCGGATCTCCCGGCCGATGGCCCGGAGCGCGGACCGGACCGCGCGGGCGTCGCCGGACAAGCACCCCCAGCGGACCTGGTTGGCGGCCAGCCACACCAGGTTCGCCCCGGTCATCCCGGTCTTGCTGCGCCGCATGATGCGAATGCCCCTCGCCCGCTGGTCCTTGGACAAGTCCGGCTCCATCAGGACCAACGTCCGGCCCAGCCGCATCGGGACGCCGATCTGGTTCCACCACCAGTTCGGATTGGTGAAGTCATGTTCGAGCCAGTAGTCGAGGCCGCGCAGGATTTTCGACTTGAGATCGGCGTCCCCGCATAGCGGCTGCCCGGGGACGCGGCAGGCGACCGCCATCTGTTCGAGCCGCCCAAGGTGCCGGGCCGTCGGCCAGCCCGACCGGGTGCGGTCGCGGTAGTCGATGTCCGGCCAGCTCCCGTCGGGCCGAATGGTCTTGGCGTGGGAGCGGACGCGCGCCGCCTGGGCGCGGCTGAGCGTGTCGGGAAGAAGTGAATCGTGGATGCGCTGCTTGACGGTCACGAGGTCCTTCTGCATGGGGGACTCACTGATCTGGGCGGGCAGAGCCGGCGCAACGACGAGCGCCAGCCAGCCGGCAACGGCGAATGGGACAGGGGGTGCGGTTCGGATAAGGCGGACTCCGTCGGCCGGGAGTCAGGGCTTGGCGGGCCGGTAGTACTTCATCGCCTCCAGGGAGTGCTTCTTAAGGTCCGCGATGCGCGTCTCGTGGCTGGGGTGCGTGCTGAACCAATCGGGCCCGCTCTTCCCGGCGCGCTCGGCCATGCGCTGCCAGAACTTCGGGGCCTCGCGGGGGTCGTAGCCGGCCATGGCCATGAAGATGACCCCCATGTGGTCGGCCTCCGATTCGTGAACGCGGCTGTAGGGGAGAAGAAAGCCGACCGAGGCGGTGACTCCGTACAGAGTGAGAAACAGGTTGCGGGTCTCCTCGGGCTTCTCGGCCAGGGCCTCGTTGAGCGCCACGGCGCCGACCGCGACGAACAAGTTGTCGCTCATCCGCTCGTTGCCATGGTGGGCGATGGCGTGGGCGACTTCGTGGCCCACCACCACCGCCAGCCCCGTCTCGTCCTGAGCCACCGGCAGCATTCCCGTGTACACCACCACCTTGCCCCCGGGCATGCACCAGGCGTTCACCTCCGTCGACTCGACCAGATTGAACTCCCACTGGAACCCCTCCAGCCGCTTCCGGTCCTGGGGCTTGACCAGCGCTTTCTCCACCGCCCGGCGGATCCGGTCCCCCACCCGCTTGACCATCTGCGTCTGAGCCGCGTTGGCGCTGAGCTTGTGCTTGCCGAGGAACTCCTGGTACGCGGTGAAGCTCATCTTGTTGATCTCGGCGGAGCCGTACAGCAGCGTTTGGGACCGGCCGGTGAAGGGCACGGTGTTGCAGGAGACAAGCAGAAGCGGCAGGAGCAGCAGGGCCAGCGGCCGGGTCGTTCTGATCCCCTTCATCGGTGCACCCTCCGCAATCGCGCCGCAATCGCGGCCGTTCGCTCCCCGTATCCAGTATCCGTCGGCCCGTCTCGCCAGTCAAACAAAAAGCCGCCGCCCATCCTGACCTGTCGAAACTCCTTTGACAGTCAACCGCGCGCCGATAAGATGGCGGCATGGAATTCGGCGAACTCCGAGAAACCGTCGTGGCGGATGTGGCGCGGTGCGTCGGGGCCGTCGACACGGCCGCCGTCGACGCGCTCGTCGGCGCACTGGCCGCCAAACGCAAGGTGTTCCTGATCGGCACCGGCCGCAGCGGGAAGATGCTCGAGGCGATGGCGATCCGGCTCGGGCACCTGGGCGTCGCGGCGTACATCGTGGGGACGCCCGACTGCCCGGTCATCCGCGACGGCGACCTGGCGCTGGTGGGGTCGGGCTCGGGCAACACACCGGTGCCACTCGATCTGGCGGTGGCGGCGCGCGGGGCGGGCGCACGGCTCGCCGCCATCACCGCCGACCGGCACTCGCCCGTCGCCGAACTGGCCCACACCCTGATCCACATCCCGGCGCCTGTCCGGCCGCGCGACGGCACCCCGCACACCCTCCGCAGCCTGTTCGAGGAGTGCCTCCTCATCGTCTGCGACTGCGTCTGCCGCATGCTCCAGGACCGCCTCGGCCTCTCGACCGACGAAATGCAGGCGCGGCACGCTCCGGACCGGTGAGTCTTGGTCACTGGTCACTGGTCAGTGTCTACTGAACTCAACGTATCCGTGCCTGGCGAGGAACTTGAACCAGGCGAGGAGGTCCACCTTCGGCAGCTCGCCGTGCTCCATGAGGACGAGGTGCTCGACCTCGCGGATCGAGCGCTCGCCATCGCACCAGTAGAGCGCCGAGTTGAGTTTCCCGTTCCAGAGGGGCGAGGGGAACTCGCGCTCGGCGGGCGGGATGCGGCCGAACGTGAGCGGTGCGGCGCACTTCCGCACGGGCGCGAGCTGCGCCGCCTCGTCGTCGGGGTCCTCCGGGAACGCCTCGGGCACGTCGCAGCCGGCGGCCAGTTCGCTCGCTGCGGCCTCGACCTCCGGCGCGTCGGCAACGCGTGAGATCGACCGAATCCGCGCCAGCTCGCGGGTCAGGACGTAGTCGCGGCGTTCGCCTTGCTCGGCGTCGACGCGCTCGCGCCCTTTCGCAAGCTCCAGCGCCGCCAGCCACGTCACGTCGTCGGCGTCCGCGGTCAGGAGGAAGGCGAGCCAGGTGATGGTGACGACGGCGACGTCCCGGATGGCCTCCGGAACGAGGCGGTCCATCGTATCGCCGCTCGAGTGCCAGAACTCGCGCCCGTGCCACGAGATCCACGACATGGGCACGCCGACGTACGGATCGCACCAGCAGTTGTCGGAGAGTTCCGTCAGTTTTCGTTTCCAGACCCATGGTGAGGCGTTCCGTTCCCAGAGACGGCGGATGATGACCTCGAGCAGGTCGTCGGTGAAGCAAGCGTTCGCGTCCGGGTTCTCGTAGAAGTCCATTGGGCTCTCGTAGCCTTTGTACGGGCAGATCATGTCGAGGTTCAGCCCGGCGAGCATCCGCTTCATTACGTCGGGGCTGGCGACGGCGAACGGGACCGACGTGTACATCTCGGACGTGGTCATGAACCGCGCCGACCGCTTCGGCGCCGGCAGGTCGCCGCCGTCGACCATCCGCTTGACGCAGCGTGCGGCCTCGACGATGGCGGCGCAGCCGGAGGCATTGTCGTTGGCGCCCACCTCGAACTGGTGCCCGATGAGGCAGACCTCTTCGTCCGTCTCGCCCTTCATCAGGCCGGAGACGGCGGGGATGGTTCCTTCGTAGAGCCGCGAGTCGACGGTGACGCGGACGGTCAGGCCAGGGTGCCCCTTGGCAAGGCGGAGCAACTCGTCGCCCTGGTTGGGCGAGAGGTTGATCCCGGGCAGGGGCCGGTCGGCGGCGACCATCGGCCAGCCAATGGTCTCGGACCACCCGTTCGCCCAGCAGACGCAGTCGCGGAACTCGGGCTTCGTGCGGTCGAAGCCATAATCGCCGATCACGCCGAGCGCGCCGCGCTCGAGCGCGGCCCTCTTGAGCCCCGGCGGCTTCTGATGGGTGAACAGGAACTTGCCGGCCAGGTCGGCCGACTGGCGTTCGTCGTCGCTCAGGTCGTCCCAGAAGACGAGCCCGCCGGTCAGCCCCTCGGGCGGGGTCGGGCCGGACCACATCACCGCGACGTTCGGCTCGTCCGACCGGCGCGCGACAACGCGGGCCTCGGCTTGGGGCTCGACGATTTCGAGGGTGGCCTCGGTCACGTCCCAGGCCAGCGGCATCACGAAATCGGCGTAGGCCGTCTTGCCGTCGGCGGGGAACTCGACGACCTCGGCCTGTTCGCAGCCGACGGCCCGGAGCTCATCCGCGGTGCGGCGGGCGCCTTCGAGGAACTTGGGGAAGGTGAAGAGGCGGTCGGTCTCGCGGATAGCCCCCAGTGTGGCGAGCAGGTCATCCATCGACAAATGCTTCTCGACCGCGTCGATCAGCGCGTCAATTCGTCCCATGTCAGTTGTCAAGTCAGTCTCCTTTCTGCAAGTTGGTGGTCATCGTCCGCCTAATGGTAATCGGAATCGCCGCGGATGAAAAGGCTCCTTTCTGCTTCTCCCCTGTCCGCGCCATCTGGGATCGGCCTACGCCGAATCTCGCCACGCCGAATCGGCCGCCGCCTTGTCTGGCGCTGGAACGGCTGTTTGCGGTATCATAGCAAGCACAACGAAACGGTGATCGGGCCGGAGCGAAACATGTTCATGCGCGACCCGCAGCAGAAGAAGCTGTTACACCGACGCCGGGCGGGGGTCGCGATTGCCGGATGCGGAGAAGCCGAGCCCAAACAGGTGAAGAAGCTGAATGAATCCCCGTGACATCGTGATGGAACAGATCCGGCATCACGAGACCTCCCCCATCCCCTACACGCTGGCGTTCGAGCCGGAGATCGAAGTCCGGCTCGACGAGCATTACGGCGGCAAGGACTGGCGCGAGAGAGTCGTCCCGTACATCGCGCACTGCGGGAGCGTGATTACGTCCGGGAATGAAAGGATCGATGACACCCATCATCGGGACGCCTTTGGCACGGTGTGGCGGACGGACGAATTGCCTGCGGTCGTTGTAGACCGCGGGCTCAAGGCCCCCAGCTTCGAGGGCTATGACTTCCCGTCGATTGAGCGGTTCCTGGACCCCGAGCTGAAGACCAAAGTGAAGAAGCGCGTGGCCGAGTCGCCCGACGCCTTCACGATCGTTTCGGCCCCGCTCTGCCTGTGGGAAAGCTGGTATGTGCGGGGGTTCGAGGACACCCTGATGGACTGCGCGATGGAAGAGGACTTCTACGCCGAACTGCTCGACCGCATGACCGCGTTGTGCCTGGGCTGGATCCAAACCTGCGCCGACATACCGGCAGACGGGATCATGATGGGTGATGACTGGGGGGACCAGCGCGGCGTCCTGATTGGGCCGGAGCGCTGGCGGAAGTTCTACAAGCCGCGCTACGCCCGCATCTTCGAGGCCATCCACGACCAGGGCAAGCTGGCCATCATGCACTGCTGCGGGAGCGCGCGCGATATCATGGACGACATCGTCGAGATTGGGCAGGACGTGTTCGAAAGCGTGCAGCCGGAGGCCGGCGGCATGAACCCGCATGAACTGAAACGCGGGTGGGGCGACAAGATCACGTTTTGGGGATGCCTGGGCAGCCAGTCCACGATCCCGTTCGGCACGCCGACCGAGTTGCGCGAGGAGATCCGGCGCTTGCGCCGCGAGATGGGCAAAGGCGGCGGGTACATCCTGGCGCCGGCCAAGCCGCTGCGGCCCGAGACCCCGACCGACAACGCGGTCGCCCTGGTCGAGGAATTCCTCGACCCCTCGGCTTCCGCGTGATCGGCGAAGTCCGGAAACGCCAGGACGGAGAAGGGGGCTGAACCAGGGGATGGGGGCGACGCGGCGACCCGCGCCGCTGAGCTTCGCCGTTGGCTTCAGAGATGGCGCGAACAGCCTTGTTTGCGGTATTATGCAGACTGCATAAACATGGTTCGGCACAGGAAAAGACCACGATGACGAAGGAAGGAGACACACGGGAGCGCCTGGTTCGAGCGTTGCTCACCTACCCTGAGGAGAGCGGAACATTCAACCCGCACTTCCACAGGCAGCAGATGATGCAACGGCTCGGATTCTCCGAGGGCCAGTTCAACATCGCGCAGAACCAACTCGGAGACAGGTACTGTCACTATATCGACCAGCAGGGCGGCGACGCGCGGTACGAGATCTGCGTCAGCGAGTGTATGGCCTTCCGCGACCAGTTCGATCAAGAGGCCCTCCAGGCGAGGAGGCATAGGCAACTTGTGGGGCTGGCTATACTCGCTGCCGTGCTCGGGGCTGTTGTCGCTGTGGCACTCAACGTGTGGCTGCAGGCCGGATGAAAGGGCCGCCGAACCACGGGCTGCAGCGGAACGCGTACAGCCGGCCGCTTCGCGTCCGGTCTCCCGCGTCGGCTGATCCCTAGCCTTCGGCCGAAGAATCCCGGCGACGGTTGAACTGGAGTGACGGATGCGCGGAATCGGATGGGCGGCCCTCGCGGTCTGTGCGTTCGGCGGGACATCGCTTGCAGGAGAGGGTCCGGTGAAAAACCAGATACCGCCGCTGCCGGTCAAGCTCGAGTGCGGGCCGGGACGTCGAGATGCCGGACCAGGCGTTGAAGACAGACGGGCAAGTGCGTTGCCGCCCTGTTCGACAGGTACGCAGGACTATGGTGTCAGACCGAAGGGCAATTGAGCGAGATATCTCAGCCCGGCGCAAGGCGATCGTGTCGGCCTACGCCGCCTGCTGGAGCGAAATGATCCGTGGGTGGAGCGCTCCACGCAGGGACGATGCCGTGTGGCTGATGTACTCGGCGAACTACCTGTTCAACACCGGTGGGCTGAAATGGGCGGTGGATCCGGTTCTCCTGAGCAACCGGGTCCCCGAAGCTCCATTGCTGGATGCGAGCCGGGATCTGAGCGAGCTGGATTTTGTGCTGCTGACCCACGCGCATGTCGATCACGTCGATGTGGTTCTCTGGGCGCAACTCAGAGAATCGAGCTGTCACTGGATCGTTCCTGAGCACATGGCCGAGTTCTTCACCGATGACGCGGCGATGACGGACTGCGACTGGTCGGTGGCTGTTCCCGGCAGAGAGCTCGCCGTCGCGGGTGCCCGCATCACCCCCTTTGCGGCGCCGCACTACGAACGGCGTGCGACCGGCGAAACCAGCGGGGTGGACTCCACGGGCTATTGTGTTGAGACGGCCAGCGGCTCCTATCTGCTTCCGGGCGATATTCGCACGTATGATCCTGCGTGCTTGAGACCTTTTTCGGATGTGTGCGCGGTTTTCGCTCACGTTTTTCTGGGCCGGTCGGCCGCTGTCGCGGACGAGCCACCGCTGCTGGACGCATTCGTCGATTTCTACCTGAGTTGCCGCCCGAAGAAGATCGTGCTTTCGCACCTCTATGAGTTGGGCCGTGGGCCGGAGGACTGCTGGCTCGACTCGCACGCGAGGACGGCTGCGAACGCATTCAAGGCCGTAGACAACGATGTCGAGATTTCGATCCCGGAGTGGTATACGGAAACGATCCTGTGACCATCGGCCTCTCACTGCCTCTCGGGTACCTGACCGGCGCAGCGGAAACCGCCAACGGCAAGTGCCTCTCTGAAGCGTTCGGCAAGCCGTGCGATTGTCTGGCCGAGCTCAAGGATCACGGCGTCGGCTCGGTCGAGCTCAAGCGCTTCGGCCCCGGCTCCTCCGCCGACAGCGTCCTGGGCGTGGCACAGAACATCGTCGGTTCGGGAATGCGGCTCACGTTGCACGGCTATCTGAGCGGTGACACGGCAGGTCACCTGTCTGAAGATGTGTATCCGGAGCTTCTCCCCACGTTGGGCTATCTCAGGGACCAGCAGGGAGAGACGATGATGGTGGTGCACGCTCTCGTCGATCCCGACACAAGCTGCGACGCCATGACGAAGTCCACTGTCCGCGCGCTCGAACGACTTGCCGAGAGCATCCGCCAGCGGAGCTTCCCGGTCAGGGTGAGTCTGGAGATCAACCGCTACCACGGCGTCGAAGCCCCAGGCACCACGTACGACAGTCTGCTCGGAATCGCGCGACGTCTGGGCGACCCGGACATCGGATTCTGCTGGGACATGGGGCACACTCGCTCATCGGTCTTGCAGAACAGGCTGCCGGCGGTCCCGCCGCCCGAGTTCCTCCGAAAGGTTATCCACACGCACCTGCACGGCCTTTCGCCCGACGGGGACACGCATTGGCCGTTGACCGAATCCAGTTCGCATATTGCGTCCGGCGTCGGTCAACTGAGGCCCTTCGGGTACGCTGGTACGTACAACCTGGAGCTCTATCCCATGCGCTGGGGCTCAGAGCATGCGGTGCGGGAGGGGATCCTCGGCAGCGTCCTCTGCTTGCGGGAGATTCTGGACAAGGCGCAGGAAGCTGCGGGTACGGACAGTGATCGAGGTTGACTTTCCTTGTGGACGCGCTATAAGAGTGGCTGAGCGGCATGCGCCTTGGGCAGAGGCCACACGACACGCGCGACATCCCATCCGGAGAGACGCCACTGCTTGCGCCGCAGGGCCTCAGACGTGAGTCCGCGCATGCGTCTTCGGCCGACCCGACAGCGATCCACAGGTGTTGTGCGGAGACTACATATCACGGGTGTGACCGGAAAGGAGGAATCGTGAAAAGAGTGATCGCCGTATTGTGCTTATGTTCGTGCGCTACCCTCTGCTCGTGCGCCGGTCCGGAAGAGCGTGACGAGACCAAACTCGAACGAGCCTGTCTGCGTGCGGCAGTGCGTGCAATTGATGCAGAGATCGAGCGACATAAGGCTTGGCTGAAGCGGGCCACCGACCCGGAGAGGAAGTCGGAGCTCCAAAAGCAACTGACTGCGCTGTATGCGGACAAGGACAAACACCAACGTGTGGACCCCGCCGACTACCGAATCCCAAAGAAGCTTTCGCTAACCGGTCAATACGAAGGACAGATTCATTTTCGGGGGCAAAGCCGGTCCGGGCCGTTCTACCATGTCATTGGATCAGCGACTCCTCTGGAAAAGGGGAAGATGTACGCATTTGAGTTCTACCTCGTCTATCGCCGTTCGTATTGGCACATGACCAACTACTACGTCTATGTTTCGAGGGCGGAGAAAAGCGCGGAGAAAAGGATTTTCTGACCATTGCATTCGCGCCGGTGATGGATTGCGGTAGCGACGGCCCTTTCCGGCTCGTCAGCGACACCGTCTGATGCCTTCAAGGTCCAGATGATGCCCAGAGCGCAGGGCCATCTTCCACCCGCATGATGTCCGGGATTCCGACGCTGAAGCTCCCGAGAGCAGGACGAGCGAGAGCGAAAGTAAGAGCAGGAAAAAGAGGGATCAGCCGAAGTAGGCAACGGCGTTGCGGAAGACCTGCAGGCCGTCGCCTTCGGGCTTCAGGCCGTCGCGGGGCCAGCGGGGATGTTGGGTGGGGAGGACGTGGCGCTCGGGGTGCGGCATGAGGCCCAGAACGCGGCCGGTGGTGTCGCAGATGCCGGCGATGTCGTCGACCGACCCGTTCGGGTTGATTGGATACGGAGCTCCCGTGTTTCCGTCGGCGTCAACGTAGCGGAGAACGACCTGGTCGTTGTCGCGGAGCGCGGTCAGGGTCGCGTCATCCTTCGTGACGAACTTGCCCTCGCCGTGGGCGATCGGCAGGTAGATGATCTCCCCCTTGCGGATGAAGGGCGACTTGTCGGAGTCCGCCCGCAAGTAGATCCAGCGGTCTTCGAACTTGTTCGAGTCGTTGAACGTGAGCGTGACGGTCTGCTCGGTGTCCCGGCCGAACGGGCCGGGGAGCAGGCCGGTCTTGACGAGGATCTGGAAGCCGTTGCAGATGCCGATGATGAGCTTGCCGTCGTCGACGAATTTCCCGAGCTGGTCCGCGAGCTTCATCCGGAACTCGTTGGCGTGGACCTTGCCAGCGGCGATGTCGTCGCCGTAGCTGAACCCGCCGGGCAGGGCGAGGACCTGGTGCTCGGCGAGCAGCGCCGGCCGCTCGTTGACGCGGTTGATGTGGAGCAGCGAGACCTTGGAGCCGGCCCGCTCGAAGGCGAACTTTGTCTCCAGGTCGCAGTTCGTTCCGGCGGTGCGGATGATGAGGGTGTTGATTGTCATGTCAGGTGCATGCGTCCTCATACTGTGGACTATGTTATGAGCCTTACTCGCGCATGTGGCTGTGCCATCGCAGCCTGTTGCCTGTCGGCAGTTACCAGTTCTCCGCCCAACATCTCGGCCAGTGCCACGTAGACCGCATCGTAGAGAGCCGCGGACCGCTCATCGGCCAGAGCGACGGCTCTGGACATGACGTCAAGCTCGGGGTCGGAGAGAATGAGCTCCATCGAAAGGAGCGTGTCCACCGACATGGCGATCTCTGCGGGGCTGTAGACCCGCTGGCACACGAGAGCGTTCGCCACCTCGTAGATGAGCAGGTCAGGGGCAGCGAGTTCGGCGTCGCCCAGATGAGACTGTTGGCGAAGTTCTCTCGCCTTGGCCGAGCCCGGTTCGTCGAGGAACCACTTGACCGCGACGGACGCATCCACAACGATCACCCGCGATCCCTCCAGGCCCGGATAATCTGCACGCTGTCCGGCTCGACGCCCTTCTCGCCGGCGTGACGCTCGAACAACTCATCCTGGATGCGGATGGCCCTTTCGATTGCCTTGCGGTTCTTCACCCGGCGCGGGATCCGGTATGTCGCGCGGGGCTCCTTCACCTCGCCGGAGTCGCCGTTTGGCTCAGTCATCGTATCACTCCTCAAGACCTCGCAGCTTCATCATAGCGCGCGCGGGCCGCGATTGCCAGACGGCAGGGAAACCCCGATTTCTTCCGGGATCGTTCCACCAACGCTCATCCGCCGTTGCCTCAACCGTCGTCGCGTTGCACCATGTAGAGCCCCAGCCTCGGGTTCCGACGAGAGGCGGCAATATCCTTGTAGCCATGCAAGATAAGGGAAAGAAAGCGCATAATTTCCGAATGACCTTCGTCCGCTAAGGTCTCCTTCGACTTGCCATCCTGACCAGAACGGTACCAGCAACCTTTCCCAGCCACGCAGATTGCCTTCAGACCCGCGTTCGGCTCACCGCCTTGCCGCCCCTTGTCCGCCAGCACTTGCGTGCAAACATCGATCACCCTTTTGTCTGTCCAGCTCGAGTCAAAAGCAAACAGCAGGGGCATCGCCTTTGTGACTTCGTGCTCCCTTGGCTGATCATTCTTGTCATACTCCCCGGCCGCGTACGAGAAGCCAGATAGGTCCGCCGCAGACTCGAGCGCCGATTGAAGATCGGACTCACCCAGCCGGGTCTTCACTTCGATTGTGTAGAGAACTGACTCGATCGGGAAAACGCCACAGGCCTGCTCGAACACAACCGGGGGAAGGATGGCTCGGTCGTAGATGATCACGTCCTGCTGTGTCGACGTCTGGTCGGTGTGCGAGATCACCTCGCCGGTTCCTACTCCTACGTCGGACGGCAAGAATGGCCTCAAGAGATCGCGGATGAAAATCTCGCGAAGTTGACCCTTCAGGCCCTTGTGCTTGACCTCCGCGGCGGCTTTGGAAGCTGCGACCGCGGCACTGACTTTCGCCTTGACGAAATCCTGGTACGCTTTGTGCATATGTCCTCCCCTGTCTACCACCGCAGCGGCGCCTGCCAGGATTCCTTCAGGTCGGCGATGGGTTCGCTGATGACCACGTTACCGTTGAGGCCCACGACTTCGAAGGCGCCGTCGTCGGTCACGGCGCCGATCCGCGCATGCGGCGCCTCGGCCAGCGCGGCCTCGAACGCTTCCTCCTTGTCCGGCTCGACTTCGACGACGAAGCGCGAGTTGGACTCGGAGAAGAGCAGCGCGGCGTCGCCCTTCGCGTCGTCGGTGCATGGGATTTGGCGCAGGTCGAGCCGCATGCCGAGCCCGCCGGCGAAGGCCATCTCAGCGGCGGCGACGGCGAGGCCGCCTTCGCTGCAATCGTGGCAGGCGCGGACCAGGCCGGCCGCGGTCGCGTTCGAGAGCGCCCCGAACACCTGGAGGCCAAGTTCCGTATCGACCCCGGGCACGTTCCGCCCCAGCTCGCCGTGAATGTCGTAGTAGTGCGAGCCGCCCAGCTCGTTCTTCGTGAGGCCGACGACGTAGACCGCGTTGCCCGCGGCCTTGGCGTCCATCGACACGGCCTTGGTCACGTCCGGCATCACGGCCATGGCGGAGATGAGGAGCGAGGGCGGGACGGCGATGGTGCCGCCGTCGATCTGGTACTCGTTGTTCAGGCTGTCCTTGCCCGAGACGAACGGGGTGCCGTACCGGATGGCGACGTCGTAGCACGCCCGCGCGGCGCGGACCAGCCCGCCGAGCCGGTCCGGCTTGTCGGGATTGCCCCACGAAAAGTTGTCGAGCAGCGCACACCGGTCGAGGTCCCCGCCGACCGCGATCACGTTCCGCAGCGCCTCGTCGATCGCCGACGCCGCCATGTGATACGGGTCGATGAGGCCGTACTTCGGGTTCATTCCGTTTGACACGATGAGGCCGCGGGTGGAGCCGAACACCGGCGCGATAATGCACGCGTCCCCCGGGCCGTCGTTGTCGACGCCGACGAGCGGCTTGAGCACGCTGGCGCCCTGCACCTCGTGGTCGTACTGGCGGATGACCCACTCCTTGCTGCACACGTTCCACGAGCCAAGGATGCGTTTGAGGTCGTCGCCGTAGTCGCCCTTCGCGGGCAGGTCCGGCTCCTGCGACGCCGGCTCCGCCCACGCGGCCTTGCGTTCGAGCCGCGGCACGCCGTTGTGGAGGAAGTCCATCTCCAAGTCGCAGACCTCGACGCCGTCGTAGCGCAGCACGAGCCGGCCGGTGTCGGTGAATTGCCCGAGGGTGGTGGACTCGACGTTCTCGGAGGCGCACAGGTCGTGCAGTTCCTGCTCGTGTTCGGGCGGGACGGCGATGACCATCCGCTCCTGGGCCTCGGAGATCCAGATCTCCCAGTAGGCCAGGCCCTGGTACTTGAGCGGGACCTTGTCGAGATCGACCTCGGCGCCGATGTCCTGACCCATTTCGCCGACGGCCGATGAGAGCCCGCCCGCGCCGCAATCGGTGATGCACGTGTACAGCCCGCGGTCCCGCGCCACCAGCAGGACGTCGAGCATCTTCTTCTCCGTGATCGGGTCGCCGATCTGAACGTGGCTGCTGGACGTCTCCTCGTGCAGCTCGACGGACGAGAAGGTGGCGCCGTGGATGCCGTCGCGGCCCGTCCCGCCGCCGACGACGACCACCAGGTCGCCCGGCCGGGCGGCCTTCTCACAGCCGTCCTTGGGGATCAGGGCGATGTTACCGCAGTAGACGAGGCAGTTGCCGACGTAGCGGTCGTCGAAGAACAGCGCCCCGTTCGCGGTGGGGATGCCCATCCGGTTGCCGTAGTCGCGGACCCCGGCGACCACGCCGCGCATGATCCGGCGCGGGTGCATCGTGCCCTTGGGCAGCTTCTCGCTCGGATAGTCGGGCGGGCCGAAGCAGAAGATATCGGTGTTGAGGATCGGCTTGGCGCCCATCCCGGTGCCCATCGGGTCGCGGATCACCCCGCCGATGCCTGTCCCGGCGCCGCCGTAGGGCTCCAACGCCGACGGATGGTTGTGAGTCTCGACTTTGAACGCCACGCCCCAGTCGTCGTCGAAGGCGATCACGCCGGAGTTGTCCTCGAACACGGACAGGCACCAGGGCTTGTCGAGCTCGCGGGTGACCCGCACCACCGTCTGCTTGAGCAGGTTGTCAATGATCTCCCCGTTGTAATTGATGATGCCGCGGAAGGTCTTGTGCACGCAGTGCTCAGACCAGGTCTGTGCGAGGGTTTCGAGCTCCACGTCGGTTGGATTCCGGCCAAGCTCGCGATAGTGATCCTG
>Ga0272442_10007679_pt1 | contig 13872 bp, 8 predicted proteins | sample SSMForm2O_FD_200262 | JGI IMG/M metagenome (GOLD analysis project Ga0272442, IMG submission 200262) | Marine sediment archaeal communities from Little Sippewissett salt marsh, Falmouth, MA, United States - SSM-Form-2O | ecosystem: Environmental > Aquatic > Marine > Wetlands > Sediment ...
AGAATACGACCATCAGACTGGATGCGGATCGCATTATCTCCTTCTGTGATATCGACAGCCAGTCGGTCCCAGGCCCAGGTCTTGGACGTACCTGTATCCCACAGTAGAACAGACCCTGCACTTTTTCCATTGACTGCCACCATCAGGGGCGTCTCACGGTTCCAACTGTTGACGTAACGGAATTCAAGAATGACACGTGCTGCACTTGGGGCCTTGTAGTGCCACGTCACTGATTTCGGGCCTTTATTCCGGTCCATGGTAACATAGCCAGTACCCGTATAGCCCTTGATTTTGTCCGATGCTTCAAAGGTCTCGTACTGCGCATCCTCTGCTTCGAGAATGGTTCCACGGGTGCTGGGTGGCACGGAAGCGATCTCGATGTTCCCGCCAATGGTTCGGATATCATGAAGCACATAGTCATAGGTTTCGCGCCAATCTACATGCCCCACTCGGTTGGTCCAGAGTGGGTTCTTGTGATTGCTCAATGCCAATGAGGCATAGCTGCGCCAATAAAAGGCAGACTGTCGTAGGCTTTCAATGGCAGCATCCCGATGCTCGGACTTGAGCGTTTCACGGAAGAATGCCAAGGCTGTCGCAGCTTGAATCTTGTGGGCATAGTATTTACCCAGCCAGGCAACCGTGCGTATGTCATCCAGCGTCAACCGCAGTTCTTTATTACCATTGTGGTTGAGGTCGGCGAGCAACGCCAGCGCGTTGTCAGAATGCGCATGTATGTCATCCGCCATCTGCAATGGCGTTGTCCCCTTCATCGGCTCCTCCGACAACGTCTTCTTGACATAATCAGGGATGGAAATTTTGTCAGTCCCTTTGTGCGGTCCCAAAGTGATGAATCGGTTCACATCATGAAAACCTGACGGTGTTTGCGCCGGTCCCGAACGGCTTTGACTGGCTTCGATGTACCACTGAAAATCCAAAGCCCCCCAGTGGAATCCCGTGGTCTTTGGATAAATCATGGAGGCTTCCTGCCATGCAGCAAATAGCTTGGCATGGTCCACACCAGGGTATTTCGCCTTGAGGATATGGGCAAATCGCTCGTTGCTTACAGTGGGGTCATACCCCAATCGTCCCCACATCATCCACTGGTACCAGTGTTTAACAATCTCAATTTGCCGGGGTGATTCCGGTTCGCGCATCAAGAACTCACGTCCCCAAATGTACTGATCAGAGCCGTAGTAATACCCGCGCGACACTTCATAGGGAATATTCTGGATGAATTCACGCACAAAATTCGGCGCCCCCCACCGGAAATAGTACACATCGTCGTTACGCAGGGTCCAGATGGTTTTGAGACTGCCTTTACCCTGAATGTCCCTAACAAATCTCTGATGATACGGCTGTGTCGTGGAGCTATACACATGGGCCTTGGCATATTTGAAGCTGAAGATAAATTCAATATCCGGATGATCAATAACGGGCTTAAATTTTTCCGCAATATCCAGTGCACCGGCCATGTGCTGGCGATGGATGAATGTGATTTTCCGCCCGGGCTGCTCTTTGGCCGCATCCAGCACGCCCTGCGCATAGGTGTCATAGGCCCAGTCTTCTTTGTCCTGAAAAGACACGCCGTACATGTTCTCACCGGTCGTTAAGCCAATCCCCTTAAGGTCAGGATAGGTGAGGAACATCTGCTTGACGCTTTTTCGAAAATAGTCGCGGGTGATGGGATTACTCGCCTCATCGGTGATGCCGTATTTGCCCTCCGTGCCATTGATGAATATATTCCAGGTAATGAAATAGAAATCAACATTGCGAGATTTGCCGTACGCCATGACCTTGCGCCAAAAGGCGATTTTTTCATCAATGGTCATCTTTCTCACGATTTCAACATTGTTGATAATCTCCGGCGCATCGAATCCCGTACCTTCGAGATCGTAATGCTCCCTCCACCGAACAGTGGATCGCTGCACATCCGCCAACGCCACATCCGGATACTCCGGGATCTGCACCAGGGACGGAAACGGATGCAAATTCCAGCAGGAGACAAAGTTGAAGCGATAACGTGCGAGCGTATCGATATACTCCTTCCAGAACGCAAAGCTCCACATTTCCCCAATATTCTTTTGCGCGGCGTCACACACATCCGTGTAACTCGGTGTTCGTACATCCAGCGGAATATTGAATTTAGTGCCGCGCATGGCCATATAGGGATTTTGATCCACGTTTTCTACGGCCGCCAATCCGGCCACGCGCACGACCTCGGCAAGTTCGAAGCCGCCGTACATGGTACCGGCGGGGTCAGCGCCGACAATCCAATAGGTGGTATTTCCCTTTTCTTTAGTGACACGAATGCTAAAGCCCTCCGCGTGCAGTGTTCCCGGCTTTGCACCATTGCTCTTTTCCAATATACCCACGATGGATTTATTGGAAAAATTGGTCAGGATTATTTGAGTCCCGTTTACGCTTCTTAACTGGCCGACATCTTGTAGATTAACGGAACGATCACGCTCCTGTAAAGCGACCACAATTTCTCGGGCGGCGAATTCGGTCTGGGGCACAGCCTTGTCATACAACAAACTGACTGGAGCGGCCACTACCGTTGCCGCACAAGCTACCAGGAGAAGTAGAACTGATTTCATTTTTACCACCATAGGTTAGTCTCCAGTTTCAATGGTCTTGTCTGTTTTGCACTGGGCAATGATCGGCTTTATCCCGTGAAACGCTTATGGGTTTTGATGTAATCCGGGTCAATTCTCACGCCGAGACCCGATCCGGAGGGAACCTTGATCACGCCGTTGATGCTTTCAAATTTCTCTGCCTTGCTCTCCACGGGAATCATCGTACCGTTGGCATCCCTGGTCTGAAACATCTTGAACTCGTGGTATTTGGCCGCCGCCGGGCAGACAGACACCATTTGCAGCATGTAGACATAACCCAAGCCACCACCCGAGATGTGCGGCGTAATGCTCAATCCGGCAGCCTGGGCCATGCGTGCCACCTTCATGGTACGGATCATGCCGCCGAAGTAGAATAGATCGGGCTGAACAATCTGGAAGACCTCATTGCCAATAAGATACCGGAAGGCGTGCATCCCAAATTCTCCTTCACCGCCGGCCATGGCAATATCAAGCGCCGCTTCCACCTGTTTCTGCTCCTCATACCAATCCCAGGGTAGGGGCTCCTCGTAGAAATAGTAGTTATACTCTTCCAGGATCTTACCGATACGAATGGCCTCTTTCACAGAATAGGATCCGTTACCATCGATCATCAGCACCATATCATCACCAAACATCTCTCGCGCCATACGGATCAGCTTTTCCGTGCGTCCCGGTGCATTATCCTTATCAGATGCCAGATTGTCACCCAGTCCCGCACGCAGCTTGATGGCTTTGGCCTTGGTCTCCAAGACATCCCGCTTCATCAATGCGAGAGACTTTTCCGGTTCCAGTTTGCGCAGATTGGTGTAATGGTGTCCCAGGTAAATGGATACCTCCGGATTCAAGATCTCACCGATCAAGAGCCCTGCAGGCTTGTCGACCATATTGCCCAGCATATCGAGGATGGCAAACTCCAGCATGGCAAGCTGTACGCAGAAGGGCACGCCCTGTGACTTCACGCTCGTTTCCGACACCCGGTAAATCAGTTGATCCAGATCGCGGGCATCTTTCCCAACAAAGAATGGTACCAAGCGATTGACAAATACAGGATAACTCTGCCTGGCAATGAACGGGTGACCTATTGAAAGCCCTTCTGCCCCATCCCGTGAGCGTACCCGACACAAGAAGTTGTCCCGATCGCGTAGCAGCTCCACTGATTCGATCATCACCGGAGAGGGAAACAGTTCCCGCTTCAGGACTGGTAGCTGGAGCACTCTATCAAGTGTCGAATAATCCGTGTAGACGGACCCGCCCCCCTGGGCTGAACGGCCCGATACCATAGCTGAAGCACTGCCGGCAAGCGCTGCTGACATAAGAAAGTCTCGTCGGTTCGTTTTCATAGTATTTCCTTTTTGATGACTGCAACTGGTTTCATTTTCTCAGCCTGTATATTCTAAAATTATCGATGGTCATGTGATTGTTCACTGTTCTCAAACCGAACCACCCATCCGTATAGGGATCAGGATCATGAACATCATAAATCACATCACCATCTCTAAGATAAGCGATTCTTTGTCCGTCGGCAATGAGTTGAATCTTAGTGGGTATATTGTATTTGAGCATGTACTGTTCATCACTCAAATCGTGTTCCGGCAATACCGGCCTTTCGCCGGTACCGGTGTAACGTCGAAAGCGCGTTGTACTATTGTGGTTTGCACCATAACCCACATAATAAAGGCGCAGCGAATCGTAATTGCTGAAACGCCCCCCACGCGCCCGACTGCCCGCAAAAAGATTGTCATAAGCCTTAGGATCCTGAGCCATCCAGAAGCAATTCAGATCACTGCCACGGTCATGCGGTCCGTCTTGCTTGATAATCACGGCCTCGTATTCAATCATGATGGGCCCCTCCAGCTTTTCACGGAACCACACCGTGCAGCCCTTGGCGTCGTTGATCTCAAGCTTACCTGCGTTGACACGAACGCTGCCGCCGGGCATCTGCTCTACCACCCAGTTATCGAGATCCCCTGCAAAATCATCCCGATACAGGATCTTTGACGTCACGGGTATCGACTCTACGTCAATCACAATACGCCGATAGTCATACAATGATGCAATTGGATTCAGGTCTTTGACCTCCAGGATCACATGGATCTGCTTTCCCGCAGCATCTGTCGGAATGGTCACACTGGCCCGGGCCTGCTCCTTATCGAGGATGGTCACGTCGCCGTCATAGGTGCCGGCCTCAGGGTAGGTGTACCAACGTATGTCCACTCTATCCCCGTCCGGGTCTGTGGTGGCGCTGGCATCCAAGCACATAGTCTGGCCGGGCTTGGCCTGACAGTGGACGATGGTGTCACTTTTGTCTCCCTGAAACGCCGCTATCGGATGATGATTCGCCTTCTCGTAAGGATTCAGGCACCAATCCATGCGGCATTGAAAGTCGCTGAAGAACGCACGGCGCCAACGCCAGACCGGGGTAAATATATCGTTATATTCATCGCCGTTCTCCGGATTAATCCAGTGATCGGCATCTTCCTTGTACAGGCTAAAATCGCCCACCTTTTCTTCGTCGTTGCGTACCCGTTTGTGTTTGGACATGTAATTCTTGACCTTATCCCGGGAGAAGCGCCCACTCCAGCCCCCCCAATGGGGATGATCGATACTGAATAGGCCCTTGTTGACCAGTCCGAGCCAGGGGATAGTGCCGCCCCCTTCCAGGAAGCTGAGATGCCCGTCACCGAATTGCCGCACCGGCCAAACCTTTCCTACCGGGCCGTGATTGCCCTTGATATGTTCCAGGGCCCACTGATGTTGCCCGGTAAAGCTGTAGGCATAGGGCTCCCAGGTATGCGGGCCGATGGCCTTGCGGACCCCTGTATGGTTGATGGCCCCTTCATGGGATGGGCCGCCGTAGCAGTAGGTTTGGTAATTGCTGCGCAACCAATGGATGTTCGGGAAACGGGTACAGATCCAGGCCCCGCAGTTGTCTTGAGCGCCGTTTTCGAAGACGCGGAGTTTGGCGACAAAGGCATCGACTTCAGCTTGGGTGTGGGTAGCCTGGTAATCGCGCAGGGCCTGGGCCAAGGTATTGGAACCCGCGTTCACAACAATCCATACCGGGCGTGGATCGTCCTTAGTCACGGCCTTGATAATCAGTTCCGATCCCGGACTGGATTTCCCTTCTCCCACATCCTCAAAGCCATAGCCGGTCTGCCCCGTGGCAACGATGCTATGCAAATACTCCGGCGAGTGCCAGCCGGAGGCATGTTTCTGTAAGTTGGGATAGACCTTGGCATAGGCGTCAATAATCTCTGTGAACAACTCCGGGTGAAGCACGCGCCGGTAGGGATCCTTGGATTCAGGACGTAAATAGATGCCCGAGACAGCGATTAGCCCCTCCAATTCAAATTCATTGGAACACATAATCATATGCGCCATCTGTTGCACTTCATCGGGTTCGTTGCCCATGTCCGCCAGGATGATCAAACGTGACGAGGCCTGAGCCCCCCCTATCATTCCCAATATCAGAATCAGATGTACAGCGTATAATTGGATTCGTTTCATCTTACTGCCCCTTTCTGTCTACTATATATCGTCTTCTATCTTTCGAAAATATCGGTTATCATTGCCTGTCCCTCACAATAGACTGTGTATATCTATCATAACATAGATGAATAAAAGTCCAATGTGTAAAGTACATATTTTCATTGAGAACGCCCCAGCATTGCAGAGGTTGAGGCATAAGCGAGATACGTAGTGACTTGACAACTAACTAATATGATTATTGAGCTTCTCTTTAAGCAATTACCTGCTTATCCTGATGGCTAATCGTGGAACGACCGGCCCCTCCTGGCCCAGGTAGAACCAGCTCATGGCGCGGTTGCGATCGCTATGGGAAAGGGCCCAGGCACCGGGATACAGGCGCGTCTTGCCGCCGCGCATCCCGTCTAACTGCTCCTGTGCCCACTCGGCCCACCAGACATCCAGGGCTGCCAAGGCAAAGAGGTAGTGTGTTTGTGCACGCGGTCATTCCCCCGTCGATTTCGTACAACGGTTTATCGAGATACCCCCTGATGTACGGATCTCTGCGTGCTGCGAAGCCATCACGAATCCGCATCAGTTCTTCTTAGACACCCCTAAATTATCTAATTCCTATGCCAATTTATCTGTTTGGTGATTTTCTTGCATGTGATATATCTAAGCAGGTTAAAAATGAAAAAGGCCTATATATTAGAAAAGGTCGGCGTTGAGGGTGCGATGCTAATACATCGCCGCAGATATGAAGGAATTCTACAGCTCGGCGTAAAAGAAAGCACACATGACAAAATTATAAGAAGGGAGACCCAATGCGTAGGCCACGAACGTTTGCTTTCACAGTAGCTTTGGCTTTAGTGTTTAAGTCAATGACAATTTCTGCGACGGAGATGATTCCATTTATCAAGGCCCTGGATGGAGCGTCTATATCGGTCGAGAGACTCGACGACATTTTAGAGTATTCGCTTCTGATCGGCAACGGAGACATCAATGCGCTGGTTTACACGAACTCGGGAAATATTGAGATTGTCTTGACGAAGAACGATGTGTGGGATGCGCGTCTCGATAGCACACTCGATCCGCCGCTGCCTACACTCAGGCGCATTAAGGAACTGGGCCGCGGTACTTGGTCCGATCGCAACTTGGTCTTACAGGAAGGTTCCACCTGGGAAGGTCCGGACAGTTATCACGCGCATCCCTATCCGTGCCCGCGAGCGTGTGCCCGACTGGTTCTGCGAACGCGCCCTGTGGAGGAGAACGTATCGTCGCCGCCAACAACGAAGGCGCATTTGGATCTCCACCGTGCTGTGGCGCAGATCGACCACGTTCCCGGTGGCCCGCCGCGAGCAACGATTCGCGCTCTAGCTCAACGGAACACCCTCCTTATTGAAGCGAATAGCGCCTCGCGCCTCGAACAATTTCACACGGCCGATACACCGGATGCCGAGACGGGAGAAACCGATGGTGTTCGGTGGCTGCATCAGGCGATTCCCGGTGATTTGGACTGGACCGGTATGGAATTCGCTGTGGCCCTGGCCGACGTCGGACGATACAAGGCTGTAGCAATCGTGACGTCTTTGGAATCGAACGATGTGGTTGCGGCTGCCGTGAAGGAAGCCCACGCGGTTGTGCAAACAAACGCGACTCCGTTGATCCATGATCACGAAGCCATCTGGACCAGCTTCTGGGCGGCCAGCGGCTTGGAGGTCGATGACACGTTGATGGAACAAACGTGGTATCGCGGATTGTATTTCTTGCGATGTGTCAGTAAACCGGGCGTCGTGGCTCCGGGGCTATTCGCCAGCCTGACGACCGGCAGTCCCGCCTGGCACGGCGATTACCACACGAATTACAACATCCAACAAACCTTTTGGCACTGCTTCACTGCCAACCACCCTGAGCTGGCTGAGCCGTACGATCGGCTTATCCGAGGCTACTTCCCACGGGCCCGTTGGTTGGCAAGAACCATCTTTAACCTAAATGGTGCGTTTTATCCACATGTGCTGTTTGCCTACGAGCCGCCCGATCCGTCGAAGGTCAAGAGCCCGGTGGGACGGCAATACATCCATCACGTATGGGGTTTTACTCTGGGTGTATCGGGATTCACGGTCCAACCCTTGTGGTGGCATTACAAGTACGAGCCGGGCCGGGATTTCCTGGAACAGATGGCTTATCCGGCTGTTCGAGATGTCGCGGTTTTTTATACCGACTTCATCAACCAGTGTGAACGCAAGGATGGCCAAGTCGTGCTGGCGCCCTCCGTTTCACCCGAGCATTGGGGCTGGACCGCGGACTTTGAGCGTAATCGCAATTGCACGTTCGATATCGCCATGGCACGCTATATCCTCGAGGCCGCGACGACCTTGGGAAGAGATCCGGAACTCGTTACTCGTTTTAAACAGGCTCTATCTCTGCTACCTGATTATCCCGTTACTCGGACCGAGAAGCCCGTTGTAGTTGATGTAGAGGATGCGCCACCGATCAACTACAACATCGTCGTACCAACGACGCCGGTTTTTCCATGCGATGTGGTCACGTGGCAATCACCAGCCGAACAGCGAAAATTGTTCTCGCACACGATCGAGTCCATCCAATGGAATGGTAACAACTCAATGGTGATGCTCGGTGTCGCTCGAGCCCGGCTGGATACGCCCGGGACACTCGACTGGATGCGAGAGGAAATTAAGGCCCGATTGAGACCTAATGGCACATTAACACTAAACCGCCTTGGAGCGCGTTTCAACAGCTTTGGCCATTATACGGAGCAGTTCGCTGCCACGATGGTTTTATCCGAATTGCTGCTCCAGAGTGTCGGCGACGTAATCCGCGTATTTCCGGCTTGGACCCAACAGAAAGACGCGTGCTTCCGGCGACTTCGCACTCAGGGCGGATTCCTGGTGTCGTCGAGTCTTGTGGACGGAAAGATCGATTGGATCGAGGTAGAATCGACGGCAGGAGGACTATTGCGACTCGTCAGTCCATGGAAAAAGATCGCCGTTCGGTCATCTGCAAAGATACCATCTCGGTTACTTACAAAGGATGCCGAAGGAATAGTGCAGGTATCTACCCATCCCGGTGACCATTTGATTTTTGAAGCGTATCAAACGAGTGTGAACAGCCAGTGATTTAGGAGTGAAGGTGCGAAAGGAGAATGTACGTGAAAAAGATCTTATCTATTTTTTGTTCTCTCGGTCTCTTATTTGATTACAATATGCCGTCGGACGGCAAGAGTATTTGCCGAACTGGAAGTCTATCGATGCCCGTCCGACACCGCAATGGTTCACAGATGCCAAATTCGGTGTGTTCATCTGCCGGGGCTTGTATTTGGTTCCGGCGCGGACTCCAAAAGGCAAAATATGCGGAATGGTGTCGATACTGGCTCCAGGAGAAATCGCTCCAGGGCAAGGTACACGATTTCCTTGTCAGGACCTATGGCAAGAATTTCGAGTTCAAGGATTTTGCACCCATGTTCAAAGCCGAGTTGCGAGATCCGGACGAATGGGCCGATCTGCTCGAGAAAGCCGGAGGGAAATACATTGCCTTCACCACGGAAATGATCAGTCACAATGGAATACTTCTTCCATGTCGGCCCACCACTGGCCTTCATCTCTGTCCGGCAGAGGTTCCTGGCAAGGCTTGCAAACCTCCCACCATTTTTGGGTCGTTGGATCTGCGGCCATTTTCGCCATATCCGCATCGAGATCTTCGCCGACATATTCGAGGTAACTGAACAGATAGTTTTTTCCGTCCAGGAGCTTTCTCATATAGATTGAATAATTACTGATATTGCATTGCTTGATCACATCCAGCACATCCGGCCAGACATTGGCGTGCAGTTTCTTGTATTCATCGATCTTCTCTTCCCTTATTCCGATGATCCATCCGTATCGTTTCATTGTTTTATATCTCCACTTAGGAATAGTCTCCGTATTCATAAATCGTATCGCACATCGCCAGAATATTTGTGACGGATGTTTCTTCAAGAATGGTATCATGACTGGCACCGGCGATAAATCCGCCGCCCGGCATCATCGTATCGAGGACTTTGCGCGTCTCTTCTTTGACGCAGGCGGCATCTTTCTCAATGAGCGTATGATGTGAATCAACGGCGCCGTTAAAGACTATCCTGTCGCCAAATTCGGTCTTGAGTCTTTTGAGATCCATCCCTCTACATGACGGCTGGACGGCATGCAAACCATCAATACCCACATCGATCATCAACGGGATCAATTCGTAGAATCCGCCACAGCAATGCATCTGAACTTTTAAGCCGTATGAGTGGCCGAGATCGCACAATCGTTTCAGATGAGGGATCATGAATCTTTTGAACATTTCCGGGCTCATCAAAGGTCCCATTTGACTGCCGAAATCGTTGCCGATGAAAAAGACGTCGATCGCGTCGGCCGCGGCGTCGAATATCCTCTTGCTGACTTCAAAGTAGTAATCAACTAAATGTGTCAAGATGGCATCAACTTTCTCTGGACCAGTAAACATCTTAATGTAAAGCTCTTCCATGCCGACGAGGTCGATCAGGTCGTGCCAGAACGGCGACCAGTCGCCGCCAAGGACGGCGTACTGCTTATTGTAAATCTGCGCCTGGGATTTGATCTTCGATACGTCCATCCATGCTGGTTCCGGCCATCGATAGTCGTGGACTTGCTGAATCGTCGCCTTAGCCAGCGGATGACTCAAGGGTTGTCCATACCCATAGCCTTTGCGTTCGATGCCGAAAACGGTTCTATAGGTCGCCTGCTCATGCTCCAGGGGAAATTCGGGACCGGCATATTTGGCAAAGACACGCCTGAAGTCATCTCGAAATCGGCAACGAAGACCTTCATCGTCAAGGTTCAATTCCTTTTTAGCCTTTTCCCAGAACTCGACGGATGCACCGCACCAGCAGGGGACTCGATCGGGCTCGCGATGCTCGTAAACCGTTAAAACTCTTTGTCGGGAAGTAAATGACATTATTGACTTTCCACCTCTTCCATTGCGATCCGGGCCCAATCCCAAAGCCGTTGGGGCTCGTAACGCACGGTTGAAATATCTTTCATAATAAATTCGATGTGGCATCGACCTTGGGCCTTTTCGAGCACACGGCGGATATCGGCTCGGGCTTTCTCCGGCCGCCATCGGCTTTCGGCGAATACCGCCGGAGTGGGTTTCTGACTGATTACATAATCCGCTCCGATTTCATCGATTGCCCGATCGATATCGCACCAGGGGCTGACTGATATCTTTCGAAGGTTCGGTATCCTGCGTAAGAGGTCAATCTTCTTATCGAGCGGCTCGCAACAGCCATAGTAGGTTAAGCCAAACCGCTCAAGCCACCGTGTATCGTGCTTGAGTGCAAATTCCCAATGCATCTCGGGGGACACTTCGGAGAATATCTGCGCATTCGAGCACCCCCACATGTTGTGCGGCAATACATGATCGGGATCGTAGAGGTCACCCGGCAACTGCTCAGTGTATCCATATCCTCCGGAGCCAACACGTTCATTAGTATTATCCAACGCAAGAAGATTCATCCGTTGAAACTGATCCAGCTCGACCATCCAGGCATCGACCATTTTCGATACGGCGGCGTTGACCATATCGGGTCGCAGAATCATATCCATCATCGCCTCTTCAATGCCCCACCAGCGAATCAGATAGTCCCACGGTGTAAACCAGATATGCCGCTGGCCGACCTTTTTAACCGGCGTGATCCCGTCGAACACCTCACACATCGCCTGATATTGGTATTCCGTTGCCTGTTCATTATGGATCACAATCGGCATCTGAATCTTTTCGAGGTCATCAGGTTCTTTGATCTGTATGTTGAAATGCCGTGATACCACATCGCTGGTCTCATCGGTCTTGACGATATCCACATCTTCGATGATACCGAAATCGGTACTGTGAACGGCCAGCGGACATCGCATAAAATCACTGATAACCATATCGGCGGGTAGGTGCCTCCACTGATAGAGGATCTTCCGCATAAGATCTTCCTGATCCCGCGCCCAGGGATCGCCGGCTTCGAGAGTGAGTTCATCATCGACATTCATCTCGTGCCAACAGATCTCATTAATCCAGACCATGGGCCTTTCGGATTTCAGATCGTTCAGCTTGGTCCATAACCGGGCTTTCTCCTTATGGGTATTCAGAGAAGCAATGTGTGCCATTTCGCCGGCGAGGCGGCGCAGAATTTCCTTATCTTTTGGCGACAGCCTGATCTCACGCGCTAAAGGCGGCGGCGAATAATGACTGGGATCATGTAACATGTTCAGTCGTTCCTGTCTTCAAATAACATGAATATTCTATAACTACCACTGGGCCGGCATAAACTCATCGACGTCCGCCTGTGTGATGATATGCTTGGGCAGATATCGCACGGGCTCCAGCTCTTTACCCTCGAACCACTCCGCAGCGGCGTGGACGGCAATAGCGCCGTCCCCTTCGGCCGACTGATACGTGATAGCCAGCGCATCCCCTGCTTTGATCGAATCCATCCCCGTCTTGCTGTTTCCCGCCGCGACGATCACGATATCTTTTCTTCCCGACTTGTTGACCGCTTCCAGCGCGCCGGTCATCGAGAAGCCGTCGCCCGCGAGCACCAGGCCCTTCAGTTCGTCGCCGTATTTGGTTAGCCACGCCGAAACTAATTGTATGGTACCCTCCGCTTCGAGATTCGCCGTATCCATGACGAGCAATTTCATATCGGGCGCATATTCGATCAGTTCGGTGATCGGAGCGTAGGTGCGCGCGAAAAACGGCGAGCTGCCGGGCATGTGCCTGACGATCGCATATCCCCCCTTTTTGCCTAATGCGTCGGCAAATTTCCGCGCCAACATACGAAACTGGCCCCAGTCATCCGGTCCTGTCCATGCTAAACAATATTTCATCGCTTCGTCGCATGGAATCGTGTTGGATGTGATGCAGGGAATACCGGCTTTGTTGATACGGCGCAGTAACGGCGTGCAAGCGGTGGCATCGACGGGTGCGAAGATAATCATATCGGGCCGCTCGTTAATGGATTGATCCGTCTGCTGGGCCTGCAGGTCCACGTTCCAGTTGCTGTTGTAGATTTTGACTTTCATCTGATAAGCGTCGGCCATTACTTTGAATCCATTGACATAGGCGGTCCAGTAGGGATGGTCGCCGGCTTTGAGAAGGACGATTCGTTTTCCGCGCGGGCCGTCCTTCGGAGATTGGGGCATATCGACCTTCTCGACGTTCCACCCGGCGAACTCAATATCCCACCAGTGCCCCTTCTCGGTTACCGGGAGAGTTTTGGGATCCGCCGGACGCTCGGGGATGGCGACCGGTTCGGTTTCCGGCAGAATATAGGGTTGCCCGTCCGTTCCTTCTAAGGCATATACATCAAATCCGGATTTCGTATCGCCGTCAACAACACCTTGTGATCCGGGGATCATGTGAACGGGGGTACGAATGTGCATAAAGTACATAGCGAAAATCGCCACGATGCCCACAATCGCCACGATCGAGATACAGGTTAGAGCAAAACGGTTTTTGTCAGTCATTATGCCATCTCCTTCTTCATCCGTCACAGGCCGTGCTTCCTCCATGGCCCTGGCCTCCTTCATCAAGTCCGGCCTTTGTCCTTTCACCAGGTCATGCTTGTATATTACAAATGCTTCGTAGAGAACCACAAGCGCGAGAATAATTCCGTTGATAAATATCTGCACCTCAAAACCCAGCCCGAAGCAACCGATGCCGTTGAAGAGCGTGGTCAACATAAGGACGGCGAAATAGCTTTTCAACACGCTTCCCTTGCCCC
>Ga0272442_10007680_pt1 | contig 13871 bp, 3 predicted proteins | sample SSMForm2O_FD_200262 | JGI IMG/M metagenome (GOLD analysis project Ga0272442, IMG submission 200262) | Marine sediment archaeal communities from Little Sippewissett salt marsh, Falmouth, MA, United States - SSM-Form-2O | ecosystem: Environmental > Aquatic > Marine > Wetlands > Sediment ...
CAGGTGAAAATCGCCCTCTCCGGGCGAAACGAGCCGGGGATCCGCAGAAGTATTGCACGTTCCCCCGGATATCCAATCCTGGATGCAGCAGAATTCAGGTTCCGGTTTATCCGCTTGCAGGATCTGGGCATGGTTGGGAGAGATGTTGTTCCAGATGATGCAGTTTATAACTTGGTAGCACCGGTACACTCCTCCTGCTCCCAGGTTCGAGGTGTTCCCGAAAATCGCGTTGTTGATCAGGGAACCGCATTCGTAAAGGCCGCCTCCCTCCTTTTCCGCCGTATTTCCCTGAATGATGCAGTTTTCGATGATCCCGCCGCAGCTGTGGAGACCGCCGCCGTAAATGGATGCCTGGTTACCCGAAATAACATTATTCGAGATATGATCCATGAAACTCTTCGAGCATTCGTACAATCCGCCTCCGTTTGCCGCATTGTTATCGCGGATAACGTTCGCCTCGATCGGACCGTCCAGGAAGGCAATGCCCCCGCCGTTCCGGGAGGCGATGTTCGAGGCGATGACGTTGGATCGGATGACGGCCCCTGCTCCGTTGCCGTTGATCCCGCCCCCGCTGTAATTGTTGAAACTGCTCGTTGCGTTTCCATTCGTGATGAAAAATCCGGCCAGGATGCAGCTGGAATCCTCAAAGCCCTGGAACGTGACAACCGAGCCATAATTGTTGCCGTCGATAATGGTTGTTTTGACAAGCTCCGGATTCTCCGGATCAATGGAACGCAGGATAATGTTCTTTCCCTTGAAGGAGATGTTTTCCCTGTAGGTTCCGGGGGATACGATGATCTCCTGCCCGTCCACGGCGGCATCGATGGCTTCCTGTATGGTTCCGGCATGGGAGGGCACAAGGATCGGAGTGGGGGAGGGAGAAGGGGTCGGGGTCGGCGTCGTATTGGGAGAAACGATCCCGATATATTCATCCACTCCGATATCGTATCCGGAGCCGTCGCCTCGTTTTTCCCACAAAACCGAGAAAAAAGGCCTGGCATCGCCGTCGATGTCATCATCTGCTTTCCCGCTGTATTCCCCCGCGTCGATGCAGGGGGAAGAGGGCTTCAAATGATAATCCGATGTGAGCTCGGGATCTTCCGTTATGTTAAGATCGCCGCCCACTTCAGTATCCACACAACAATAATATGGACTGGTGGATTCGATGGAATTCCCTCGAACGATGCAGTTCGTGATAGTCCCGCAATCCTCAAGCCCTCCACCACTTTCGTGGAGTTCGACTAAATAGGGATATTCCGTGGCAAAGGCCAGTACCGAATTCCCCTTGATCACGTTATTCCGGATCCTGCCGTTACATTCGTACAACCCGCCTCCCCGGGCATCCGCGGAACCATGTGATGGAACAAACCTGATCAAAAAGCCATAACCGGAGGATTCCGCCCTGTTGTTCACGATGATATTATTCACGATATCTCCGTCACAGTCGTATAAACCTCCTCCATAACCCCTTGTCCGTGGATTATAATCCCCATCAGCCGTGTTTTCCGATATGATGTTTAAAAGGATGGGGCCGTTGCACTCATGGAGCCCCCCGCCCATGCCCTCCATAGTCTTAGCGGTGTTTTTCGTGATATGATTATTTTTTATAGTGGCATGGGTGCCATTGCCCCTGATTCCTCCTCCCTTCCGGGAGAAGCCGTTCCGGATCGTGAAACCGGCCAGCTGGCAGGCATTTGTCTCCTTTCCACCAAAACAAACCACGCTGCCCTTTCCATCGCCGTCAATGATGGTTTGTTCCACAACGGAAGAGTCGGTCGGGTCCGTGGAACGAAGGATGATGTTTTTATCCTTGAACTGTATATTTTCCTTGTATGTCCCCGGGGCGACAATGATCTCGTCGCCATTCACCGCGGCATCGATCGCCTCCTGGATCGCGGCATAATCCCCCCCCGGACCCACGTTGATGGTCCCGGCCAAAAGCACGAAAGGCATCAAAACAAACGCGATCATACCCACGATTACTGTTGAGGTTTTCATATGTTCACTCCCACGATCTATGGTTTGATATATAAGATCTCTCATAAGTTTTGCTCGAATTACAGTTATCATGTATACTCGTGCTCGTGCTCGTACTCGTACTCGTACTCGTAATCGTGCTCGTACTCGTACTCGTAATCGTAATCGAACATTATTTTCGAGAAATGTTACAATAGATCTCCACCAGGTTTACTGTCTTTCTATATATTTAGACGAATAAATTGGGAAGCCGTTGTCAAGCAATCGTGATCTTGTGTCGATTAATGAAATCCGAGGAAAAAGGGAAGGTATTTCTTCTCCCTGGAGAAGAGAAATCCCGGGCTGCCCCAGGATTCCGGATCTTCGAACGAGGTGCCCGTTGAAGTCGCCACCCTGGCATCGCCCTCAGGTGTAATCTGGATCAGATCCTCCCGGCCGTCCGCGTTGATATCACCAAGGAGCGGAAAGGATCCCTGCTCTTCATCGTAGAGAAAATCAAGATTTCCCCACCGGGTGGGTGCGGCATAGGTGTTTTTCATAGAGAGCGCCACCCATGTAATTCCTGAAGGGGCGATCTGAACGAGATCGCATGCGCCATCCGCGTTCACATCGCCTGCAAGGGGATACCAACCATCAAAAGGCGCATATCGAAATCCCGGCCATCCCCACCTTTCAGGAGGATTATACATCGTTTCCCCGGAGAGCGCCACCCAGGCATCCCCGTATTTCGTAATCTGGATAAGGTCATCCAATCCATCACCATTTGCGTCCCCGGACAGGGGTATGGCTCCGTTCTCTCCAGAGCTGCCCCGGGAGAATTCGAAACCCAGCCACCCCCATCTCACAGGCGGCTCGTAGGATGTCTCATTGGAGATCGCCACCCAGACATCGCCGTATTCGGTCACCTGGACGAGATCTTCGTTGCTGTCCCCGTTGGCATCCCCGGCGAGCGGCAACCAGCCGTTACAGCCCTCTTTTTCATCATAATGAAAGCCCAACCACCCCCAGCGGTCTGGGGGACTGTAGGCGGTCTCCGTTCCCAGGGCCACCCAGGCGTCTCCGAACTGCGTCACCTGGATGAGATCATCGTACAGGTCGCCGTTTGCATTCCCCTTTACTGGAAGCCATTTTTCCTCCGGCGAGAATTTAAAACCGAGCCATCCCCTGCGATACGGATTTTCGAAGGGGGGCACACCCAGGTTCGCGGCGCCCCAGACGTCGCCATACGGGGTCAGATCGCCGAGAAAACTCATGGGTGAACCCGCAGGCCAACCGCAATTAAAAGGCCCGCCATAAGCGCCCATGTCGTTTCGATCCGTTCCCTTGCCCGGGGGAAAACACCCGTCTTCAGAATCTCCTTCCGGATTGCCGGCGTCTATACAGGGGGATTCATCACCCAGGTGAAGATCGTAACCACCCGGATCGATGAATTCCGGATTTTCGTCGATATTGCCTTCCCCGCCACCTGTGTATCCCTCGATACATGAAAATCGGGGCGAACTGGATTCATGGAAAGGATCTTCATGGAAAGGGAGGTTTCCCCATAAGATATTGTTACACAGGGATCCGGTGCACGAGGAAAAAATAATCCCACCGGATGAGGTGTTTGAATAGATGGTGTTATTCAAAACATCCCCGTTGCACATCCCTAAAACCGCCTCGTCCGATGCCTGGTTTGCAAAAAAGAGATTATTCCTGATCATGCCGTGGCATTTGTCGAGTGCCGATCCGCTGTCCCGGCTCTGGTTATGGGAGAGTGTATTGTTTTCAATCGTTGCATCACAAAAGCTGAGCCCCCCTCCCGATATGGCAATATTCCCCTTGATCCTGTTTGCTCTTATGACGCCGCCGCATCCGGTTAAACCTCCACCGTCCCCGAGCGAGATATTTTCTGAAATGTTATTGTTTTCAATCGTGTCGTTACAATTGTAAAGTCCCCCTCCGGAACCGGCCAGGTTTCCTCTTATCGTATTGAACATGATCTCTCCATGGCAATCCGCCACCCCTCCGCCATGGGAGGCTGTATTGTCATGGATGATATTATACCGTATCATTCCATGGCACAGGGAAATTCCGCCGCCTTTTCCATCCGGGAAAACACCATCTGCCTTATTATCCGAGATATGATTCCCGAGGATTGCGGCTTTCGTGCCGTTTCCCAGGATTCCGCCGCCGTTGGGTGCTTTCCCCCCTCTTATGGTAAAACCGGAAAGGACACAGGAAGGGGGTTCGGTTCCTGAAAAGAATACAATGGGTTTTCTTATGACTCCCTGAATGATCGTGTTTTGGATCACAAGTGGATTTTCCGGTTCCCTGGATCGAAGAATGATATCCTTTCCCCTGAAACAGATGTGTTCCTGATACGTCCCTTCGGACACGATGATTTCACAACCCTGCCCGGCCGCATCCATGGCCCTTTGGATTGTGGGATACTCGTCCGGTACAAGAAGAACGCATGGGGTGGGGGAGGGCGTTGGTGGGATTGTCGGAGTGGGCGAGGGTGTGGGTGAGGGCGTGGGCGTCGCTGTATGGGTCGGGGTTGGGGAAGGGGTATGGGTTGGCGTTGGCGTCGGAGAGGGAACAATTCCGTAGAATTCGTCAGCGCCGATATCATAATCTGATCCATCGCCTCGTATTTCCCATTGCACGGCATCAAAAGGTCTGGGATCGTTATCGAAGTCCCGGATGATTTCATTTGCTTCTCCCCCCGCATCGATACATGGAGAATCCGGTAACATATGGAAATTCTCGTTCGAGGGATCCGCGAGAAGGGGATCTTTTGTGATATTCCCTTCCCCTCCTTCTTTATAGTCCTGGATGCAGCAGAATGTCGGGTTCGAGGATAGAATCTGGGGGTTTCCCGGTGCGTTGTTGTTCCAGATAATGCAATTTTTCAGTTCACCATGGCAGTAACCAACTCCTCCAACGGATTTATTCGCTGTATTCCCATAAACGGTATTGTTGATAACACTACCATTGACGGAGTATATCCCGGCCCCATCCCTCGAAGCAACATTTCCAGCCACGATGTTATTACTCACCGTTCCTTGGACAAAGTATATACCTGCTCCTGACCCATGGACTGTGTTGTCCGTTATGAGATTGCCTTGAATGAGTCCATTCGTATGAAAGATACCTCCCCCTGTTATCGCCGTATTATTTTTTATATGATTATTTTCAATTGCAGCATGAGTTTCAAATCCATTAATTCCACCACCCGATCCCATACCGTTATCTCCCCGGATGTGACGTCCGTTGGTTATAGTAAATCCTGAAAGGGTACATCTATCATCTTCCGTTCCAAGGAAGGTCACCACTGAAAATACATTTCTTCCATCGATAGCGGTGTTTTGCACGGTATTTTTGTCATGGGGATTCGTGCTCTTGAGGATAATATTTTTACCCAGGAAGTGGATGTTTTCCCGGTATGTACCAGGGGAAACAACGACTTCTTCATAGTCAAATGAAAGGAACGCGGATTGTTGAATGGAGGGAAAATCTCCCGGAACATCGATTCCCGGTGGATTTTCATATTTTGTCGGGTCAGTTCCCCGGAGAAACTCGATACCATCCAACAGTGTATCTCTATCCGTATCAGGAGAATTTGAATTTGTCAGGAGTTGTTTCTCCATGATATCTGACAGGAGATCTCCATCACTATCTTTCGAGCTCGCATATTCCAGGCATCCCATATCAACTGTCAGGTCCACGATGCGACAGTTCCCATCCATATCTGCAATATAATCTCCAACAAAATAAAAATTATAGCCTTTGTTGATACAGGGGGAATTTCCTTTCAGGTGAAAATCGAGCGCCCCTGGATTGACAAATCCGGGATCCTGCGATATGTTGCCGTAATCGCTGCCAGCCCATCCTTGAATGCAGGAATTGAATACTGCAGAAGAATATATTACCTGTGAACCTCCCATTGAATTTTTGTTTTCCCAGATGATGCAATTGACAATTAATCCAAGAGTATAAGAGACTCCCGCACCTGTACTGGAGGAATTATCATAGATGGTATTATTGACGATAAGACCATCCCCGGCATTTATTCCACCGCCATGATATAAAGCGGTATTACCTGTTATCAAGTTATTTAAAATGATTTTTCCGCCGAAGAGGCCTCCCCCACTCCCATCGAGAACACTGTTTTCTTTAATCACATTATTTCGGATAATACCAAAACAACCCCCGAGACCTCCTCCCCAGCCTTTTGTTCCATTGCTGATATTTCCTGAAATCATATTTCTTTCGATGATTCCATCACAGGAGTGTAATCCCGCCCCACCGCCTTTGTATCCTGTTACCGTATTTTCAGAAATTAAATTGCCTTGTACCAATCCATCACAACCGGAGAAGCCACCTCCGGAATCAATGGATGAATTATGTATAATTGAATTCCCCTTTATGGTTCCATCGCAATCATACAGACCGCCACCGGCATAGTCGGCGTTATTGTCGTGGATTGTATTGTTTATTATTGTTCCTTCAACTTCGCAAATTCCCCCGCCTTTTCCAAAGGGATAATCTCCATAGGCTGTATTTTTTTTGATGTCATTGTATTGAATGGCGGCATGAGTATGATTCCCCTGAATTCCACCTCCCGTTTGGGCCGTTCCATTGGTTAATGTAAAACCTGAGAGGATGCAGTTTTTCGTCTCCGTGCCTTTAAAAGTAACCACGGATTGAACCTGATTTCCATCAATGATGGTTTCAGATACTATGGAGGGACTGGTGGGTTCAGTAGAACGGAGGGTGATGTTTTTCCCATTTATCGCGATATTTTCAATGTATATTCCTGGAGAAACGATGATTTCATCGCCATCGGAGGAGGCATCAACAGCTTCCTGAATTGTGGCATAATCCCCGGGCACATGAATCAGATTCGCAAAACAGAAAGACGAAAAGAAAAGGACGATTATTATCAGACAATCTTTTTTGATTCTTACTCGTGATGATCGATCTATTCTCATTCGAGAACACCGCTTCTGATTATTTCAGGTGTCAGACTTTTAATCATTGAGAATCAATTCCGGAAATGTCTGTTCCCGTCACGTCATCAAAAAACGCTTTAATATTATGTTTTCTCAAAGAACCGTTCTTCAAGTGAAATCTTTCAGTAATCCAGAAAAAACGGCAGATAACCTTTCTCCCTGTCGAAGAGAAATCCCGGGCTGCCCCAGGATTCAGGAGAGGTGAAGGCCGATCCCGTGGAATATGCGGCCAGGATCTCGCCCTCCGGCGTTGCCTGCAAAAGATCCTGCTTTCCATCCATGTCGATATCCGCCATAAAGGGATAATTTCCCTTTTCTTCATCGTAATAGAAATCCAGGTATCCCCATCGCTCCGGATTCCCGAAGGAGTCGCCTTTCGAGAGCGACACCCAGGGATCGCCGGTGGGGGTGATCTGGATCAGGTCGTCCCTTCCATCCCCGCTCACGTCCCCGCAAAGGGGATACCAACCGTCCAGAGGGGCGAATTTGAATCCCGGTTCCCCCCAAAATCCCGGGGGAGCGAAGTCCGTTCCCCTCGAGAGGGCCGTCCAGACGTGGCCGTGCTCCGTCACCTGGAGAATATCGCATAGTCCGTCCCCGTTGACATCCCCGGAGAGGGGGGCGGCCCCGGTTTCCCCTTTCCGGGCACGGGAGTACTCGAAACCCAGCCATCCCCATCGACCGGGATTCCGGTACTGGGTTTCCGTGGAAATCGCCACCCAGGCGTCGTGATAAGGGGTCAGCTCGACCAGATCGAGCGCTTCGTCGCCGTTGAAATCACCGGTCATGGGGTAATACCCGTCGTATCCTGCGAACTCCTCGTAAAAAAATCCGAGCCATCCCCAGCGGGATGGGTTTTTCATTTTTCCGCCCCTGTTTTCACTCACCCAAACGTCGCCGTAAGGGGTGAACTGGATCAGGTCCTCCGAGCCCGAGCCGCCGGCGTTTCCCTTCAGGACCATGTAACCGTTCCGGGGATCGAACTGAAACCCGATCCAACCGCGCCTTGTGGCCCGCTCGAGGGGAGGTGCGCCCGGATTGTCCGCAGCCCAGAAATCGGTGAACGGGGTCAGCACCCCAACCGCGGTTTGGAGAACCTCCTCCCATCCGGTGTTGCCCGGTCCCCCGTATGCACCCATATCGGCCCTTTCTCCTCCCAACCCGGGCGGCAGGGATCCGTCCCCGCATTCCGGTGAGGGATCGCCGGCGTCGATGCAGGGAGATTCCTGTTTCAAGTGAAAATTGCCCCCCTTGGGGGAGACAAAGCCGGGATCGTCCGTGATGTTTCCAACCCCGCCCCCTGCCCAGTTCTGGATGCAGCTGTAAGACGGATCCGAGGAGAAATAAATCTGCTCTCCCAGGGGGGCCTGGTTATTCCAGAGAATGCCGCCGGAAAACAGACCATGGCAACGTGCCATGCCGCCGCCTGCCTGGGCGATGTTCTGATAAACCGTGTTATTGATCAGGTTCCCCCCGCATTCATACAGACCGCCGCCGTCCAGGGCCTCGTTGTTATAGATAATGTTGTTCTGGATAAGATTGTTGCAATCCGCGAGCCCTCCGCCTCCATTCTGTGATGTATTATCGTGGATGATATTATTCAGAATGTCCCCCTGGCAGCTCAGGAGTCCGCCGCCGCCGCCGCTCCTTTCTTCCAAAGTGGCCTTGTTTTCCGAGATTACATTGTTCCTGATGAGGCCGTTCGAGCTGTAAAGCCCGCCGCCCCCGGGTGCCGTGTTGCCGGAGATGACGTTGTTTCTGATCGTTGCAAAACACCCCGAAAGCCCACCGCCGTTTACAAGGGCGGTATTATCCTGGATCGTATTGTTGCCGATGATTCCCTGGCACTCGGAAAGCCCACCGCCGTTTGTCTGGGAGGTGTTTTTCGTGATGTAATTATTCAGAATCGATCCCTGGCAGTAACTCAATCCACCCCCCGGCATGATGGAGCTGTTTCCCGAGATTGTGTTATCCCGTATGATCCCGTCGCATCCGTGGAGACCCCCGCCGTCACGAGCCGTGTTGAGGTTGACGATATTATTTTGAATAACCCCGTTACAGAGGAAAACACCGCCCCCGTTGCCGTGGGGATGCTTCCCCTCAGCTTTGTTTCCCGTGATCCGGTTGTTCTGAATCGTGGCCCTGGTTTTGTTCCCCTGAATCCCGCCCCCGCCGTTTTCCAGGGATTTCCCCCCGGTGATGGTAAAGCCCGAAAGCACGCACGAGGGATCCTCGGATCCGAGAAAAGTAACCGTGGGTCCGGATTGATTCCCGTCGATCACGGTATTTTCAACAACCGCGGGATCCATGGGATCCGTGGATCGAAGGATGATATTTTTCCCCTGGAAATTGATGTTTTCATGATATGTATTCGGGGCCGCCACGATCTCGTCGCCGTTTTTCGCCATGGCAATGGCCCCCTGGATTCTCGAGCTGTCCCCCGGTACGTTGATCAGCTCACCCATACATAAAAACGGGGAACTGAAGAATAGAAAACATAACAGGAGGAAACGGAATCGAAACCGGTAAAATAACCGCATGGAGTCGTTCTCCCTTAAAAATATAATTTCGTTACATGATGGGGCAAGGCTCGAAAATTCAATCTTTTTTTCAGTCAGCCGGGAAAAGGGGGAGGTATCCCTGGTCCCTGTTGTATGAGAATCCCGTCCGTCCCCAGTATTCCGGGTACTCGAAAGCCCCTTGCCCTGATATCGCCACATACACCTCGCCCCCCGGGGCGATCTGGACGAGATCGATACGACCATCGGCGTTTACGTCCCCCGCCAGGGGATAATACCCGAGGGTTTCATCATAGAAAACATTCAGCCATCCCCGGCGCCCGGGATCGTCGAAGGAGCCGCCGCTTGAGAGGGCGACCCATGGATCGCCCGTGGGGGTGATCTGGATGATATCTGTAAGATTGTCCCCGTTTACATCGCCGGACAGAACCGTGAATCCATCCAGGGGGGAAAAGCAAAATCCCGGAACGCCCCACCTCTCAGGCGGATCGAATCCGCACCCGCTCGAGAGGGCCACCCAGGCATCCCCGTAAGGCGTTACCTGGATCAGGTCGCACCTGCCGTCGCCGTTGGCGTCCCCTGCCAGGGGCAGGGATCCGCCCTCGCCGCTGACCGGTCGCCGGAAGGAAAATCCGATCCTTGCCCAGCGGCGGGGAGGCTTGTAGGAGGTCTCACATGCCAGGGCCGTCCAGACGTCGCCGTACGGAGTGATCTCCGCAAGATCGGTGTGTCCGTCTCCGTTGAAGTCGCCCGCCAGGGGATGCCGGCCCTCCTTTTCATCGTAACGAAAACCGAGCCAGCCCCATCTTTCCGGCGGTTTGAAGATGTTTTTATCCCTGACACTGACCCACACGTCTCCGTGGGGCGTTACCTGGACAAGATCGGCCCCGTCCCTGCCGTTCACCTCTCCAGCCAGGGGGAACCAGCCCTCTCGGGGATCGAAGCGAAATCCCAGCCAACCCATCCTTTCAGGATTTTCGAAAGGGGCCACTCCCATGCATTCCGCACCCCACACGTCGCCGTGGGGAGTCAGATTGACAAGGTAAGGGGAGGGGGGGACCTTGTTCCAGCCGGAGTTGCCTGGACCGCCGTATGCCCCCATATCGTTTCGAACGGAACCCATGCCGGGTGGGAGGGAATGGTCGTTAAACGTGGGATCGGGATCCCCGGCATCGATGCAGGGCGACTTTTCCCCGAGCTGGAAATCCCTTCCCACGGGATCGACGAACCCCGGATCGCCTGAGATAAGATCCGGACGGCTGCCCGTGTAATCCTGAATGCAGCAATAGGAACAGAGGGTCGGCGATGTGAGCTGGGGGGCCTCCCCGGCGGTGTTTTCCCGGAAAATACAATTCCGGACGGTTCCCGGATTGCCGAACAACCCACCGCCCGTTGCTGCGAAATTGCTGTACAATGTATTGTTTTCGATCGGCCCGGTGCAGTTCGAGAATCCCCCTCCGGAGATGGCCTGGTTGAAATAAAGGAGATTGTTGCGAATCGTGCCTTTGCATTCACTGATGCCGCCTCCGGAATAGTAGGCCGCGTTTTCCGCAATGGTATTATTCTGGATGATTCCCTCGCATTTATCGAGTCCGCCCCCCCGGCCTTCGATTCCCGAGGCCGTGTTTCCGGAAATAAGGTTGTTTTGAATGATGGCTTTGCATCTTTCGAAGCCGCCGCCGGAGAGGGCCTCGTTATTCCTGATCTCGTTTCTCTCGATCGTTCCCTCGCATTTGTAAAAGGCTCCGCCGTATTCCGCCTTGTTGCCGATCACGATGTTTCCTCTTATCAATCCATCGCACTCGGTAAAAACGCCTCCCCACTGGGAGCTCTGGTTATCCTTTATGGTGTTCTCGAGGATCTCTCCTTCGCAGGAATAAAAGACCCCTCCGTCACTTCCGGACTGGTTCTCCCGTATTGTGTTGTTCCTGATCATTCCCCGGCCCTTGAAGATCGCGCCACCGTTGAAGACAGCCCGGTTGTATTCGATGATGTTATCCGTGATGATGGCCCGCGAATCGTGAATGGCGCCGCCATCAATGGCCGTATTGTGATGGATATGATTGTTTTGAATGAGATCGTTGCAGAACCTGATCCCGCTTCTCTCGTTGTGGTCGATCTCGTTACCCACGATCAGGCCCTGGCAATATGCCAGGCCGCCCCCGCCGCTTGAGGAATAGTACACCCCCACGGCGGTGTTGTGATGGATATGGTTATTGCGGATCACGCCGTGGCAGCTGTGGAGACCGCCGCCGTCCTTGGCGCGGTTTTCCGCGATCTCGTTATTTACGATCAGGCCGTGGCAGGCGAACAGCCCGCCCCCCACGTGTCCGGTCGGCCATGCCCCGGTGGCTTCATTGTTTACGATCCGGTTGTTCCGGATGGTGGCCCGGGCGCCGTTGCCGTTGATGCCCCCGCCGTTTCCCCCCATGCCGCCGGTGATCGTGAAACCCTCGAGAACGCATTGCTCCGTTTCGGTTCCCCCGAAGTTCACCACGGAATAACGGCCCTCCCCATCGATGATGGTCTGGGATACCACGGAAGGATCCAGGGGATCGGTGGATCGGAGAATGATGTCCTTGTGATAAATGTTGAGCTGCTCCCGGTATGTTCCCGGGGAAACAATGATCTCGTCGCCTTTTTGAGCCTCATCCAGGGCCTCCTGGATCGTGGCAAAATCGTCCGGAACCCTGATCGTGCGGCGGGTTTCGGAGAAAAGCCTTCGGATCGCCTCCTCCTGAAATCCGAATCGTTCCCTCCAGGATTGGGGCAGCAACCACCAATCCGAGGTGCATCGATACTGCTCGAGGCGATCCAGGTACAGGGAGAGAAGCGGCTTTATCTCCTGGAGACAACCCTCCTTTATGGCGTCTTCAGCATACATGACAGCCATATCCACCGCATCCGGATGGAGCCATGAAAAATCGTGACCCGTGGGGTTGTATGTTCCATCGGCGCCTCGGGGATGGGATGCCTCCGGTACAAGGGCGTCGTTTCCGTATCCCTGGACCGTTCTTGTACAATCTGTGTTTTTGATCGCACAACTGCAAATTGGAACCATAGGCCAGGAACCCCACCCGATGATTTCACAATCCAGATATATGTCGCAATGCTCCAGTATATCGCGGCCTCCCTCGTATATCCCGGGGGTGGAATCGCTATCGAACCCCCTTTCCCCGGGAAAGCCGCCACTATGATCGTAGATTTTTTCAAGGGCAAAAGAACTCGACAGGATTCCACCCGGACCGCCCTCCCCGGGAAAACCCGCAGCCATCGCATCCAGATTACCAGAGCCGGTTGAAGCCGATCGGGTTGTTTTCTTCCGGGAGTCTTTATTGCACTCACACAGAGATCCTTTATTGACGACAATGACACAAAAGCTGGGGATATATCGCGTTTCAGTATGTACTAGCTGATCCTCCCCGTCTTCACCCAATCCGGCCGGCTGGCCTTTTCCACCTGCCAGGATCAGCCTTTCTCCCCCTTCGGGGATGGTATGAAACTGATCCACGAATAATGTCACATCCCCTCCGGGAAGGCCGTCCCGCCCTGATGCGAAAGGGGAGGGGCGATCCTTTAAACAGGTGGGGGTGGTACAGAGGGCTGCCGTTGGGGTTGTCCCGGGGAGATCCTCGAATCTTAATTCCCGGGCGTGGATGGTAATCTTTGTCTGGGGCAGATGAAGCGGGCTCCTGATGATCACCCGATCCGCCCGTATGTTCAGTTCGTAGATATCCGTCTGATCGTGCAACTCGTATAATCCATTTGAATGACCCTTTTCCAGGATCACGTCCATGCCCGTTATAGTGACGATCCGAACATCCCCGCTCGAATAGTTCAGTTCACAGGGATTGGGAATGACATCGGTATCCACGGTATAGTATTGTTCCGGATCGGGCAATCCGGCCCACGTGGTTTCAGTGAAAACGAGAAAAAGGATAAGGAAAAGGAAAAAGTATTTTGTCCGCATTTTCATCACCTTTCCTGATATTCAGATGCCGCCCCGAGGCGGTCAAGGGCTTTCCCGGCCTTCCCGGCCGCCTCTCCTCTCCAGTTGTATCCTGTCTGGATACGATACTCTTCAAGAGCTCTCGAAAAAAGCAACTCTCTTTTTTCCATATTCTCTTCTTCCCGTGCCATTCGTTCGAGGATCGTTCCACGACTCAAGTGAATGTCCCCGTAATGCGGGGAGATTTGTTCCAGTTTTTCGTATGTTCCGAGCGCCTCCTCGAGCCGGCCCGTTTCTCTCTGATACCTCGCGAGCTTGTTCAACGCCGAGGCCAGGGCCCTCATGTTGCCCCCCTTGGCGCTTATTTCCCCCGACTCGAACCGCCCGACCAGATCCTCCCACAGGCGCCTCTTCTCTTCGGAATCCCCT
>Ga0272442_10007681_pt1 | contig 13871 bp, 12 predicted proteins | sample SSMForm2O_FD_200262 | JGI IMG/M metagenome (GOLD analysis project Ga0272442, IMG submission 200262) | Marine sediment archaeal communities from Little Sippewissett salt marsh, Falmouth, MA, United States - SSM-Form-2O | ecosystem: Environmental > Aquatic > Marine > Wetlands > Sediment ...
CCACGCACTGCAACGGCTCGAGGAGGCAGTATTCCGGTTCCTTGAGCTTCGGGGGTAATCTGACCAGGCGCTCCGTTCCAGAGACGAAATGGTCCGCGTAGCAGCCGAACACCAGGGGAGACTTCTTGCCGCTCACCAGGTCCCCGATCTGCAGGCTTTTCACCGCTCTACCCCGGTCCACCACTTTACCCACCGGCTCGTGACCCAGCAGAACCGGGTAGTCCACGCCCTCCCGGGCGTAGAGCCCCCGGGAGGAGAGGGCCTTGCCGCATGTTTCCTCGGTGCCGGGCCGGCGTTTGGACTGGCGCATACCGAGATAGGTGGGGACCTCAGAGTGGCAGAGGCCGCAGGAGAGAACCTCCACCAGCACCTGGTCTTCCCCGAGGGGCGGCAGCTCCTGCTCCTCGACGGCGAATCTTTTCTCGGCCACCAGAGACGCGATTTTAACACGCATGGATTTCCCCTTTGGCAATGGCCTTGGCCTGCCTGACGATTTCACTGGTGGTGATGCCCTGCCGCTCCCAGAGGGATTCCATGGGGCCCACGGCGGAGAAGCAATCTTTGACACCAACCCGCAGCACCGGGCAGGGGCAAAATTCCGCGGTCAAGGCGGCTACGGCCTCTCCCAGCCCGCCCAGCCGGTTGTGATCTTCGATGACCACGATGCCACGGGTTTCCGCAGCCGCGGTTGTGACGGCTTCGACATCCAGGGGCTTGATGGTGTGCATGTTGAGCACCCGAGCCTGGATACCGCCCCGATCGAGCTCGGCGGCAGCTTCCAGGGTTGGCGCCAAAGTCAGCCCCGAGGCCACCAGGCAGACATCCCCCCCTCGACGCAGGGTCAAGGCCCGCCCGGCCTGAAAACATCCTGCCTTTTTGTAATAAGCCGCCAGCGCCTCCTCGACGGTATCCGGGTAGAAGCCGCGGTATAGACGCAGGTAAGCGGGCCCCTCCATGCGCCCGACTACCTCTTCCGCGGCTAAAGCGGCTTCAAGGCGGGAGCCCGGCTGAACGATGGTCAGGCCGGCGAAGCTCCGCAGGATGGCCAGATCCTCGGTGCAGTGATGGGTTACGCCCCCGGGACCCATGGCCAGGCCGCTGGAGGTGGTGACGATCTTGGCGTTCAGGCCGGGGTAGCAGAGGTCGTCCCGGATCTGTTCCGCGCATCTGGCCACCAGGAAACCGTAAAGCAGCACCACCGGGATGCGCCCGCTCAGTGCCAAACCGGCGGCGACGCCGATGCTGTTTTGCTCGCTGATTCCCAGGTTGAAGCAGCGGCGGGGAAAGTTTTTCTCGAAGGCGCGGCCGCCGTGGGTACCGATCTGGTCCGCGGTAACCAGAACAATCCGCTCGTCTTTGCCGCCCAGCTCAGCCAGTACGCTGCCGAACACATGGCGGCATTCCAGCTCGTTGATCTGTTTTCCCAGACGTTCCAGGCGGGCAAGATGTGAGGTACTCATGTTTCCGTTATCCCCCGCTTTTTGAACTCCGCCAGGACTGTGTTCATCTCAGCAGTGCTCATGGCCCGGGAATGCCACTCCGCCTTCCCCTCCATGAAACTGACACCCCTGCCCTTCACTGTACGGGCGATCACCACCGAGGGCCGGCCTTCCGACAGGGGCAGGCCGGCAAAGGCTTCCATGAGGGCACCGATGTCGTGGCCATCCACTTCCGTCGCTGCCCAGCCGAAGGCCCGCCACTTGTCGGCCAGGGGCTCCAGGGGCAGGATTTCCTCGGTAGGCCCGTCCATGCTGTAGTGGTTGCGATCCACTACGGCGACCAGACTGTCCAGGCCGTATTTGGAGGCCGACAGGGCTGCTTCCCAGACCGACCCTTCGTTGCATTCCCCATCGCCCAGCAGTACGAACACCCTGGACTGACGGCCGGTCAGGCGGAAGCCAAGGGCGAGGCCCACAGCCACGGGCAGGCCGTGGCCCAGGGATCCGGTGGGAAAATCGATGCCGGGGATCTTGGCCGTAGTGTGCCAGCCCAGCTCGGCGTCCAGCGACTTGGCGCGCATCAGCAGGTCCGCCTGAAAGTACCCGCGGCGGCAGAGAACGGCGCTCAACCCGAAGGCGCCGTGCCCCTTGCTGAGAATGAAGATGTCCCGCTCGTTCCAGCCTGGCCGCCGGGGATCGATGTTGAGGATCTCCTCGTAGAGTACGGTAAGGATGTCGATCTCGGACAGTGTGCCGCCGAAATGTCCGCCGCCGCTCTCATAGAGAGCGCGCAGGGCCAACAGCCGGGTTTCCTCCGCCCTGCGGCGCAGAGTCGCCGCTTTATCCGCCATTGCCGCGCTCCTACTCGTTCAGCTTGAAGCCCTTGATAAGCGCCACTATTCCCACGGCCAGAATAAGCACCAGGCCCTGGAACACGTCCTTCCAGTAGAAGCGCAAGCCCACCATAGTGGAGCCGTTGCTCAGGATGGTCAGCAACATGGCCGCCAGCAGTGTTCCGGGCACATTGGGTACTCCCTCCTTGAAGGCCACTGCGCCCAGGAAGGTGGCTGCCACCGCCGAGAGCACAAATCCCGTGCCCATCTCAGGACTGCCGGCGCCCAGCATGCTGACCAGCACGCAGGCGCAGATTCCCCCGAAGATGCCGTTGAGGATCCAGGCGTAGTGCTTGACCAGTTTGGTGCGGATGCCCACGTGGCGGGCCGCTTCCATGCTGCCGCCTACGGCATAGAAGTAGCGCCCCAGGCGGGTTTTCTCCAGGAGGATCGAGACGATGACTCCTATAACTACGATTAATATGGCCTGTACGGGTACGGGGCCGATCTGTCCCTGGCCGAGAAAGAGGAAGCCCTTGGGCCATTCGGCCATATAGAAAGTTCCACCCCCGGTCAACAGGCGGGCGAAGCCGATCGATATGGTCCCCACGCCCAGGGTGGCTACAAAGGAGGGCACCCGGAAATTAACTACCAGCATGCCCTTGAATATCCCGATTACGATCATCAGGGCAATGCCGATGGAAAAGCTCAAAGCCACCGAGTAGGAATGGTTTTTGATAAGCACGAGGATGAGCACACCCGTCATTCCCGCGCCCGGGGCTACCCCTAAGTCGATCCCCCCGGTGATGGTCACCACCGTCACCGCCAGCCCCAACAGGCCGAGCACGCAGGCCTCGCGGAAAAGATTGAGGATGTTCTCCCCAGAGGCAAACTGGGGCTCGATGCTGGCAAATATCATGAACAGGATTAATGTTGTCAGCAGTACGCCGTAGCGCAGCAGTACTTTTCCTAAGATTTTCTTCATCGGCAATTCCCCTTGCTGTGCACTTTAAAGTGCATATGAAAGAATGGTTTCCTGGTCGAAATCCTTACGGACCAGCTCTCCGGTTATACGCCCCTCTTTGAAAACGTACATGCGGTCACATACCCCGACCAACTCGGGAAGCTCCGAGGATATGAATATCACGGAGAGCTCTTCCTCCTCCACCAGCCTGCGGAGCAGAACGTAGAGCTCGTACTTGGTACCCACGTCCACACCCTGGGTCGGTTCGTCCATGATGAACAGCCGGCAACCGGGACGGGTCAGCCAGCGGCCGATCAGGGCCTTTTGCTTGTTGCCCCCGCTTAAGCCCCCGATGTTCTGCTCGAAGTTCCGGAACTTGAGGTCCAGCATGTCGGCGGCACGATTGCAGACCTGCATCTCTTTATCCCGCTTTACGAATCCCATGAACTTCGTAGACAGAAGATCGAGCTGGCTGATGCTCAAGTTTTGCCGCAGGTCGAAATTCTCGTAGAAGAGGCCCTTGCGGCGGCGGTCCTCCGGAGAGAGGAACAATCCCATGTGGATGCGCGTCAGGGCCGAGGCCCGGGCGGGAAGGGTGCGGCCGAAGTAGGATATTTCCCCCCGGGAATAGGAACGCAAACCAAACAGCACTTCCGCAAACTCCGTGCGGCCCGAACCGACCAGTCCGTAGAGACCCACGACCTCCCGCTTCTGCACCTGCATGGAGATTTCTTTCAGTATTCCGCTCTCGTCGCAGATATCGCTGACTTCCAGGATTGTTTCCTCGCTGGTCACGTCATTTACAGGTGGGTACAGGGATTGGATATCCCGGTTGGCGATGAGCTTGATGCAGGTGGCGCGGTCGAGCTCATCTGCCGCGCGGGTGGTGATCTTTTTCCCGTCCCGCATGATGGTCACGCGGTCGCACAGCGAGAGAATTTCCTCGATCTTGTGGGAGATGTAGATGATGGCCACGTTTTTCTCGCGGATGAGCCTGATCAGCTTAAACAACCCCTGGGCGTCGTCATCCGTCAGGCTGGAGGTCGGCTCGTCCAGAATCAGGAGCTTGGAATCGCGGTAGACCGCCCTGAGAATCTCGATCATCTGCTGTCCGGAGGCGCTCAAGGAGGATACCGGTACGTCCAGGGGAACGGCCACATCGACCTTCAGTTTTACCTCTTCGGCGATCTTCAGCATACGCTTTTCGTCGATGAGCGGTCCGTTCCGCGGCTCTTCCCCCAGGCAGATGTTCTGCGCACCGGTCAGGAAAGGCACCAGGTTGCGTTCCTGGTAGACCATCTTGATTCCCAGACGGTGCGCAACGCTGGGATGCGTGATCCGCACCGGCTTGTCCAGGAAGCGGATCTCTCCGCCCGTGGGCGGCAGCACTCCGGTAATCAGGTTGCACAGGGTGCTCTTGCCGGCCCCGTTTTCGCCCACGATGCCGTGGATCTCTCCCTGGCGTATAGAGAGGTCGATCTGGTCGCAGGCCAGGATGCCTGGAAAGGACTTGGAGAGCTTCCTGCATTCCAGCACCGATACGTCGTTGTTGTTCTGCACGGTAATTCCCCGTTTCAGTAATGCGGTTGAAGATGGGCGGTACGGGAGCCGTGCGCTGCACAACCCCCGTACAGCCTCATCTATGAGCGGTCAGCTTCTGTATGGCTCGATGTCGGTCTTTTTCCACCAGTTGATCCAGGCTTTGGGATCATTGGGGTTTTCCCCGTAGAAGCCGTGAACCTCGTAATAGGTGGAGCCCTTGGGCGGAACGTTCTCGGGGCTGATCAGGCGGCCTTCCAGGATGACATTCCCGATGCTCGGATCGGCGCCCACGCTCTTCAGGGCCGCTTCGATGGACATGCCCTGGACCTGAACCTTGTCGATGATTTCGCAGGTCATGTGGGCGTAGAGCTCGAAGGGCTGGGAAAGGGTGACCTTGAAGGGATTGCGGGGATCCCGAATGGCGGCCAGGGCCTGGGTGCCGCCGTCGATCCCGCCCAGGATGATGTCACTGCTGGTGTAGCCTTTGGACATAAAGGCATTGGCGGCGAACAGGGCGGGGGTGTCGAAACCGCAGAATACCGCCTTCAAGCTTTTACCGTACTTGCTGGCCCAGGCTGAAGCCGCGTTAAAGCCCTCCACGTCGAAATCGATTGTAGAGATGTCATAAATGCTGACCAGCTTCACGCCCTTGCGCTCGTACCATTTGGCGATCGTTTCAGCGCAGACGGTACGGCGGTCGACCCCTTCGTGGCGATGCCACCACATGATGGCTACATCGCCCTTGTAACCGATGCGGTCGACCATATGGGCCATGATCTTGGCTCCAGCCGCGCCGTCGAACTGCCGCGGGCTGACGATAACGCCCGGTTTGATCTCCGTGTCGATGGCATAGACCCCGATCCCCTTGTTGCGAGCCATGCGGACCTCGTTGAGCCAGCTGTCGAAGTAGGTGTAGCAGTTGGCGATGGCGTCGGGGTTCTTGGCGATCAGGCTGCGGGTCATGCTGGAAGCCTGTTCATGGGGCACCGGAATGGCCTCAATCAGCTCCCAACCCCGGTAGGCGCATTCGATCTGGAACTGACGGTAGTTCCGCTGGGTGGATTCGGATTTGACGTTCGGGGCCATGAACACCACCTTTAAGGGGCGGTTTTTTACCACCCGTGGGCTGGGCAGCTGGCCGATGAGCGCCTGTCCGAAGACAAAGGTGACTGATATGATGAGCAGCAGACAAACGAGACAGACCTTCTTCATCATCCTTTCCTCCTTACAGTTTTAAAAAAGAGATGAAAACAGAAAAATGTAAGCCCATTCTAAATAACTTGCAGGGCCAAAATTATCAGTGTTTTCCTATTTTTATGTAAGTTATTTCCTTACCGCGAACTCCAATTTTATCCTACAGCAGCCCAGCGTTTTCAGACACAGAATGCTTCACGATCAGACAACCTGTAAGCTGAAGAATATAATTGAAAGACTAAGATATCTGTAGTAAAATTGCAAATCCAATAGCGAGGTATCAGGCCGGACAAATATGAAGCAACGCCATAAGGAAAGTAAAAATTGTCTCGATTTCTCGAGTTCTCTCAAGCTCTTCTGTGATGCCTGGCCCGATGCCGTCCTGCTCAGACTCGGTGAAGAAGCCTGCCAGGTCAACAACCGGTTTGCAAGCCGTTTCGGGTTGCCGGGCGGCGACAGCCGCTATACCAGGGATGAATTGCTGGCGGCAGTCGATCCCGTCTATCGCCGGCTTGTTGGCAAGGTCTGGCGGAATATAGACTCTCAGTCAACCGGCAGGAAGAGCTTTTTCATCAAGGATCGCAGCGAGAACAATGGTGATGTCTGTGTACGGCTTTCCGTTTTCGATTTTCCCGCAGCCGGTCAGGATATCAAATTTGCCGTCATTCAGGATTATTCCGCTTTAAGTGATCTCAAGCAGCGCTTTCGCCACACCAAGTCACGCTACGAGAAGCTTGTGGAGATATCGGGGGACATCATCTACGTCCACGATCAAGGCAAAATCGTGTTCATCAATGCCGCCGGCGTCCGCCTGCTGGGGGCTAAAGATCCCGCCCAGGTTCTGGGGCGACCCTTTCTGGACTTCGTTCACCCGGACTACCGGGAAATCGTCCTGCGCAGGTTCCGGGACCTGACCAGGAATAAGCGCGAGGTACGCGGTGCGGAGAACAAGATCGTGCGGCTGGACGGATCCGTAATCGATGTACAGGTTTTCGGAACTCCCTGCCGCTACAGGGACAAGCCGGCCGTGCAGGTTGTTCTGCGGGACATCAGCAGGCGCAAGAGCACCGAGCAGCAGCTGCAGACGACCTACCAGGAGCTGCGCACTCTGTTGAACTCCATCCAGACCCTGCGGGAAGAGGAACGCACGACTATGGCCAGGGAAATCCACGATGAGTTGGGCAACGCCCTGACCGTGTTGAAATACGATGTTACCTGGCTGTTGAACCACATCCGGGCCGGGTCTTCCGTCACAGCCGCCAAGGGACGGGACGTGCTGGACCGCATAGACGCCATCATAGGAAAGGTGCGTAAAATCTCCACCGCCCTGCGCCCGGATATACTGGACAACCTGGGCATCGGGGCGGCCATTGAGTGGCAGGCTCGCGAATTTGGAAAGCATTCTGGTATGCGCTGCGAGGTCCGCCTGCGCCCAAGGACTATTGTCCTGGAACGGGAGCTGGCCACCACGATCTTCCGCATTTTCCAGGAAACCCTGACCAATGTTCTGCGCCATGCCAAGGCCACGCGCTGCCGCGTGGAGCTGGTGCTGCTGGACGACCAGGTTGTGCTGAAGGTGTTTGACAATGGCCGGGGAATCAAGAAGAAGGAAATCCACAACCCCGCCTCCATCGGCTGCATCGGTATCCGCGAGCGGGTGGAACACTGGGGGGGGAGGGTGAAGATCCACGGCCTGGACGGCAAGGGCAGCGCGGTTATCCTCTCCATCCCCCTGCCCGGTTGGGAGGAGGCAGGTACATGAGGATTCTCATCGCCGATGATCACGCTATTGTGCGCAAGGGATTGATCCAGATTCTGAACGAAACTCCGGACGTTTTCAACATCGAGGAGGCAAGTAATGGCTGGGAGGCCATTGAAAAGGCCAAAAAAACAGCCTATTCGGTGGTTCTTTTGGACATTTCCATGCCGGGAATGAACGGCCTCGATGTACTCAAGCAGCTAAAGATCGAAAATCCCAACCTGCCCGTACTGGTCTTAAGCATGTACCCTGAAGAGCAGTATGCCGTGCGGATACTCAGGGCCGGGGCCTCGGGATACCTGACTAAGGAGAGCGCCCCTGACGAACTGGTCAAGGCGGTCCGCCTGGTGGCCCGGGGCAAGAGCTACATCAGTCCCAATGTGGCGGAACAGCTGGTGCTCAACCTGAGCAGCGGCGGTGAGGACCTGCCCCACAGCCGCCTCTCCGACCGGGAATTCCAGGTCCTGTGCATGATCGCTTCCGGGCACAGCATCAAGCAGATCGCCACGGAGCTTTCACTGAGCGTGAAGACTGTGAGCACCTATCGAGCCAGGATTCTGGAAAAGATGGGCATGACCAACAACGCCGAAATCATCAGTTATGCCATCAAGAACGAGCTTTTGATCTGAGCAGCGAAATCTTCCCCGCTATTCCAATCCCTCGGTCTTGGTTTCCCATCCCGGGGCGCCCCGGATCAGGCCGGAACCGATGCTCGGTCCGTGGAGCGAGGTATAGACGTCACGGATAAACTTCTCGGCGATCATCGAGCGGTCGCTGCCCATGCCTCCGAGGATATCATTCATCTGGAACACGATGTTGGCCGCACTCTGGTCGATGAAGGTGCGGAGCAGCAAGGTCAGCTTGGGATCGTAGTCGTGCCGGTTCTGCCAGCACCAGGCCTGCCGATAGAGGAGCTGCCGGGCCGCCTCAATGCGGACCCGCATCTCCGACAGCTGCGCGGCGATGAGCTGGTGGTTGATGATCGCCGTTCCTCCCTGTACCCGGCCCCGAGCGTACTCTTCCGCCAGGTCGTAGCAGGCCTGTAGGGTGCCGAGGGAGCAGGCTGGGATCAAAAAGTCGACGGTAACCGGGTTTTTCCTGGCTTCCTGGGCGGCGCGGCCCTCAGTGCCGACCATGTTCCGCGCCGGGATGCGCATATCGTCGAACATCAGCTCGGCGGTCATCAGCAGCCTGCGGCCCAGCTTGTCCGAGAGCTTGCCGATCTTCAGGCCGGGAGTGTCTGCCGGCACCAGGAAGATGGTGCGGCACTGGTTGAGGGGGAGCTTCTTGTCCGTTCGGCAGGAAAGGATGTACAGGCCGGCGATTCCGCCGTTGGAGATGAACTGCTTGGTACCGTTGATCACATACTCGTCGCCGACCTTCTCGGCGTAGGTCTGAGTGGCCGCTCCGGGAGCGTCGGCCATGAGCAGGTTGTCCGTTCCCGCGTTGGGCTCCGAGTTGGCGTAGGCCAGGAGGAAGCGCCGGTCCGCGGCGATGAGGGGAAACCACTCCTTTTTCTGCGCCTCAGTGCAGAGGGCGTTCATGAGGGTGAGGTTGCCGATGGCGGAGCGCAGGCTGCTGGCGAATCCGTTGTCGCCGTAGGCCAGCTCCTCCAGGACGAAGATACAGGTGAGCAGGTCGGAAACGCCTTCGCCTCCGTATTCCTCCGGAATCGTCATGGTGCGCAAGCCCAGGTCGGAGGCTTTCTCCAGGAGCTCCCAGGGATAGCACTCTCCCGGCTCTGCCTTGCGGTCGTACTCCACCGATGTCGGCCTTACTTCCTGGAGAGCGAACTCCCTGGCCATCTGGCGCATCATAGTCTGCATTTCCGATTCTCTGTACTCCACGATAATCTCCTTAACTAAGCCTGCCGGGGCCGGGCAGGCGGCTGTGCGGCGCCCGGGGCGCTTCTGCTCATTCGCCCAAAAGCTCTCCGACTCTCTGTCGGAAAGCCGGGATGATTTTCCGCCAGTCGCCGACGATCCCGTAGTGGGCGATCTTGAAAATGTAGGCGTCCGGGTCCTTGTTGATGGCCACGATGGTGCGGGCTTTGGAACAGCCGGTGATATGCTGGCTGGCTCCGGACAAGGCAACCGCGATATAGAGATTCGGAGAGACAATTTTGCCGGTCAGCCCGATCTGAAGCAGGTCTGGAACCCAGCCCTCGTCGCAGGGAGGGCGGGTGGCGCCCACGGCCCCTTTCAGAAGCCCCGCCACATCGCGGAGCTTTTGAAAATCCTCGGTGCTGCCGATTCCCCGGCCGCCGCAGACCACAGCCGCCGCGTCCTCCAGCCTGACGCCGGTCTCCTCCTCCCGCTCCCGGTGTACGGTGCGGGGTGCTTCGCTCCCGGCGGTTACGGCGATCTCCTCGATCGATGCTTCTTCGGGGGCCGTTATCTCCGCAGCCGCAGCCTCGGCGGCACCCTTGCGCAGGGTAGCGACCTGGGGAAAGGTGGAAAGACAGTAGACGGCATAGATACCGCCCCCGTAGACCGGGCGGGTGTACTCCAGGCAGCTGTTTTTCTCATCGACGCGGATATTCACGCAGTCCATGCAGGCCAGGGTATTCCGGCGGAAGGCCAGCCGCGGCGCCAGGTCCCGACCCCGGTCGGAATGGCCGAAGAGGATCACCGCCGGGTCCGCCCGGCCGCAGATCTCCTCCAAAAGGCTCACCTGCAGCTCCGGCTTCCAGGCAGACAGCAGCTCGTCGTCCGCCAGAATCGCGGTATCGGCTCCGCAGGCAAGGGCTTCCCGGGCGCACTTCCTGACCTGGTGGCCGAAAACCACGGCAGTTACCCTCAGGTTCAGGCTCTTAGCCAGGCGGCAACCGCAGCCCAGAAGCTCCCGGGAGAGGGCGGTTAGGCCCGCTTCCTCTTTGCTTTCACAGTAGATCAGAATGGTTTTGCTCACCTGCACCGTCCTTGTCGATGTTTAGCCGCGGGAAGCTCAAAGTATCTTCTTCGCCCGCAACCTGTCAGCCAGCAGTGCACCCGCCTCTTCGGGCGAATCGCTGTCTATGAATTCGCATTCAGCCTCCAACTGGGGATGAATCAGACTGGGAGGGGGCAGGGGACGCAGACCCTCCTCCCGGCCGCCTGCTGCGGCTTCCGCCGTCTCGAGCTCCGCCCGCGTAAAGATGACCGGCTCCCTGCCGGTAGCCATGCGGATACCCCGCAGGGTGGGATAGCGCGCTTTGCCCACCTCGCTTGAGATGGTCGCAAGCACCGGCAAGGCAGTTTCCACAACCTCGTAACCGTCATCCAGGCATTTCTCTATCCGCAGGCCTGCGCCGGCAGCCTCGACCTTGCGGCAGACAGCGACGCAGGGGATGCTTAAAAATTCCGCCATTCCCGGCCCAACCTGGCCGGAATCCCAGGGTGCGGCCTGGCGCCCGCAGAGTATCAGGTCGAATCCTCCCAGTTTGCGGACGGCCGCGGCCAGGTAGAAAGCGGTTGTAAAAGTATCGACACCGCCAAAGGCATCATCCTCAGCCAGCACCAGCTCATCAGCGCCCATGGCCAGGGATTTCTTAACCACCTTTCGGGTCAAGTTCTTGCCCAGGCTCAAGACCGTGATCTTTGCTTCCATGGAATCCTTGATCCTGAGAGCAGCCTCCAGGGCGTGCTCGTCGTAGGGATTGATCACCTCGGGGATATCTGCCGGGAGGACCACCCCGCTGCCTGTCGTATCGATCCTGATCCGGTCCGGGGATATTTCCGGGTCGAAGACCTGCTTCACGCATACGATTATATTCATCCTGCATTCATCCCTTAAGCTGTGGTTGTCTGATTTTGCCGGCGGCGGCCGGCCGACGGGCGGCCTACAGCAGCTCCGTCTTGTTGATCGTAGCCTTGATTTCGACCTTTTCCGCCTCGGTCAGCTCTTGCTGTGGAAGACGCACCCGGCCTTCCCCGCCCTCCATGCCCAGGAACTGGGTCCAGTACTTGTAGGCAGCCTGGAGCTTCCCTGGAAATGTGATGCTCTGCAGGGCGCTGCGGATGGGTTCCAGCCGGCGACTGCATTCCCAGGCCGCCTTGAAGTCGCCGGCGGCCGCATGGCGGACGTATTCCTTGATCAGCTTCAGTTTCTTGCTCTGCAGGCAGTAGGGATCGGGAGTTGCTATGAAAGCCTGCTGGCCCCCGATGGTGTTATTGGCCAGCCAGGCGTCTTCCCGCGCTTCGCTGACCACGATCTCCCGTCCGCAGAGAATACGGGTTTGTCTCATGTGGGGTGCCGGGGCGATATTTTTGATGGCGATGATGTTGTCGAGCTTGGCGATGCGGGCGATAAGCGCCGGGCTCATCAGGTAGCCATGCTCGAGCTGGTTGAAAAGGGCGATACCGATATCCACTTTCTCGGCCAGATAGCGGTAGTACTGGAAGACCCCCTCTTCGGTCATTGCGCCGAAGTAAAATTTAGGATTGATGACGATCACGTAGTCCGCGCCCAGGTCCTGGGCGAAGCGGGACAGCTGCAGAGTGTCCGCCAGCGAGGGAGCCGAGGTGTAGAGCATGGTGGCCATGCGGCCCTGAGCTTCCTCCACGCTGATCTCGAACAGGCGCTGGCGTTCCTTCAGGGTCTGGCTGAAGGATTCCCCCATCAGGCCGTTGACGAACATGCCTTCTATCTCCAGATCGTAGATGCAGTAGCGCAGGTTGTGCCGGAAACCATGCTCGTCGATCTCGTAGTCGGGTGTGAAGGGTGTATAGGTCGCTCCCCAGGTACCATGCATATGTTCCCGGGCGTATTCCTTGGCTTCGCTTTTCTTATACTTCATGGGAGGCACCTCCGAATCTTTATGTGTAAGTTTATTGGCAAATAGAAATTACAAAATAAGAATTTGTCCGAAATCTTTGTAAGACTTGCATACGCCAGCCATTTCCTCTATTCCTACAAGCCCTGCCGCCGCACCCAGGAGGTTTTCAGGCCGCCGATATTGGCATACAATTGGGAGTATGGCCGGCCGCGGGAGCGTGAAGGAACTGGCGGGCCTGCTTGGCGGCGCAGGGCCCGTGTACATCCAGCCCCACGATTTTCCGGACCACGACGCGGTGGCTTCGGCTTACGGGCTGGGCTGCCTCTTACAAACACAGGGTGTCACGTCCCGGCTGATCTACGGCGGTATCATTCAGCGGAACTCCCTTAAGTCTCTGATACGGAAGCTGAAGATCCCCCTGCTTCAAGCGGGCGAGGTTGCCCTGGAGCCCGAGGATCGCATCGTGGTGGTGGACGGTATGGCGGGCAACCGCAATGTAACGGACCTGACCGGCCGGGAAGTGGCGGTGATCGATCACCACGACACCGGACCTCCCGCGGACTCCCCGGACCTGCTCTACCGGGATGTTCGCCCGAACTGCGGTGCCTGCGCCACGATCATCTACGACTATTTCCAAGCGCTGGACCTGGAGCCCCACCACTCCGTGGCCACGGCTTTGCTCACGGGCCTGCTGGTGGACACCGCCCTGCTCACCCGGGGGGTCAGCGAGGCGGATGTGAACGCCTATGCCGGTCTCTACCGCCTGGCGGATGTTCCCTTTGTCAACAGCCTGCTCAGGAACAAGATCCAGCAGAAGGATTTGGCCTTCTACCAGCGGGCTCTGGACCGGGTGCGCATCCGGGACCGCTTTGCTTTTTGCTATTTCGCCGAGGGCTGCAACCAGAACCTCCTGGGCATTATCGGTGATTTTTTTCTCTCCCTGGCGGAAGTGGATTTTGTGCTCCTCTGCGCCCGCAACCGCACAATTGTCAACTTTTCGGTGCGCAGCGAGCTGGAGCGCTGGAACGCCGCCCGCATCATCCGGCAGGTTCTCGCAGGGGTGGGTTTCGGCGGCGGGCATGCCGACATGGCGGGGGGTGTTATTCCCGACAGCAGGAGCTTCGACGAGGAGGAGGTGTTCCAGCGCACCCTGCGCACCCTGGAAGGCGCGGGGTAGCCGCCGGGAGGCGGTGCGGGTGCTTAAATCCCGGGCCGCCGGCGCCGAACGCGGCCCGGATTATTTGTATTGACTAAAGGTGTAAAAAAGGCTATATTTCGCCACAGACCTACGGTAAGGGCTTCCCGGGGTCGAAAATAATAGGTATGAAGCCCAGTCGTGCTGACTTTGTATCGTACCGGAAGGACAAACCGACCAGACTTGAAA
>Ga0272442_10007682_pt1 | contig 13869 bp, 8 predicted proteins | sample SSMForm2O_FD_200262 | JGI IMG/M metagenome (GOLD analysis project Ga0272442, IMG submission 200262) | Marine sediment archaeal communities from Little Sippewissett salt marsh, Falmouth, MA, United States - SSM-Form-2O | ecosystem: Environmental > Aquatic > Marine > Wetlands > Sediment ...
TATAAAAAAAGCTAAAGAAAAAAACATTAATATTTTTGATATTAGAAAAACACCACCTCGAGATAAACTTCATTTTTTTTCGGGAAAAATAGAAGAAGTTGATTCGCTTATTGTTGCAATCCTAGGAACTGATTCGGCAGTTGGAAAACGGACAACTGCGTGGTGTCTTTATGATGGACTTACATCTGATGGTTATACCGTGGAACTTGTTGGAACAGGTCAAACAGCGTGGTTGCAAGGTGCCCGTTATAGTATTATTTTAGATTCATTGATAAATGATTTTGTTTCAGGTGAATTAGAACATGCTGTTTGGAGTGCATGGAAGGATAAAAAACCGGATATTATTCTTATTGAAGGGCAAGGAAGTTTATTAAACCCGGGTTATCCTGGAGGATTTGAGATACTTGCTGCGGGAAGACCTGATATAATAATTCTCCAACATGCTCCTGGAAGAATTGACTATGATGGATTTCCAGGATATAAAATTCAGCCCCTTGAAAAACAAATTAAATCGATTGAGTATATATCAGAAAAACCAGTTGTTGCAATCACTATAAACCATGAAAAATATTTGAAGGATGATATACAAAAAGTTTGTAAAAATATTGAACAAGAAACTGGATTACCTTGTGTTGATGTATTAATTGATGGTACCAAGCGATTAATTTCAATTTTAAAACCCTATCATAAAAAGAAATAAGAAAGAAAGGAAAAATCAAAATGATATCATTTGATAAGAATTATGATAATATAAATGCTTTTTTTAGCCAACTGCAAGTAATCGATACTCTTGAAGTAGGTTTTCCAATAATTGAAAAAAATCGAATTATCATACCATACACGATTAAAGAACAAGACCAAATAGATACCATTAATTTTATCTATAAATATGAAGAAACAGTGTTCACTCCAAAGGATTCATTCTCGATAAACCTAGCCTCGGTGATGGGTGCTCAAATCGCTTTTAATTATGGATTATTTTGCAAATCGATTATTTTTAATGGTATCTTTGATGCAGTTGATAAAAAATTTATTGAGGATATGATTGAAAATACCTCAAGGGAAATTTTTGTTAAAAAAATCATGGGGGATAATCCATTTATTAAAGATTTAAATTTGAAATCAGAACTTCCAGAAAAAATCCATCAATTTACTACTTCAAAAATAATATTTAATTCGAAAGAAAAAATAGAAAAAACATCCGGATGGACTGTTGATCGATCACGATATTGTGTCTTATCGAGTGGCGGTAAGGATAGTATTTTATCATTTTGTTTACTAAATGAGATAGGTGCTGATGTTTTTCCGATATTTGTTAACGAATCTGGACGGCATTGGTTTACTGCATTAAATGGATATAGATATTTTCATCAAAATTTTGAACAAACCACTCGAGTGTGGACGAACTCAGATAGAGTGTTTTCTTGGATGCTGCGAAAACTCCCTTTCATTCGACAGGATTTTTCTCAAATCCGTTCGGATGAATATCCAATTCGTCTTTGGACTGTTGCAATTTTTCTTTTTGCGGTGCTTCCTTTAGTAAAAAAATATGGTATTGGAAGAATTGTGATAGGTAATGAATATGATACATCAAGAAAATACAGTTTTCATGGGATACCCCATTATGATGGATTGTATGACCAAAGTCGATTTTTTGATAATACGTTAACTCGATATTATAAAAAGAAGAAATGGAATTTAAGTCAATTTTCGATTTTACGTTCTTTATCTGAACTACTTATCGAAAAAACACTTACTGAAAGATATCCAGAAGTACAAAAAAATCAAGTTTCTTGCCATGCAACCCATGTTGAAAATCAACGAGTTTATCCTTGTGGAAAATGCGAGAAATGCAGGAGAATTATTGCAATGATACTGGCAATCGATAAAGATCCCAAAAATTGTGGGTATACACAGAATCAAATAAATGCTTGTTTAAGAGATATACTACACAAAGGAATCCATCAAGAAAAGCAAGGAAATGAGCATTTATTTTACTTATTGGTTAAGAAAAAGCTCCTTGTTCCAAATAAAAAAGCAAAAAAGCATAATGAAATTTTACAACTACGATATGAAAAAGAGAAATCCCCAACAAATACAATTCCATTAGATATTAGAAAACAATTACATGCAATATATTTACAACATGCGAATGGGGCGGTGATAAAAAATGGAAAAATATGGCTTCCCATAAATCCTTTAGATGATTCTCGTTTTTCAAATCCCTATCCATTTGAAGGACCATCAAAAAAGGATGGTTATATCTCCGCATCGGAGAAAAAAACCTATAATTATATTTTTAGTCATCTTACGTGGCCTGAAGCAAAGAAGATACTAAAAGAAGTTGATTTAGCCCTACTTCCAGTTGGGGCTATTGAACAACATGGTCCTCATCTTCCGTTGGATACAGATGCTTTTGATGCTGAATATTTAGCAAAACAAGTAGCTAATGCTTGTAGTCATCCAAATCCTATTGTATTACCTTTAATCCCTTATGGTGTTTCGTATCACCATGATGATTTCAGTGGTACCATAAGTATAAGTCCTGATACCTTGGCAAAACTTGTATATGAGATTGGCATGAATTTAGCTCGCCAGGGAATTACAAAATTAGTAATTATTAATGGACATGGTGGGAATACACCTGCCTTAAAATTTGCTGCTCAATTAATTAACAGAGATGCAAATATTTTTACAACAGTTGACACTGGAGAAACTAGTGATACTGATATTAGTAGTATTATTGAAACAGTAGGAGATGTGCATTCTGGAGAAATTGAAACAAGTACCGCTCTTGCGACCCGCCCGCATCTTGTACAGATGGATAATGCAAAAGAATATATCCCAGATTTTTCAAATCGATATTTAGACTTTAGCTCAAAGAAAAGTGTTGAATGGTATGCAAGAACTGCTAAGATTTCACCAAATGGAACATTAGGAAATCCAAAAAAAGCAAGTATAGAAAAAGGAAATAAAATCTGGGAAATGATGATTAAAAACTTGGTTGAATTTGTTGAACATATAAAAAGTATGAGTCTTGATGAAATTTACCAAAGGAGATACTGAAGGTTGTATGAGGATTACTGGTCTTGATTTTTGTCCTGTTCAAATGAAACTGGAACAGCCATATACTATTGCCTATGAGACCATTGAAAAGATTACAAATGTTTTTATTAGAATTACTACATCAAATGGAATTATTGGATATGGGTGTGCAGCACCGGATAAAATGATAACCGGTGAGACTCCCTCTGATGTTATGGATTCATTACAAGATAGTATTTTACCACTAATTCTTAATACTGATCCATTAAGATCTGCTAAAATATTGGCTGTATTGTTTAATAAAATAGATCATCAACCATCAGTGTTGGCAGCTGTTGATATGGCATTATATGATATATTGGGTAAGGTTGCTGGGCTACCTCTAAGGAAACTGTTGGGTGGTTTTCGTAATTCAATAAAAACATCGGTTACTATTGGTATTATGGATGTTGATCAAACGATTCAAGAAGCAACAAGATTAGTTGAATCAGGTTTTAAATGTTTAAAGATCAAAGGTGGATTGGATGTTCATGATGATATTCAAAGGGTTTTAGAGGTGAGGAACGTAATAGGTGATAAAATTGAGTTACGTTTTGACGGCAATCAGGGGTATAATGTAAAAGAATCGTTGTTCTTTATAAAAAAAACAAAACAAGTAAATTTGGAACTCATTGAACAGCCCACTCCTAAAAGCGAACTCAGATTGTTGCAAAAAATAACTAGTAAAGCCTCTTTACCTATAATGGCAGATGAAAGTCTTATGAATCTACGAGATGCATTTCGTCTTGCACGAAAAGATGTTGTAGATATGGTGAATATAAAATTAATGAAAGTTGGTGGGATTTCTGAAGCGCTACAAATAAATGCAGTTGCCCGAGCAGCACGCTTGGAAGTCATGGTAGGATGCATGGATGAAGCTGAATTATCAATTGCTGCGGGTCTTCATTTTGCTTTATCCCGTCCAAATATTATCTATGCCGATCTTGATGGGCATATTGGATTAAATAATGACCCTTCGAAAGGTACTATAATTTTAAGAAATGGGGTATTATATCCAACAAATAAACCAGGAATCGGTTTTATTCCTGATAAAGAATGGATTTTTGATAAATAATAATTAAAATCATTGGAAAAATAATTATAATTAAAAAAGTTAAAGATGTCTTGAGGTCTTATCATGCAGGTTGATATGTATGCAATGGTTATCATACCATTACTAATTTTTTTTGCTAGAGTCTGTGATGTTAGTCTTGGAACCATACGAATTATTTTTATATCAAAAGGAATACGATATCTTGCACCTATTGTTGGTTTTTTTGAGATATTAATTTGGATTCTTGCTATTAGCCAAATTTTTCAAAATATTACAAATAGTTATTACTATATTTTTTATGCAGGAGGATTCGCCTGTGGTACTTTTGTTGGAATAATGATTGATGAAAAACTTTCCATTGGAACCGTTGCAATGAGAATAATTACAAGAAAAGATGCAAAAGGATTAATCGAAGCACTCCAAACAAAAAACTTTGGATTAACTGTAGTTGATGCAGAAAGTTCAAAAGGAAAAGTGAAATTAATTTTTTCGGTTATAAAGCGTAATCAGGTTAAAGAAGTCATTGCTTTATTAAGAAAATATAATCCTAAATCGTTTTATTCAATAGAAGATATACGGTTTGTTAGTGAAAATTTAACTCCTTTAAAATCATCAAGATCAAATAATTTATTTTATAATGGATTTTTATCAAGAAGAAAAGGAAAATAATACTTAAACATAAATGATCACTTATCAGATAGCCTGATATTATGATGCATACAAATTATTTTTTAATTTTATTCCAATAGATTGAAGTCCATCAATTCCTTTAGATGTTAATTTAATGGTACTATCATCAATTTTATGGATCCACTCTAACTCAATCATTCGCTCCATAATTAATGTGCCTAGCAATGATCCAATATGTTCATAGAGGATTCCATCTTCACTCTCAAAACATATTTTAACTACGGTTTTACTTGATGATATGATACTATCTATATCAATTCCGATTAATTCTAATTTTTCATAACCATTTTCTGTTAAATAATAGTCTTCATCTTGTTTTTCAATTAATTTATTTTTTAAAAAATAATAAAGTAAAGTTTCCCCTAACATGCCACCAATGTGATTAGAGCATATATTAAAAATCATATTTTTTTTGTCATTTTTCGAATCCATTGGGCCTCACTTTTTCTTTTTTTTTAAGTTCTTAACAGCAAATTCATTAGGATATCTAAATACTTGTTCATGAGAAGCATTCTAATAATTCATTGTCTGATGCTTCCTATCATATTGCCTTTTTTTATGCTTCATTTTATTATGATATTTTTTTCTTTTACCTATAATTTTGTCATAGTTAATTGGAGATATGTGAAGGAACACGGATTATTAATTATCTGCTAATAAAGGCAAATTTTTTTATTATAGGGAGGATAATATAATCAATTGTATTCCATTAAACTGATTCCTTCACGATAACAAAAAAGAGAATGTATGTTTAAAAATTATCCTTGATTTCCAATCTTTTTAAATAAAAAACCGCAAAAAATAAACAATAAATTAAAATATTCAATTATAATAAAAAATAAAATGTTGACTGATAAATGCTGGATTTGTGAAAAAAATGCGTTTAGAGCAGTTGGTAAAAAAAAGTATTGTAGAAAACATTTTTATGAAGTATTAAATAAATCAGAAATGATCAATTTAACCCAGAAAATAATTAATAGACCATGAAATATGATTTTTTTCCTGTATTATTAATAAATTTTTTATTTCAATAACAAAAAACACAAATTAATTCTATTCGCATAATTTCTTTCTTAAAAAGAAAAAGAGAGGATTCAAATGTTCCAACATTTAATCAATTTAATAGAAATAGAATCCATTTAAGTAACCTAGAGATCCGAATAGACCAAAGGTATTAATTTTCATAAAAAGACCATTAGGAAAACTTACTTCTTCAAAACCTTTCATGACATATGCTTGACCTTGATTGAATGATATATCTCTACAACGAATATGAATGGCCTTTCCTTGAATACTATTTGCTTTAATAATTGGATTAAATACCCATCCTCTTACAAAAGTGCAAGTAACAATATTTTTATTGGTCAGCTCATCTTCATTATATTCTTTTATTTGTTCTTTTATCATAATACTCTGCATTCTCTCCCCGAATGTAACTGGAATTGAGAGAAAGAGAAGCATTAATGATACAAGAATTACTATTTTTCTTATCATCTTTTATTCCTTTCAATTTTCTCTTTTTTTCTCATTTAATTAATCCTGATTTATTTTATAAAAATGTTTAAATATTTTAATAGATTATATTATTATATTAATAATAAAATAAAAATAGGGAACTTATGCAATTATGAATAAAACGAGGGGTAACTCAGTAGTAGTTATAGTACTATTATTGGTATTAAATTTTTCACCAATGTGCAGTTTCATTACTTCCTCGAATGGAGAAGAAATAACAAATCAGACATCAATTCATATTGATGAGTATGCAAAAGATGGAGCAAACCGTGCAACTAGAGATTCGAAGGAGTGGATAGTATATAATGATATGGAGCCACGAGTATCAAGTGGAACTACAAATAATGCACATAATGTAACTGAATATGATTATTCAACGATAAATGGCATCCTTAAAAATTTTGAAACAGGAGAAAATTTATCGATTACAATTACGGGAGAAACTAATCATGCTTCAGAATACGAGGATGGAGATAATACTGCAAGTGGAACCGATGCTGGTACAATATTTGGTACCGCAAGCCATAGGATAGTTGATCTGCGTGGAATATCACAAATGGATGATGAGAGCTATTACCATACTATAACATTCAACAATCTCGACCCAACAAAAGAATACGTTATCACTCTAACAGCAAACCGTGACAGATCTCCATATGAAAATGCGCGCTATACAAAAGTAAGCATTGAAGGCGCAGAAACCTTTATCCAAGCAAGTAGTTCTGGAGTTATAATAAATTCTGAAGATTCCGTATCATTTAGCACAGGATATAATACAATAAATGGTTATGTTGCCAAATGGACCAGAGTAACAAGTGGGTCCGATAGTTGTTTTTCGATTAAATCAGAATGGGATAGTAGTCAAGGAAGTGGTACCAGTAATACCAAAGGATATGCGATGAGTGCATTCTGTTTAGAGGAAGTAACTCCAGTTGCTGAGAACTTCACAATTATTCCATTACCTGATACACAGGCTTATTCTCAAAGCTATCCTGCTATTTACACCAATCAAACACAATGGATTGTTACCCATAAAGACAAGTTAAATATTGTATATGTTGGTCATGAGGGAGATATAGTAAACACAGCGAATTCCTCAGCTCAATGGGATAATGCAAACACGTCAATGAGCTATTTAGAAGATCCGGTTTCAACTGGTTTTACTGATGGAATGTGCTATAGTGTAGTCCGTGGTAATCATGATTTAGGAAGTCTTTATGATGAATACTTTGGAGTTTCAAGATTTGAAGGGAGAAGTTATTATGGTGGACATTACTCGGATAACAATCAGAATAATTACATTCTCTTTGATGTAGGAGATTTACACTTTATTTCAATAAGTATTGATTATGATCCAGATACAAACGAATTAAACTGGGCTGATAGCATTCTTAAAACATATAGCAACAGAAGAGCAATTGTTATATCTCATAGTATATTATATAATCCTGCCGCGGATTGGACGGGACCTGGTTTGAACATCTATAATGCTCTCAAGGACAATCCAAATCTTTTCCTAATGCTCTGTGGTCATATGCATTATGAAGCAAGAAGAACAGACACGTATGAAGGAAATACAATTCATACATTGCTTGCTGATTATCAGGATTATCCTAATGGGGGAAATGGATACTTGCGAATAATGGAATTCTGCCCAGCAACCGATGAGATAAAGGTAAAAACATACTCACCATGGCTTAATCAGTATCAAACAGACGATGATAGTCAATTCACACTTACCTATAATATGAGCAGTATTCATCCATCTGAGGATGAACCACCCTCAGTAGTCCTCGATTCCCCTGTAAATAACTCAATGGAAACAACACCTACAATACAATTGAATTGTACTGCTACAGATAACGTCGACCTACATAATCTTACATTGTATATAGGATCAGCAGATCATGGAACCGGTGGTAGTGTAAGTGTTCAAGTATCTGATGATGCTGAAGAGGATAAAGATTCAGGAGAAGTTGATTTAACAAGTTCAGATTTAGAGCTTTGTTATGATTCAGGATATGGTTCTTCCCTATCACAAGTGATTGGAACACGATTTAACGATGTTCAAATCCCACAAGGGGCAACTATCACAAGTGCCTATGTGGAATTCGAATGTGACGAGGAAGACACAGGAAATGTACCTGTAGAAATCAGAGGAGAAGCCGTTGACGATGCTGCAACATTCACTGATGCGGATTATGATCTTTCTTCAAGAACTACAACTAGTGCTATGGTTGATTGGACAATAACCAGCGAATGGACTGTTAATAATAAATATTCCACAGAGGATATTTCATCAATTGTTCAAGAGATAGTTGATAGACCTGGATGGATTTCAGGAAATTCGATGGCGATTCTATTTAATTCAACAAGCTCAAATGCTAGAATAGCAGAGTCATATGATGGAGAAGAAGCTGCTGCACCTCGTCTTGTTGTTGAATATACCACAGGTGTTGTAGGCAGTCTTGTATGGCATGCACATGAAACAAAAACAATAACGGGAACAACAAACACAACAAGCTTCATAATTACTCTTTTAGATGGAACCTATAGATGGAATTGTTTGGCATATGATGAAGCAGGAAATTCTGGATTTGCGGCAACTGATAATATATTTACTATCGTTAGTGAAACACCTGTATATTACACACTTACAATAAACGTTGTTGGAAATGGATCAGTTACACCAACTTCTGGAAGTTCATATCTTGCTGGAACAATTGTTGCTATTGAGGCTATTCCTGACTCTGGATATATACTTGATAGTTGGAGTGGTGATCTCACCGGTAACATGAACCCAACAACGATTACAATGATTGCAAACAAGACAATAAACGCAACCTTTATTTTACAACCACCATCTCCAGGATGGATAGCCTATAATGATTTTTCAGGATTAGATCCGATAAATGTTGGGACTATTTCTACTGGTGACAGTGGAAATTTAATAAATTATGCTACTGGTGAAACTTTACCCGTTACATTAACTGTTGGTGGTGGAGGTGATGGTGGTGAAAGTGAAGGAACGCTTATATCTGGTACTGATGCTTATGATGTGTTCTATGGTATTACAGATCCTTCTGAAGATATATGGTATTATGGTGATGATCATACCTTAGATTTTACAGGTCTTGACCCTAGTAAAACATATCGATTTGTTCATTATGCAAATCGAGGAAAAGACACATATGTTGATCGTTTATCTAACGTTATTATTTCTGATGTTAATGGTTTTGATACTAATTCATCTTCTGCTGTATCAATCAGTACAACTATGATAACTGATGATACTGCAACATATTGTGGTGGATATAACCCTGAAGGGTATGTTGCGGGTTTTACTAATATTACTCCAGGTTCTGATGGTGATTTTACGATTACTGTTGGAAGTGATGATGACCATGAGTATACAACTGCTATAATGCTTCAAGAAATTAGTGCAGGATCGATAAATACGCCTCCTATTGTTGATGATATTCCTGATCAGATGATTGGTGAGGGTGGTAGTTTTGCTGCGATTAGTTTGGATGATTTTGTTGAGGATGCTGAGGATGTTGATGTGAATATTAGTTGGTTTTATTCTGGGAATTCTGAGCTTACAGTATCGATTGTTGATCGTATTGCAACAATTTTGGTTCCTTCAGTTGATTGGTTTGGTAAGGAAGTGATTATGTTTATGGCATTGGATTCGGATGGTTTATATGATTTTGATGGTGCGGTGTTTAATGTTAGGGGGGTGAATGATGCTCCTGTAATTACAACAACCGATTTGATTTCTGGCCTAGAGGATGTTGCTTATACTGTCAATTATGAAGCTATGGATTCTGATATAGGCGATATATTGACTTGGGGTCTTGTGACTGATGCTGGTTTTCTTAGTATTGATTCTGGTTCAGGTTTGTTGTCTGGTACACCAGTTAATGATGATGTTGGTTTATTTTTTGTGAATGTAAGTGTTTCTGATGGTCATGGTGGTTTTGATTTTCATAATTTTACGTTGGTGGTTGGTAATACAAATGATGCCCCATCTATTGTCAATTCTGATATCACAAATGCAACTGAAAATGAGTTATATTCGGTTGATTATGAGGTATTTGATCTGGATAGCTATGATTCTTTCATTTGGAGTGTTATAACTAATGCAAGCTTCCTATCTATAAATATTACTGATGGTATATTGTCAGGTACTCCAGATGAGTCGGATATTGGGAGTTATTTTGTAAATGTAAGTGTTCTTGATGGAGATGGTGGAATTGATTTTACAAATTTTTCCTTGACTGTCACTGAGGATAATTTGCCAGATGAACAAGAAATTCCAACTACTTCATTTAATACTGTTGAGGATACTTCTAATAAGATAATTCCAATTGTAAATAATCAACCAATTTCAGATGGTTCAAATAATGAACCATATGCTGGTGTTATTGGAGAAGAATTACTATTTGATGGTTCATTAAGCTATGATCCTGATGATAATGATTATATCATGAAATGGTTCTGGAACTTTGGTGATGGAGCAAATGATTCAGGTGAAAAAGTATCTCATACGTATGTAAAAGAAGGGAGCTATACACTGACTCTTTCAGTATGGGATAACCATGGAGCAAAATGTAATGAAGAGTATTCAACCATTGTTGAAATTTCAAAATTAAATATTCCACCATCTGAACCAATGATCAATGGTCCACTACAAGGGATAATCAATAGCAGTTATACATATACCGTTAAATTAATTGACGAAGATGATGATCAACTGCAATACAATATTACATGGGGGGATAGTGGAGTAATAGAAACAAATATTGTAACACAAGGAGAAGAAGTACAACTAACGCATACTTGGGAAACCCTGGGAAAATATAAAATAACAATAACAGCATATGATGGATTATCTGAATCAAAGACTGTTACAATCTGTGTTTATATTGATGTATTCTTAATAGATGATGATATCTTTGGCTATCTTATTGATACGAATAGCGATGGGATATATGATCAATACGAAGACTATGATACCGGAGCTAGAAATTCTATTAAACAACAAAACAATTCATATTTTATAGACAGTAATGGAAATGGCAAATTTGAATATATTTTTAATTTTGGAGCGGAATCATTACATGAATATACAAAGGAGATAGGTATAACAAATACTACTTCCATAATGACATTGGTTTTAGTATTAATTATTGAAATAATTGGCATGTCAATACTCTTATTTAAAAAACGAAATTTCAATTTATTTGATTATCAGACATCAAATGGCGTTTATAAAAATTATAGAAAAAAATATAAAAAAATTCATAAACGAGCAAGAAAACATTAATCTCAAATACCTAAGCATTTTAATAAGGCTATAATGCAAAGATTGAAGTGAACTTATGTCTGTAGTAATATCTATGATATAGATTAGAATGGTGCTGAAGAATTTGATAAGCAATTTAAAGCAAAGACAAAAGAACACATTAACATGCAGGATGAATTTTCTATAGCATATTTCATATGAGCTACTGTTCTAAAAAATAATAATTATAAAATAATTTAAGAGCCTTTGGTCTAATTTATACATTTTGTAAAGGATATTTGATTTTGAGAAGGATTATTTCAATTATTGCCTATTTTTGTTAATTGGACATGAATTATTTAAATATCATTAAAGAGAAGAAGAGTGGATTTATAGGATATTTAAGAAAATGGAAGGTACCACTAATGAAAAAGCCATCAATATTAATTGTATTAGCATGCTTAGTTGTAATAACTGGATTAAGCGGCTGTGCAGAACAAGATTCATCAACAAAGACAATAGCTGGTGAAACATCTACGTCAAGTGAAATTTTAAATCAACAACAGATACAAGAACCTGAAACATTAGAAGCAATACTAAATAACTCAGCAACTATAGAATCAATTTATTATGAGATTACAACCGATATGTCTATTCCTGAAATTGGGAAACAAACTGCAACAATAAAAATATGGCAAAAAAAGCCTTATTTTAAGGAAGAAATAACAAGTAGTGCTGGAGGTATGTCAACGTCTATTTCTGTAATACAACGACCTGAAGGAACCTTCCTTTATCATACTGACTTAAATCAATATCTATTAACAACTGAAGATATATCATCAGTCTCAGCATCACTTCAATATTTTGATAATGATATGATTATGATGTATATGGAAGATGATATCTTATCAAACTTTGAAACAGAGATAATTGATGGAAAACAAGCAACAATTATTCAATATTCGCCAATGCAGGGTGAAGGATCCATCAACATAAAACTGTGGATATGGACTGAAAAAGGATTACCATTAAAAGCACAAATTGATATGACTTTGGAAGAAATTTCTATGGATATGGAATTTAGATTCAGTAATTACTCATTCCAAGAAATTCCAGATGGAACATTTGATATAACCTAAAAAACGAATAAAGAGCACCTGATATTTTTTTGTTTTACAGTAATCCAATTCGAATTTTTATTTTTATCTTATTTCATATCAATTTCCTCTAAAATCGATTTAATAATACCCATACATATAAGCAAATTTCAATACAAGTAATGAGAAAAAAGCGTAATTCAAGCCGACGGAGGGACTAATGTATATGGGTTAAAAGCCCTCGCAAGAACCAGGATTATTACTATGTTTATTTAATCCATATCAGGCATTCCGCCCGGATATCCACCAGGCATACCACCTGGAGCTCCTCCTCCACCACCCTTTGAAGCAATAACATCATCGATTCGGATGATCATTGTTGCCGCCTCTGAAGCAGCTAGAACTTCTTGCAAACTGACACATAATGGTTCAACGACTTTCAATTTAATCATATCACCAATTTTCCCCTCTAGAACATTGATTCCAGCATGTTTCTGTCCTTTGCTATGGGCATTGCGTGCCTCAAGGATCATATCAATCGGATCAAGACCAGCGTTTTCCGCAAGTGTTTTAGGAATGATTTCTACTGCATCAGCAAATGCTTCAATGGCCATCTGTTCACGACCTCCGACAGTAGGAGCATAATCCCGAAGTGTCATGGCAATTTCAATAGCTGCAGCACCGCCACCAGGAGTTATCTTTCCATCTTCAATGGCACCTTTTACCACGGATAAAGCATCATGAAGCGCTCGTTCAAGTTCATCCGATACATGTTCAGTACTTCCTCGGATTAAAATGGAAACAGCCTTAGGGTTCTTACAATTGGTTAAAAAGGTCATTTTGTCATCGCCGATTTTTCGTTCTTCAACGATTCCTGCATTCCCAAGATCATTTTTTGAAAGATCATCAAGGTTGGAAACTATTTTAGCACCTGTTGCCTTTGCAAGTTTTTCCATGTCACTTTTTTTTGCTCGACGAACGGTATAGACACCAGCTTTTGCAAGGAAATGTTGTACAATATCATCAACACCTTTTTGACAAACAAGAACGTTTGTTCCACTGGCAATTATTTTTTCAACCATTTTCCGAATCATTGACTCTTCTTCATCTAGAAATGCTTGCAGTTGTGTAGGATCTTGAAT
>Ga0272442_10007683_pt1 | contig 13869 bp, 11 predicted proteins | sample SSMForm2O_FD_200262 | JGI IMG/M metagenome (GOLD analysis project Ga0272442, IMG submission 200262) | Marine sediment archaeal communities from Little Sippewissett salt marsh, Falmouth, MA, United States - SSM-Form-2O | ecosystem: Environmental > Aquatic > Marine > Wetlands > Sediment ...
CGCTCCGTCTGGCTGCAGGTGAACGCAATCCGATGCTGGCCAATCGGGAAGTCGATCTCGTTGGCCTGGCGAGGATAGCCGACGTCAGCCTTGATCACGAAAACATCGTTGGCACGCGGCTGCCCAGGCTGAAAACGGTCAAGATCGAAATCCGCGATTACCCGCTGATGGGTAAGCCATTCTGGGTCGACTCGGCCGCACAGTTGCTCAGGCAAATGCTCGAACTCCAGGTCCAGGCGCAAGTGGCAGAACGTCGCCTGGATTTGTTGGAACAGGCGGTCAAAACCATTACCCAGCGTGTCAACCTGTTTGACAAAGTGCTGATACCGCAAGCGCAGCGGAATATCAAACGCATACAGATTTATCTGTCTGACCTGGAAACCGCGGCGGTGGTGCGCTCGAAAATCGCGAAACGCAAACGCAGCCAACAGGAGGCGATATGACGATTGCGCGCTTGAAGAAAGTCACGGTCTGCGGCCTGTTGAGCGAGAAGCGGTGCCTGTTGGAAGGCCTGCAGGCGCTCGGCTGCATGCACCTGGTTGCACTGCGTCCGGCGCCCGCCGAAGTCGAAGAGGTTGCGACGCCGCATGCGGAGGCCGCGATCAAGGCACTGCGCTTTTTGACCGACATGCATGACAAACGCAAGCAAGTCACGCGCGATCCGAGTTTCGATGTGAGCAGCGTGGTAGAGCAGGTGCTCGATGTCAAGGAGCGCCTGCGCGATGCTACGGATCGTAATGAATTTCTTCGGCACCGCATCGAACAGATCGAGCCATGGGGCGATATCGCGTATCCGCCATTGGCAGAGCTTGCGCACCACCGTCTCTGGTTCTATATTCTGCCGGTCAGAAAGCTCGATGCCCTGAACCAGATTGAGCATCCCTGGCAGATCGTCAAGCGAGACCCGCGTCACGCCTACGTGGCCGTGATCGCGGAGCATGAACCGCCAGATGATCTGCTGCCGGTGCCACGGACGTATACCGGTGCATTACCGTTGCAGGCCGTGAAGGCGGAGCTCGAGGATAACGAGATCGAGATTGAGGACATCATCGCCGAGCGTCACGCGTTGACCCGTTACATCTATCTGCTGAGCGTGAATCTCGCCGAGGCTGAGAATCGCGCCTCGCTGGCATTCGCCGACCAGCAAACGCGCGATGAGGCTGGCATCACCGCGTTGCAGGGTTGGGTGCCGGAAGCGGCGATCGAGGCCGTTCAGGATTATGTCGTCGATGCCGGTTTGGCCTGTCTGATCGAAGAACCCGGGGCAGACGATGCGCCGCCAACGTTGATCGAGGAACCCGCGGAGATGAGGGCAGGAGTTGATTTGGCGATGTTCTATACCGTTCCACCCTACAGCAGCTGGGACCCGACGATGGTGCTGTTTTTTTCGTTCTCGCTGTTCTTCGCGATGATTCTGTCGGATGCCGGCTACGGCCTGATTCTATTGATTCTGCTGATGTCATTCTGGAGACGATTGGGTCGGAGCGAGCGCGGGCGATCTTACCGCGTCCTCGGGCTGTCCCTGTTTGGCGCGGCTGTAGTCTACGGCGTGTTGGTGGGCAGCTACTTTGGCGTGATGCCAACGGAAGGCTCGGTTCTGGCTACTCTGCACGTGCTCGAGCTCGATGATTACGAAGCGATGATGCGTTTCTCGATCGTAATCGGTGTGCTGCATTTGATGCTGGCCAATGCGCTGGTCGCCTGGCAAAAACGCCTCAATGTCAGCGCGATCGCGAATTTCGGGTGGATTCTGGGCCTTGCAGGTGGGCTGATACTGGTCGAAGCCGAATCTGATGGTCTGACGATGATGGGCCTGGTGCTGCTGGGTGCAGGCCTGATTGCGGTCTTTCTCTTTACCAGCGAGCGCCCGATCATCCGATCGAGCGACTATCTGTGGCGCTTGCTGGATGGGCTGAAGGCGCTGACCGGCGCGATGGGCATGTTCGGAGATGTTCTGAGCTACATGCGTCTTTTTGCGCTAGGATTGGCCAGCGCATCGCTGGCGCTGACTTTCAACGATCTGGCGAGCACAATCATCGATGCAATGCCCGGTCTGGGCTTGCTGCTCGCGATTGTTTTGTTGCTGCTCGGTCACGCGATCAACCTGGCTTTGGCGGTAATGAGTGGCGTCGTGCACGGCTTGAGATTGAACTTCATAGAGTTTTATAAATGGGGCATAACCGGCGAAGGCCAGGCCTTCCAGAAATTCGCCCGCAAGGAGGTTAAACCATGAATGAAATAGCCTTGGCTCTTGGCTGGATCGGCATTTATTCACCAATGGCGATCGGCGCGATCGGCAGTTCCATCGGCTGTGCGATTGCCGGTCAGGCGGGTATCGGCGCAATGCTCGAGACCGAGAGTGGCTACGGGCGTTACATCGGACTCTCGGCTTTCCCGTCGTCTTTCGTGATCTACGGTATTGTGGTCATGTTCACATTGAACCGGGAAGTTACGGCCGAGAATGCGGGGGCGCTGTTTGGCATCGGACTGTTCGCCGGCCTGGCCTTGTTGTTCGCCGGCATCTGGCAGGGCCGGGCTTGCGCGTCTGCGATCAACGCATTCAAAGAAAAACCGGAGATCTTTGGCTTGTCGCTGGCGCCTGCGGCGATTATCGAAGGCTTCGCTGTGTTCGCCTTTGTGTTTGCGCTGGTCGTCAGTGCTGGAATTCCGGCGGGAGGCAGTGCCTGATGGCCGACATGGCTGATCCAACCCAGCTGCCATCGCACGGTGTTGATGCGCTGATCGCCCGATTGCGGGAGCAGGGTGTATCTGCTGGTCGTGAGGAGAGTGAAAAGATCATCGCAGAGGCGCGGGCGCGTGCAAAACAGATCGTCGAGAGTGCCAAGGTCGAGGCTGAACAACAGCTCGAGGCGTCTCAAAAGCAAGCCGACTCTTTCCAGGCGGCAGGGGTGGCGGCGATCCAGATGGCGATGCGGGACACTATCCTCGAGCTGAAATCGCACTTGATGCAACGCTTCAGTTCGGACGTGAAACGGCTGGTCTCACGCAGTCTGCACGACGAGGCCTTGCTAAAAAAGATGATTCTGGAGGTTGCCGGCCGCGCACGCGAGAACATCGACGTCGCAGGTGCCAGTGAACTGGAGATTGTGCTGCCCGAGCACGTCGTAGGACTCGATGAACTGCGCAACGACCCGGATGAGTTGCGCCGTGGCCAGCTTACGCATTTTGTGCTGGGGCTCTCGGATGACATCCTGCGCAAGGGGGTGACCTTCTCCGCATCGGACGAGCTCGGGGCAGGGATCCGCATTCACATGGTCGATAAGGATATCAGCCTGGAGCTGACCGATGAAGCAATTGCCGAGTTACTGCTGCAGCATCTGCAACCACGCTTTCGCGCAATCCTCGAAGGTATCGTCAAGTAGCGCATGAGCGATCCGAATGCATATACCATGCTGATCACCGGTCTGCCTCGGCCCGAGGCGCTGTTCCGGGCCAAACGGCCGCCGCTGTCACGCTTGAAACTGGATCGCCGCCTGCGCGTGCTGGAGCCAGAAGACGCCGAGCTGCTGGCGCGCGTGGAGCAGATTCTGACCTGGTCTTCGTTGCCGATCGCGATGAGCGACCAGCAGTTTGTCGCCAAGGTTCGCGCTGAGATGAAAACCATCACCAATGAGACCTTGAGGTTGATCATTCGTGATCGGCTGGAGCTTCGCACGTGTATGGCCGCGTTGCGACGCCGCAATCGTGAACAGGGGCCACCGTCATCAGCCAGCCTGTGGGGTTATGGTCGCTGGCTGGGCCACATCCGGCGCAACTGGCAGGAAACCAGTTTTCGACTGGATGCTGTGTTTCCATGGTTACGCGAGGCTGATCGGTTGCTCAGATCCGGAGAAAGCCTGACATTGCAGCGATTGCTGCTCGATCTGGTCTGGAAGAATCTGAACCGACACGCTGGCGAACACGAATTCGATTTTGAGGCTGTCGTGATCTACGTACTCAAGTGGGATATTGTTGATCGCTGGGTTCGGCACGACAGCGATCTGGCGTCGGAGCGGTTCGATGAGTTGACTCAAGCCGGTCTGGGTGACTATGCGGATCTGTTCGGGCGGGGACTGGGCCGATGATGATTTGTGTCAGCGGCCAACCGCACATCGACGAACTGGAGGGGGGCGTTCATGTCATCATCTGATTCGAGAGCAACTGCACGCGTGATCGCTGTCCAAGATGACCTGGTCAAAATCGAAGCCCTGCCTGGCGTCGACGGCGAGCTGGCCCATCTGATAAAAAACGAGGTCGTCTACATCTGCCCCGGCGCTGTCAATGCGCTCGGAGAGCGCGAGCGACTCAAGGCCGAAGTGCTTCGCGTGCAGGGCAGGACCGCTGATGCTCAGGTCTACGAGAGCACGGCGGGCGTCGCCGTCGGTGACTCAGTAGAGCAGAGCGGTCAGATGCTGTCGGTTACACTTGGCCCGGGATTGCTGGGTCAGGTCTACGACGGCTTACAGAATCCGCTCCACGATCTTGCCGCCAGCTACGGGGTGTTTCTGCCGCGTGGGGTATCCAGGGATGCGCTTGACCCGAAAGACAAATGGTCGTTCGTGACCACGGTCAGTAGTGGTGCATGCGTGGTCGCCGGCGATGTGCTGGGTACGGTTCAGGAGGGACGTTACACCCATAAGATCATGGTGCCGTTCGGCTGGGCCGGCGAGTTCAAAGTGTCATGGATTCAAGAGGGAACGTTCAGCGTCACAGAGATTGTTGCGCGCCTGGAGGATGGCAGTGGACGTGAACACGACATCCGACTCGCGCAGAACTGGCCGGTGCGGCGGTCACTGGACAGGCAGTTGCTGCGTAAACGCTATTCAACGCGCCTTTACCCGGAGGAGCCGCTGATCACCAGCCAGCGCGTGATCGATACCTTCTTCCCGATCGCGCGCGGCGGGACGGCTTGCATACCGGGGCCGTTCGGCGCCGGCAAAACAGTATTGCAGAATATGATATCTCGCCATTCTGCAGTCGACGTCGTCATCGTTGTCGCCTGCGGTGAGCGTGCCGGTGAGGTCGTCGAGACGATCACCGAGTTTCCAAAGATGAACGATCCCAAAACTGGCGGCTCGTTGATGGATCGAACCATCATTATCTGTAACACCTCCTCGATGCCGGTCGCTGCCAGAGAAGCTTCGATATACACCGGCATCACGCTCGGAGAATACTACCGGCAGATGGGCGTTGATGTGTTGCTGATCGCGGACTCGACTTCGCGCTGGGCGCAGGCAATGCGTGAAACCGCCGGGCGCTTGGAGGAGATACCGGGCGAAGAGGGTTTTCCCGCTTACCTGGAATCGTCGATCAAGGGAGTCTACGAGCGTGCGGGCGTGATTCAGACCAATGATGATTCAATCGGCAGTCTGACGATAATCGGTACCGTGTCACCGGCTGGGGGGAATTTCGACGAGCCGGTGACACAGGCCACGCTGTCGACCGTGAAGGACTTTCTGGGCCTGTCGGCAGAGCGGGCCTATAAGAGGTTCTACCCGGCGGTCGATCCGCTGTTGTCCTGGTCACGCTATACGACACAGCTCGAGCCCTGGTTCGATAAAAACGTCGACAGCGGCTGGACCCGAAGAGTCAGGCAGTTGCAGCAACTGCTGAAGCAGGGCGATGCGGTCGCGCAGATGATGCAGGTTACCGGGGAAGAGGGCGTCACATCCGAAGATTTTGTGACTTATCAGAAATCCATGTTCCTCGACATGGTGTTCCTGCAGCAGGACTCCTTCGATCCGGTTGATTCGGCGGTTCCGATGGACCGCCAGAGAAACGCCTTCAATCGGGTTTTCGATCTGATCACACGCGATTACCGCTTCGACAGCAAGGCTCAGGCGCAGGACTATTTCACGCGTTTGACCGGCCTGTTTCGGAATCTGAACTACGCGCGTCAGGACACGCCAGACTATCGTTCGTTGCTGCAACAAATCGATGAGCTGGCCGAATCGGTCAGCCCTTACGCCGAAAAACAGCACGCTCCGACCTCGAAGCGACAGGCATAGCCTCGACGGCAGGCGCGGATCGCACCGCTGTGTTGGCGGGCTAGCTGCATTTCTCACCAGGCGGCGTCACATACTGAAAAAGCCTTGGCCTGTTTGAGAAAGCTCGGACTATCGAAAACGCAGAGTGTTTTCAAGCATGCCAATCACGGCGCACCCTACGGTTACTTATCAGTGCTCTACGCCATCTATTGAGAAATGCGGGCTAGGAGCGGCAATCTGCAAACGTTCCGATTGTAAAAACAATCTTAAATTTCAACTCGTATACTTTACACTCACAACATGCTTTGACAAAATGTTACAAATTCTGCACATGTCTGCGGCGCAGGCATTCGACTACTGAGGAGTAAACCAATGAAAAAACTGACAATTGTTACAATGTGTGCCGGCCTGGCGATGGCCGCATCGGGTGCCGCTTTCGCGGATGGTGCGGCGACTTACAAGGAAGCTTGCGCTGCATGCCATGTTGCCGGCGTGGCTGGTGCGCCAAAGCTTGGTGACAAAGCTGCCTGGGGGCCGCGTATCGAGCAGGGCAAAGATGCGCTTTATGCCGCTGTGCTGAACGGCAAGGGTGCGATGCCACCCAAAGGTGGTCGCACGGACTTGTCGGATGATGCTGTCAAGGCCGCCGTCGATTATATGGTGGCTCAGTCCAAGTAAGCCTGATTCCCTTTCAAAGTTCCAAAGAAAGCGCGCTTCTAGCCCGCATTTGTCACCAGGATCACGGGAGCAGGCGCAGGATTCGTGTTCGTAAGCGCTGCTCTGGAGCGAAAAGCGTAGCCATAGCTACGGTTTGAGTGAAGAGCAAGCTTACGGGCACGAAGACCAGCCTGAACCGTGATAGGCACTGTTGAAAAACACGGTGTATTTTCGATCATTCGAATTTTTTTATAAGAGCTAATTACTTATCAGCGTTCTACGCCGCCTGGTGAGAAATGCGGGCTAGCGGGCTTTCTTCGTCGGCGACGTCCAATCGGGAGCAGCGTCAGCGGTGCTTGCGGTAACGATAGTGCCAGTACCAGGCGGTCAGTAGTCCGAGTACAGCGGTGGCGGCCCAACCAGTGATATTGTCATAACTGCCGATCATCCAGGCGCTTGGTGCATCGTGTGCCGCGTCGGTGACTTCGCGGGTGACCCGGATTGTGAGGACCCAGCCTGCATGGATGCCGGCACAAAGGGCGATATTTCCGGTATTTTCGCGGATCAGACTCAGCAACAGACCCGCGACGAATAGCGCGGCGAAGCTATCAGCAATATTGCCGAAGTCACCGAATTGATGAAGCATCCCGGTGAGCATCGTCCAGCCACTTTGCCAATCCACCGCAGTCGAATCCGGGCTGATCGGTGGGCGGGTGAAATGCAACGCGGCGTACAACAGGTTGATGCAGATCACCGTTGTCAGCAGCGAACTATGGCGACGCATGCCGGTTTGTAACGCCCCCCGGAAAAACGTCTCCTCGATCAGGGCGACCAGAATGCCCGATAGCATTCCGGTGAACAGTGCGGCAGCCAGATCGCCGTAGCGCAGCAGACCGGGTACCGGTATACGCGCGCCAAAGGTAAGTAGCAGCACAGCGGTAAAGAGCAGGATCAAAATGCCGATGGCCACGCCTCTGCTAAAAATCTTCAGAAAATCCCTGGTCGCGGGTGCGTAACCAAGCGCATCGCGCTGGTGCAGCTCGCGCCATCTTAGAAAAGGCCAGAAGCCGATTATCGCGATGATCATTGCGAGGCGGTAAAAAAACCTGTCGGGGCGGACTTCCCAGAATATGCTGACAAGCTGGAATACCGGAAAGTAGAGCAGAGCGGTCAGCAGCAGCGCCACACCCAAATAGGCAAGAAAAGAAAAGAACATCGGCATCGCTCGGACCGTATGTGTTGGTTTTCGTAGCCTGACTGGAAACGTCGCGCGTATGGCTGAGGATCACGGAGCCCTTTCAATCCATGCAAGGATACGGCGAGCTCGCTGTAGGAGCGGCTTCAGCCGCGAACATGCTTCCCGGTCGCGACCGTTCGCGGCTGAAGCCGCTCCTACAGCTGATCGAACGCTTTCAGTGCCGTTCAGGGTGCTCCTTGGCTGTTACCGTCTCGCTTCAGAGCACCGAAAAAACGCACGGCCTTGCTCGGTGCGCTATGCCATTCGATGCCGGCTTGCGCCAATAGCCCGGTCAAGGCTGTCTCGATCGCGTCCGCGTTAGCGTGCTCGCTGATCTCGATCTCCAGTTCACGATCGATGCTGCCATCGGGGAAAGTGCTGGTATCGAGTTCAAATTCGACCGTCTCGCTGGCACCACTGATATCCAGATCAGTCTCCGGCAGATGGATTCTGACGTTTTCGAACTGGCCAATGTGTACCAGTGTTTGGCCATGACAGGCCGAATCAATCGCCTGCAAGATGTCGGATGCGCGATCGGCGAAATATTGTGCGATCACCGCCTGGGGCGTGGTCCGCTGCTGCAGCAATGCCGTTGCGGCATCGCTCGACACCTCGGCCTCCTGTTCGATTCTGTCGGTCAGTACAGCATGGTTGCTCGAGCGAGTCGTCTTCTCGCCCTTGACCGTCAGGATACGTTTTTCACCCTGTTCACGAAGCCTGATCGCAAAATGTTTGTTGCGCAGACAGAATTGCGGGCTATCGAAAAAGTGATTGGTTTGGGTGATACCCTGGTCGAGCACGGTATCAGGTAGTTGCAGATGGCGGACCAGTCGGTGGAACGCCTGGTCATCATCAACGGCAAACTTGAATTCGATTTCTCTGGGTGGTGTCGGCATGATCTTGCAAGTTAACAATTATTTCTGAGCAGAAAGATAACAAATCCAGCTCGGATCAGCATCCCCTTGCATAGAGGGGGAATAAACCCCGCTGCCTTCTCCGGTCTCCTCGTCGGTGCCTTCCCAGTACACGGTTATTTGCGAAAAGCCAGCCTCATCGAGCAATTCGCGGATTTCAGGCAGCGTCCACAGTCGCCATTCATAGGTGAACGCCTTGCGCAAGCGAGACTTGTCCGGAAAATGGAAATGTATGTGGCAGGTCATGTCGCCGGTTATCGGATTGTAGGACTCCTGATCCCAGATGTAGGTGAAACCTTTGTGTTTGGTCTTTTCGGTGGTTTCCGAAAACGCTTCATAGCCACCGAACGCGTCGAGAAAAAAGATTCCGTCTTCTGCTAGGGATTCGTGCACAGCCTTGAAATACGCCTTCAAGGAATTCCTTTGTTTGAACAGCTGATAACTGAAATTGAACGCGAGTATAATCTGTGCCGGTGTCGTGTTCACCAGCAACACATCATCCTGCAGCAGCTTGACGCGTGCTCTCGCAGTGGGTTTTAATTTTTTCAGATTGTGCGTCTCGGCCCAGCTCAGGACGCTCGAGTCAATGTCGACGCCCGTCGCGGTGTGGCTCTTATCATGCCTAACCCACTCACAACACATTTTTGCGGTGCCGCAAAAATCTTCTCTGAGAGCGTGTGCCGGATAACCGCGAATGTCACGGAAGGTCTTGCTGATGAAGTCATATTCGTAAGACACATCCTGCACGGACATTTCATAGAGCACATGCTTGTCCGCTTTCAAACTCATCTTCTCGGTCTGGCGCGGATTTTTCTTTGTGCGTTTTTTGTTTTTATTTTTGGTCGATTTCATCAGGGTCATTGGCCACGCCGAGATTTGCAATCGAGCGGCTCACTCGTTGTATTATTTCAGCTTCCAGTATTTTTGATAAGTATCATTGAAAATTCTGGGGAAAACCAGCAGAATCACAATTTAAGCTATGTTTTCTAGCCATAGCACTTCCAAGAGTCAAGCAAATCATGACAAGCGTATCCGAGTCTGACAGTGATGTCATTGAAAAAAAGCCAATGACTGCAGTTGATCCAGAAAATGCAGCTGCCACGTCCGGGCCCGGTGCCGCAGTCGAGAGGGGACGGTCTGCGCCCGCCAAAATCGATTTCGATGCGCCCGAATTTTACCTCAATCGCGAATTGACCTGGCTGGCTTTCAACAAGCGTGTTCTGAGTATGGCAGACGATCCAGAGACGCCGTTGTTGGAGCGCGTCAAGTTCCTGGCCATCATCAGCAACAACATCGACGAATTCCAGATGAAGCGTATTGGTGGGCTCAAGCAGCAGGTTGCGGCCGGTATCCGCCAGCCATCCGTTGATGGCAGGACACCAGCAGAACAGATCCTCGCATGCCAGGAGGAGGTCAGAGCGCTGCACAATGAACAGAACCGTATACTCAGCGACGTGCTCGGTTTATTGGCCGAGCAAGGGATCAGGATCGTCAAGTATCAATCGCTGACTCGGGAACAGAAAGAGGCTCAAAGAAAAAATTTCATAGAGAATATATTCCCACTGCTGACGCCGCTGGCGATGGATCCGGGCCATCCGTTTCCGTTCATCTCGAATTTGGCGCTGAACCTGCTCGTCACTTTGCGCCACAAGGGTGGGACTCTGCCACACATAGCACGGGTCAAAGTGCCCGTCACCAAGGGTATTGCGCCGCGATTTATTCGCGTGGACGACAATTACACCTTTGTCGCGCTGGACGACGTCGTGGCCAATAACATGGACCTGTTGTTCCCTGGTATGGACATCGAGTCGTGCGAGCTGTTCCGGGTTACGCGCAACGCGATCGTCGAACTCGAAGAGGAAGAGGCCGATGACTTGCTGGTGATGATCGAGTCCGAGCTTCGACACCGGCATTTCGCGCCGATAGTGCGCCTTCAGGTCGCGGAAGGCATGAATCCAACGCATCGCGGCATGCTGGCTGCCGAGCTTGGTCTCGATGAGGAAAACGATGTCTATGAGGTCGAGGCGATCATGGGGATGCGTGATTTGTTCGAGATTGCCGGCCTGGATATCCCTGAACTGCACGATGCGCCTCACAAGCCGATTGATCATACCCGGCTGGCACACGATCCACGCAATATTTTTCACATCATTCGCGAGCGCGGATCGCTGTTGCTGCAGCACCCCTATGAGTCATTCACGACCAGTGTCGAACGTTTTTTGAACACCGCAAGCAAGGATCCAAAGGTTCTGGCGATCAAAATGACCTTGTATCGAACCTCAGCCGAAGGCGGTATCATCAATGCGCTGACACAGGCAGCCCGAAATGGCAAACAGGTCGCAGTGCTGATCGAGTTGAAAGCGCGTTTCGACGAAGCGGCCAATATTGGCTGGGCGCGCCGCCTGGAACAATCCGGTATACATGTCACCTATGGTGTCCTGGGATTGAAGACCCACAGCAAGGTGATCCTGGTCGTTCGCAAGGATTACAACGGGCTACGCCGTTATGTCCATGTGGGTACCGGCAACTATCACTCGGGCACCGCGCGATTGTACAGTGACCTGGGTATGTTGACGTGTGATCAGGATATCGCGCAGGATCTGACCGAACTGTTCAACTATCTGACTGGCTATTCGCCACCGCCAACTTATCGCAAAATTCTGGCAGCACCTTATACGTTGAAGAATACGTTGCTGAAAAAAATCGAGCGTGAACAAATGCTGCATTCGGAAGACTCGCCAGGGTTGATCCAATTCAAAATGAACGCACTGGAGGATGCGGACATCACCCGGGCGTTGTACAAAGCGGCCCAGGCCGGTGTCAAGATAGACCTCATCGTCAGGGACACTTGTCGAATGCGCGCCGGCATTCCCGGTCTGAGCGAAAATGTGCGCATCATCAGCGTCGCAGGTCGCTTCCTCGAACACGCGCGGATCTATTTTTTCCATAATGGGGGCGACGAGGAGTATTATATCGGTTCGGCCGATCTGATGACCCGTAATCTGGAAAGCCGCGTCGAGGTGGTTGCACCGGTCGATGATGACCGCTTGCGCCAGGAGTTGCGGCTCATTCTCGATGTGCAGCTGTCCAGCGTCAAACACGTGTGGTGTATGCAGCAGGATGGCAGCTACGTACCAAAATCTGATGTAACCAGCGCAGAGCCTGCGAGGAGCTCCCAGGCAACCTTCGTCGAGCTTGCGCAGAAGCGCAAAACGGCTGCAGCCAAGCATCAACAGTCGAAACTGCGCGCGAAGTTGCTGACGTACTTTCATAAACGCGTGTTGAGTGAAGGCTGATTGCGCTGCAGGCGGCGTCTCCCAGCGATATGTGTATGCTAGTAAATGAATGGGTATGGTGCACAACGATTGTCTGATTTCTTCATTGCGACCATCTGCGCTTGATACAGCTGATGGCGAATAACCAGCTCGATTTTGTTTTTCCTGACAAGCAGGGCTTTGCCGAGCTGATTCATTCACTTCGGAACGGTTTCTCGATTCGGCAATCGCCCGCTGCAGTCTATTACAGAACGTTTTACGATACGGTGGACTGGTTGCTACGCACCGCTGGAAGTGCTCTCGAGTTGCACGAGGATGGCCAATCCCAGAAACTCTACTGGCGTGCACACAAAGACGCGCCACTGAGAATACAACTGGGTCTGAAGCAAGTGCCGCAATTGGCAAAGCAACTGCCTGCAGGTGAATTCCGGCAGCAGTTGGCGTCGGTGATTTCAGTTCGCGAGTTGAACCCGCGGATACAAATCAAGGTCAAGCGTATCCCGCTGGCCGTGCTGAATAAAAACGAAAAGGTAGTCGTTCGTATCAACCTCGATGAAAACTGGTTTTATCCGGTGAAGACGCGTGCCGGCACGCTGCTGGGCAAACGTATCTGCGTTAAGGCAGTGAAGGGCTATGATGAAGCTTTCGATCAAGTTGAGGCTTTCTTCCATGAAATGGATTTGCGCCCTTCCCAGGATAATATGATGAAGCTGGCGCTGGCTGAATCCAAATCCAGCACCATCGAATATTCAACTAAGCTCAAACTCTTACTCGATCCGGAAATGCCGGCCGAGGAGGCGCTCAAGGCCATTCTGCTGCGCCTGCTCGAGATCATGGAGCAAAACACCGCCGGCGCCATCAAAGGAACGGATATCGAATTCATGCATGACTATCGAGTCTCGATAAGGAAGACGCGTTCAGCACTGACATTGATCAAGCGCGTATTTCCAAAAAAGACTGTCAAAAAGTACAGCAAGTTTTTTTCAGGACTTGGGAAATTGACCAATCCGGTCAGGGATATGGATGTGTTTTTGCTGAAGCTGGAGAGTTATGCAGAAAAGCTTGGAAAGAGCAAACAGGAGCAGTTGCAGCCATTGCGACAATATCTTCAGGACAATCGTGACGAGGCTCAGCAAGCCTACGTTGACACTGTCACATCGGCTGAGTATCGTCAGGTGCTCAAGGATTGGCGCGACTACCTCGAGAACACTGATCCGATCGAGCCACCGCAGAAAAACTCGCGAAAACCGGTGTCGCAACTGGCGAATGAGTTGATTTGGAGCACCTACCAAGTCGCACTGAAGGAAGGCAATGCGATCACTGACGAGACCGAAGCCGAGGCTTTGCATGAATTACGCAAGACCTGCAAAAAATTGCGCTACTTGATGGAATTCTTTCAAAGTCTCTATCCAGCCAAGAAAATTCGTGAGCTGATCAATGCGCTCAAGGGCTTGCAGGACAACCTGGGAGACTTCAACGATTATCATGTCCATATGGATATTTTGAAAGGTTTCAATGAAGCGGGCACTGACGAGGCGGCGATCAAGGCCAGTACCAAGATGATATCCAGGCTTGACAAAAAGCAGCACGCAACCAGAAACAGCTTTGCAGAGCGTTTCAGAGCCTTTTCCTCCCAGGAAAACCAAAACGAATTCAGGGAGCTTTTTGTTGTATCACACGATGGCTGATCAAAGGCGATGAAGATTATCGCGATTTATAACATAAAGGGCGGTGTTGGCAAAACAGCATCTGCGGTGAATCTCTCCTATCTAGCGTCCCGCGATGGGGCGAGAACATTG
>Ga0272442_10007684_pt1 | contig 13868 bp, 12 predicted proteins | sample SSMForm2O_FD_200262 | JGI IMG/M metagenome (GOLD analysis project Ga0272442, IMG submission 200262) | Marine sediment archaeal communities from Little Sippewissett salt marsh, Falmouth, MA, United States - SSM-Form-2O | ecosystem: Environmental > Aquatic > Marine > Wetlands > Sediment ...
AAACTTGTTATTGCCAATCATGTTACCAGTTGATCTAGAACCAGTATTTGCAAAGACATTCTGACCACCAGCCATAAGACCACCGCCAGATTTCTGTTCTTTCATACTTTTCCCAAACGCTACAGCCTTTTTTTTCGCCACAGATGCTAGTTTATTCATTTTCTTTTTAGCCTTAGCACGGCGTTCTGCTTTCTTCTCAGGCGATGCACGTTTACTAGACACGAAACTTCCTAGTTTAGATCCATATTGTTTAAGTTTTTCACCTGCATCATAAACCGGTTCATATTTCAGATGCCGTATCTCGCTTTTTTTATCCTTGATTTTTTGTTTTTTTTCTTTCTCTAGTTCACGCTGATATTTTTTTTGTTTAAGCCGGTCTAGCTCCTGGTCAAGCTCGTTACCCTTGGTATTAGATGTCTCCAGCATCATATCCATACGATCAGTACCTTGGTCATTGAGAAGATCTCTTTCTTTGTCTTCATATACCACTGATGTTTCATCTACTGGTTCAGCTGGTTCTTCCATCCATTCAGGATTTTCTGTGTCTTCAGCCCAATGTTCAGGAATTTCTGGTTTTTTAGGCATTTTTTTCTTCTCCTTATGTACCTGTTATCACATTTAATATAATTATTGCAATTATAACGATTACAATTATTGTCATAAGACTCTCAGTTGTGAGCTCCATTGTAAAGAGTATCCCAACTATTATTATCAATACAAGTACAGCTACAATAACAGGTAATACATTATCTAGAATATTGGTTGTTGTTTCATCATAAGTAGTTGTATCATCTTCTTCATTTGGATTATCTGGATCCTCAAAATCAAGAGCGCCTCCTTCAATCCTTAGTATACCCCAATTTGTAGTTGTATTCCATGTATTTTCTTTCCATGTATGGTTGTCAGAGGCGGTGTTAGACGTTGTATCATTTAGTTCATTCCAGTCTTGCCAGAAACACATTGCATCTGTTGTTTCATTATCATAGAAACCAATGCTAATATTTACACATTCACCTGCATCTGTTTCACCACTGAGAAGATCCCAGTTTAAAAAGAAAGTATATGCTGGGTAGTCTGCATCACGGAAGACACGCCCCCATTCTCCATCATCATCCTGTGGTACTACATCACCTGTTCCATACCAGTATGGCGGGCTATCAGGAAAAACAGGTGTCCATCCTTGGTATCCCCAGAAACTTTCTGTTCCATCCACTCCGATTGTCCAATCAGTGCTATCATATCCATCCCCATCAAAATCAAAACGTACACGACATGTATCATTCCAATCTAGAGCAGTACCATCATCAATGCTCCCATCTGTTGGGTTATATACATAGAGTATTAATATATTGTTTGGGAAATACTCCGAGTAGCTATCCCAGAAATCTTCATCGAAATATTCTTCAAAGAAATTATCCCACCCTGTTGTAAGTATGCTAAATATGTAGATTGTATCATTCTGAGATCCTGTTTTAGAAACATCATAACTTTCGTTATAAAAACTTGTGAGATCCCATTGGTTTATAGCGTTTCTATATGCAATGGTATAGTTATAAAAATCTTCTCCAGCCCAGCTTTCAATGGTATCAAACATTGTCTCTGCATCAATTTGCGGAACTCCGATATATGGTACTTTATCTGCTAACTCATGGCATTCTGTATCATAATCATAGCTAAGATTCCAGAAGAATAAACGCCGGAAAGTAGTAGTGCCACTCCCTATATGTGTATGATTAGCACCAACTCCTGGGTAATAAGCCTGTTCTGATGTTCCACTATACATTTTAAACTGGTCATCTATCATCCATGTACGGGGTTCATCACCTGAGCTTAGCCATATTTTAAACCGTGCTGTACAGTTCATATCATCACCTGTATCATAATCAGCCCAGTTCCAGAGAGCTTTTACTTTAGCAAAAGTTTCACCACTGTAAAAATCAATCTCTTGATCACCTGAATAATCAGTTGCATTGCTCACATTACTATCCCATGTATCTTTGTCTGTATCCCAGTAATAATTAGTTCCATCTTGATGATATACAATATATGCCTCTGGGTTTACACCAGCATGAGATATATAGTATTCCATAGCATAAAAACGAGTAGTTGGAGATGTAGTATCAACTGTTTGTATAGCGCTAATCCCATGTGTTGGTGAACTTGTTAAAACCTCAAACGTCTGGTACCATCGATCACCTATAGTTGTAGAGTTAACAGTTACATTATAGGCTTTCCCGGTACAATTATATTTCCATATCCCGCTGTCATTATCAGCACTCCAGTCTGCATCAGCTGTTTCTAACCAGTCACAAACAAGAGTTCCATCTGCAATGTTTTCCCATACAGCTAGACTATCTGTCTCAGCTGAAGCTATCGGTAGCATCAAAAAAGTTGCTAATATTCCTAAAAGCAATACATAATTCATTATTTTTTTCATATATGTTCTCTCCATATTTTGCAAAATATCTGAAAATAGATAATGTATTGAGGTTTATATAAACCTTAACACTAAGCGTTTACTAAAACCTTTATGGAGAAAAAAATTAAAAAAAGTTTACTGGAAACAATATTGTCATCTGTTGGATTTGTCGTGTCAGCTTTTCCACCATTTCTTTTAATTCCATGATTTCTGAATTATTTTGATAACCAAAAAAGGCTGATGCCACACAAGCTAATATAACAATCAAAAAATACATATCGAGTGTTTTTTTAAGAAACATTACTTTTGCCATCTGGTTGTCAACCCATCCTTTCAAAACACTTCCTAGCTCCTCTGGAGAGATTCCCTCACGCCCAGTTGTCTCAAAAGTCAGGGGTTGCATGCTATCTATATCTATAAACATCGTTGGTACGCTGTCTGTCAGAGTTACAAAACTATCAGGATCAAGTGCTCTATTATGAGTTACTTGTTCACCATTTTTATCAATTTCATAAATACCTGATCTTGTAAGCGCCCAGCATTTATTTTTAATCCAAATAAGATCATCATCAAAGTTTTTAATACGGCTCACTATTTTTTTTCCTCTACCTACAAAATTGATTATACCAAAGTTTTTACGACCTTTGCTCATCTTACGCATTATTTTACAGCGCATATATGGATCTAGAAAAATCCATCCTATTATTGCTCCCATTGGTAGAAACAGAAAACCTCCAACTATAAAAACAATAGTTGTAATTGCTTGACTCCCTGGATTATATTGCCACATCATAAAAATAAACATGACAGCTATAAAAGCAAAAGCCATCATAAGTTTTTGAGAATCAATAAGAAAATTGTTTTCCCCGCCTAGTATACGTTTTTTTTCTTTACGGCGAACATGTATCCTTTTAATAAAACTTTTTTTAATCTGTTTTTTATCTTCTTCTGATAACTCTGTTTCTATATCTTCAGATTTCATTTTTTGTTTTTGTTTGTCCATTTTGTTTTTTACTCTATCTAAATATGTACCACTCTGGCTTTTAACTGGAAACTTTGTTTCTGTAACATTTTCATCTATTGGTACAACATCAACTGTTTCCTTACCATTTATTACGTTGTCTATTTCTTTGCTAGTTATTTCAAAATCTTTTTTCTCTTTTAAAATATCATCAAAACTACCCATATATATTTTCCTCCGGTGTAAGATAATCTTGCAGGTTTTTTTTCTTCTTAGTCTTTTTTGGCGGTATAGGGAAACTAAAACCTGGTTCATATGATTCTGGTTCTAAAAAGCTTTGTAGACTTCTTTCTTTTCCTTTAAGAGCGCTTGTCATACGCAGTTGTCCTTTCCAACTATAATAAAGCGGTTTAAAAAGTAGCATAACACCAGTTGATCTTTTAGCCATATCAAACATTCGTGTAAGTAGATGAAAATCACGTTGGAATAAAAGCATTGTACGATTCCCTTGGATGTTGCTAAGTACAACATCTGCATCTAATAAATCCCCAAATTTCTCTATTTCTTTATGTGGTCTATGAAGTAGCTGGTACTGATGACTATACGGATCCGTGGGCATATTAGCATAAAATTGTGTCTGGGCAACATAATCACCAAATCCTTTATCTTGTTGTTGTTTTCCTTCAAGTTCAGCTATTTTACGGCGTTGTATCTCTATAACTTTCATTAGTTTACGCTGTTGGCTCCTCTCCTCATCCATATAAAATCTATATACTGTATAGATTATTTAAGGTTTTTCTCTTTTTTATATGCTAGAAGAACCAAAAATATCACTACTATTATTAAGAAAAACAAAAACATGTCTCTTTTTACTAATACAACCTGAGATCCTATTTCTTCTTCACCACATGGACATTCAGAAAGGTTTTCTGCTGTTGTAAAATTAAAAATATTAGATATTTCATAGTCGCCTGTTGTTGTATCTGTTACATTTACATACCAGTTATATGTTTCATTGTATTTCATCGGGTAATAAATATCATCGATGTGTCCATCTATACAAAAACAATAAGTGCCACTATCAACATTGTTATATCTATTGACAATATAAAAACTTTCATTCATTGTATCATTACGATAAAAAGTGATATTCATCTGGTTGCCATTTTTGTTTTCAATGCCTATACACATAGAATCACAGCATGGACATACTGTTGTTGAATTGTGATCAGGGTGAATATAAAAAAGTGGGCATGGTTCAGTTCTAAAATTACAAAGAGAATAACTTGTCCAGCTATAATTTTGTTGCGGGCAATTATATTCAACGACTACACGCCAGATAAAAAGAGTGCGTATATCCCCATCGATGTAACAGGTTACATTATCATTCCATGCGCAATATGTAGTAGTTGTTGTTGCCATATTCCAATATGCATATGACTCCCAGCCAGTTGTCCAATTCACATAATAAAAAGTAATATTTGCATAACATCCACTAGGAATCCAAATATCTACACATGTTTGCACTCCTTTAGCTGTTATTTCAACATCTGTTTCACCACACTCTGGTGTATGATTAGTTATATAACCAATTAAACCTTGTGAAAGAGGCATTGATAAAATGAATAAAAACATTAATAAGCCAAAGATTTTTTTAATCAAAGCGATCAACTCTTTTTCTGTTTTTTAATCAAGTTTGCATATATCATATATACAGCGAAACCAACAAATGAAAGCCCAAAAACCAGCTCATATGATCCATATTCTAATGTAGCATCATCATATGTCCAGGTAATCGTTGTAGTGGATCCACTAGTGACTAGTGTAGCTCCTTGCTCAATTTGTATACCGCCTACTATTATAAAAAGCCCTAGTAAAAGAAGAATTATGCCAGCCATCGCTCCAAAAATCTGGTTATTGGTTATTATATTAGCAACTAAAAAAATTACGAAAAACACCAGCCAGACTGCGAGCATTACATCAATCATATTTTCTATATCCTTTATAGCCTAAATAAGTTTTTTGATAGCAAAAAAAGGTTTGATGGAGAAAGACAAAATGCCTTTCTCTCTATTATATCGCTGTGCTATTGTTCCATTATTACCAACAACTTCTACCTTAGTAGAAACTGACGATAATGAGGATAAGAGCTACTGCTATCAATAACGGCAACAGTTCTACTATTGTAGCGGTTGTGCCGGATAAGTTAGCGCTATCAACGATATCTTGAACTACTGGTATAACTACAGCTACTGCTATAATTATGATAACCATCAGTCCAATGAAATTTTGAGTTACCTGACCTTTAAAGCCAGTATTAGATTCACTAAACATAAGAGCCTCATGACCTCCTTATCAAATTACTTCTGCTTATCTTATTCGGGGTGCAGAGCCGAGTATCCCCTAGTTTGCAAACAAATATTTCTTAAAAAGTATGTATATTATGAGGTTTATATAAACCCTACAAATTATATTCTAATAATTGTTTTACCTCTGCGAACTAAATAGCCTTTCTCCTGTAAAAACTTAATTATTTCATTGCTATCTTTTTCGTTTAATCTCATTTTATAGATTTCACTACGAAAGTCCTTTATACACATTTTTTCTCCATTGTTATTAAGTATTTCATCTACTATTTTCTCCATTACAGGAGAAAGACCTGTTTTTGTAAATGACATTTTTTCTCTCCTCATCTATTAATAATTTTATGAAGACCAAGACCTACTATTATACCAGCAAAGATTGCTACAAATATCATCATATCTGGTATAAAATCAAATACTAGAAACATAGCTGGAAGCAACACTACACTACCAACTAGCATTCCTAACCCTAAAATAAGTGTGAATACTAAAAAGAAAAGAAAAACTATTCCACCTATTATCAAATCTGATCCAAATAATGTATAAAATGCATCATATATTTCTTGAAATATATCGCCCATAGATGTTAGAACTATCAAATTTATCGTCAACATTGTGTTCATGTTCTCCCTCCACTTATAAAATCAATAATTGCTAGAAACATAAACAAATTAAAAAACACTATAAGTATTGCATCAACTGGTACAGTACCAGCTACCCAATGCATTTCACCACTAATAGGAGATATAGGAAATATAAAAATATTAGCAAAGATAGTAACAAGTACAATTGGAATAATATAAGCAAAAGCCTGAGCACCACCTGCTTTAGCTACAACAATAGCACCAACTACTGTTGCTATTGTTCCAATAATTGCCAACACAGGATTTTCTTCAGCGCTTTCAAACAATCCACGTATTCCATTTATCATCATTTGACCAATACTAAAATCAGCTCCAAACTCTGTTGGATCCTCTAAATTTACATCTTGATCACCTGATATTCTATCAGTATTTGTATATGCTGTCCATGCATTTGTAAATCCCATAAGGTAACATACGGCGATAAGCCCAAACATAATCATTACGAAAGCGCTCATTAACCCTTTATATCTTTGTCTCATATTCTACTCCATATAAACAATGCAATACTATACAATATCGCTGTAATCGTGATTATAGCCCATCCGCTAATCCCTGAGTCCATAACAAGATCTGGTTTAAGCATCAATGCAATAGCAAATATACCAAGTCCTACATAGCCAGTACCTAGACCAGCTATTGGTAAAATCACAGCCATCACAAGTGCCATAATGATAATTGTAACAAGTAAATACACCCAATTAGGAATATTAGCCCATACTGAACTGCCACCAATACCGCCATATTCTAAGAAAACTATTGTGGATCCTGTTTGTGTGACCTCATAAGCACCATATCCCTCTTTTTTATACCAGCATTCAATCTTGTATTTTCCAGCTATAAGACTAATATTGGCATTTTCAATAGTATAACTTATAGATCCGCCAGATGGATGTGTTGAATCGTTCTCCGAATATATTATTTCCCATGTATCTGTACTTTCATTGAAAAAATAAACAATAGCTTTAAACCATTCAAGTTCGCTATTGCTAGATGTAATGTTGTAATAAAAAGTAAAATTACCACGTTGATAATGACCAGTTGGTTCTATGCTCCAAGTAATTCCTGTAAACATGTTTTCTTCAGATGGGGATACTTCAGCTATGGTTATTCTAAATGTATGTACAAAAACACTATCAGAAGGTGTATAATCATATGTATTTGTTTCAAAACCCTGATCTGATGCAATAATTTGTACTTTATAATTCACATATGGTATCAAAAATATTTCTATCTGACCATTACCATCAGTAATATAACTACCTATCTCTGTATATTCACCAGTTGTATTTATGTATCTTTTAACAATTACTTTTGCATCATCAACAGGTGAACCAGATGGATCTATAACTTGTAATATATAAAGATTCGGTTCTATAAATGATGAGTCATCATAAGAATAATATTTAACACGAATAAGTAAAGTATTTGCACTAAGCTCAGATGAATCAATTGTTACACTATTTGTTGTGCTAGTATATTTTTGTTTAGGAACATCAATCCAAGTATAATATTCATTTATATAAGTGTAATATTCAATTCTTACGAGTGTTGTATTTATATTAAGAGCTGAACTATCAATAGTTGCTGTGGTGCCACCTGTTATCAATACTTTATCATGTGATATTGATCTTTCAACGACACCCTGATCAAGTACATCTAAAACATAATCTACTTTTATCATAGTTGTATTTTCATCCATAGCTGATGCATTAACTGTAACATTATCAGAATTGTAACTATAGTTATCAGCTGATACCCATGTCCAGCCTCCATAAATTGTTTTATTATATTCATATACTCCTATTATTCTTTCAACTGGTTTATGATTAAAACTAATGTTTTTATCAACTGTTGGATTTGATACACTGGCACTATCTGTATAAATGTCTTCAGCATTCAAATTTTCATATGCAATTATATTATATATTTCATCACATGTAAAATTAAGAGTCAAAACCAAATTGATAGCTGGGTTGGATACACTGGCACTATCAGCATGTAGAAAACGATCATAGCCTATCCTTTCATATTTTTCAACGGTGTCTATTTCATATATTTCATGGTTTAAATTGATTGTTTCATCTGTATTATAATTAGAAATGTTACCCGTCTCAGTGTGATAACGTAATTCTCCAGTCGATGGATCTCCGCCATCTCCTGTTCCAGTATCACCAGTTGGTACATAATTTGGCGGTAAATATGCATTGAAAAATATAGCACCTGTCTCAGATACATCTTTTTTATAAACACGGTTTTTATAATCTGGTGCTGAAAAACTAAAACCAATATTTGATCCAGTTGGCATATCAGATATATTAATTATCAATGGATTATTATTTGAATTGCTAGCATAAACCTCATCACCAGCTGGGTTACTTATTTCTATATCCCAATTTGGTATTGCTTGTGATGGTTTGCTTTCATTATATACATTAATCCAGCTGGCATACCATCCAAGATATGCCGGTTCGCTATATAATCCTGTTGTACTATTCCAACTCCAAAGAGTATAAAGATAAGGTACTGATATAAAAGCATCTGTTACTGTTGTACCTGTGTTGTTATAGACTTCTGTTCCTTCTATCGCTTCATCTGGTGCTTCTCCTGTGTTTTTCATAATATGTGTGTTATCAGCTCCTGTTCCTTTATTCCAGTTTATAGTAAGATTACATGTGCCATTACCAAGAATAATCAAAGTATAATCTACATTTTGTGGTGGCTGTGGAAGCGTTGTTATATTTAAAGAATCGTTATCATCTGAATATTGATGCATACTATTATCTGTTGCATAACTCCATATTTGATAATAATATGTAGATGATGGGTTAACTGTTGCATCATCATAACTAGTTCCTGTGCCATTATAAAGCTCTGTTCCAACACCTCTAGCCCAATTAGGTGTATTATGTCTCTCTAAAATAGTGTTATCAGCTCCTGTTCCTTTATTCCATGATAAACTAACAACACTATGATTAAAATCTGTAACTGTAAAACCATATGGTTCATATGGTTTCGTCATAAAATTATTGTAACCTGTTGTATTTGTACCATATACATTACTGCTTTTTGCACGAAGATAATAAAAAGTACCAGGTGTAAGTCCAGTTATGTTTTCATCAAACTCTCCAAGTGTTACAGCTTTATGCAAAGTGCTACTTAAACTAGATATTGCTGTGCCATATTGGAACCATCCCTCAGCTGGAAAAACAGACTCGCTTATATATGCATTACCTGTGGCATTTGTTTCTTCAATTCCTGTAGTTGTATTTATCACTATTGTTGGTGCATTTCCACCAACTACTTCTGTATTAAAAACAAACCATGTTCTATTTGTAAAACCACTGCCAGTTGGATCACTTGCATTTACCCATATTTTATATTGTGAATTATATGAAAGAGGTACTGAAAGACTGCATGACTTAGTTCCATTATTTTGTAAAGATCCGCTGGAACTGTCTCCATTGCATACTTGTATTGTCCATGTTATTGGATCTCCTTCTGGATCTGATATATAAATACGGAAAACATTTGTATCTGTTATATTATTACCTAAACTATTATTAGAAGGTGTTGGATTTGATATTTCTGGTTTATTATTATCATATGTGTTGAAAACGTACCATTTCCTTGTCCATTTAGTACCATCTGTTACATTTACCCACCATTTATAACTATTTCCATAGTTGAGCACTACAGCATGGTTTTTTGTACCATTATTAGCATTTACATTTGATGATGTTGTACCATCACTTAACTGTATACTCCAATCCATTAGTTCTCCTTGTGCATCTGAAATATAGATGGATAGAGGCGTAAAACTAGGCAATATATTTGTATTATTGGCTGGGTTTTCATTGCTGATAACTGGTGGAGGGTTGAGTGTTGTAAAATAAAAAATAGATGTTGTATTAGATTCATCTGAAACGCTGTTTGTGGCATTTACCCATATAGTATATTTCGTTGTATATGATAACCCTGTTAAAGAGACATGTTTTGAACCATTGTTATCATTATTTGAACTATTGGTTTGACCATTACTACATTCTATACTCCAGTTAACTTGATTCCCATCTGGGTTTTCTATTGTACAATTCCATATTAGTGAAATAGCTTGTTCTAAACTATTATTGGCTGGGTTTTCATTGCTGATAACTGGTGTACTATAATTATACATAACCCACCAGTCACTCCAATTACCCCACGCAAAATATTCAATACGAACTTCAGCTCCAAAAGTTCCATTATGTACAGGATGTGGAGTATCACTAGCTCCAGCTGGTGCACTAATTACAACTACTTCAGCTCCAAAAGTTCCATTGCTAAGAGTATGCGGGGTATCACTAGCTCCAGCTGGTGGATTAAGTACAACTACTTCAGCTCCAAAAGTTCCATTGCTAAGAGGTGTAGATCTAGCTAACATTGAGAAACTAGAAAAAAGAAGAATAATTATCAGGAATATACATATTTTTTTCAATCACTCACCATTCTACATCTAGATCTATAACGATAATACTGTGAACCGTATCCTCCACCATAGCTACTAACTGTATTAGTATCCCTGAAGAAAAAATGTGTACTATTTTCAGAATAAGATACGCCATAATTTGTTTCGTTGATATCATTTATATCGCAAAACACATTAATAAAGCCAGAGTCGGTAGCTATCTGAAATTCATAATAAATAGTTTCACTGATTTTAGAAGCATTAAACCATCGAGTATCATAAACTAAAAGCGAGTTGTTTTCTTCACCACAAATATCTAAAAAATTAAAATTTGTATCTTCATCTGGATTTGGATCTGGATCCTCCTCTGATTCGACACCACTAACAGCAAAATCAAGAGTGACAGATACATTACCTGGATTCCCACTAGGATCCCAACTATTTGTATCATGACGATAATCACCAATACTTAAAGTAGTGCTACCTTCAGTAAAAGTAAAAAGATAACTATGTGCTTCGCTATCACTAAGTTCAATAGATGCTACATTAATAAAATAACAATCACAATCATTACTAGGGTTACTAGGAGCTGAAAAACGGCTGTCTGGTTCATCTAACCAATGATGATCCCCATTAACCCAAAGGCTAACTGTATGAGTACCAGTATGAGATTCGAGATAATTAACATAAGGAGCATAATTAGTAAAACCTGCGCCATCCATTCCCACACCAATTAATGGCAGATGCGTGCACATAATGACGTTATAGCTACTGCTATTCTCAATGATAGATACCCACCAGTTGTAATTATCATAATAACAGATACCATTGCATGCATTATCATCATCAACACCCATCATAATAAAACGGATATTGCCAACATCAAAATAATAACGGAGATCATCACTATTGTTTAAAGGATTAGCACCGTTACGATTAATTATTTCATATGGTCTATTGTTATTATTAAGCTGTCCACTATCTCCCATAGGATCAAACTCAGAAAAATAACTGCTATCATAACCGAGTTTAGCTTCATGGTTGCCACCAAGACAATAAAAATCTTCACGGTCATGACTACTACTATTGCGAATGTTTTTCCATTCAACATATTGTGCATAATCATCATCATGGCTGGGTGTTACATGATCAGACTCTATCATATCACCAAGACCTAGAGAAATATCATAAATAAAAGCTGTGTTACTATCACTAATAGCATCTTCCCAGTAGACATCATTAGCACCATCATCAACATGAGAATCTCCCCATGCCCATATTTTTAGAGTGTTGTTAGTTGCAATTGTTGTCTCAATAAAGAAAAAAGAAAAAACAGATGCAAATAGGAATAAACAAATGATGAAAACATAAATTTTTTTCATGTTTAAACCACCTGTTAGTAATAACCTGTATCCCATGTCCAACTGTCTGTGCTATATGTTTCATTACCAATACCAAGAGGGATATATAATCGCAACCTCATAAAAATACTTGTGTTGGATGAAATAGGAAATGGATCTATACCATAATATCCTTCTGATTCCACCCAGTTGGTTGTATTTGCAATAATTGTATTACTACCATCAGAAAGAGTAGAAACATTGCCACCCCAAGTTAAGTTATCACTACTGAACTGAACACTTAGATTACTCGCAGTTATATTAGTATCAATATCACTGAAATTTACTCGCAGATAATCAAAATCAGTTGTGCCATTATAACTGAAATTAAATTCCATTGTTTCAAAATTAGAACCACTTTCATTAGCCCAACTAGTATTACCTAATTCTTCTTGCCAAGTAAATTTATTTGATGTTAATCCATAAGCATCGGTTGTCGAAGGTGGTGCTGGAAAACCATCGCCTTCCTGTTGACTGCCCATAGTTATAAAATTTGAATAATCAGCAAAGTTTTCATAAGTAGCATTACGCCAGCTATCGTTACGATTTGTCTGACTTACACGAAGCTCATCTATTTTACCATCTAAAAAACTACTATCACCTGCTACCTTGAAATTATCATAAGTACCGCTACCGATTGTTTGAATGGCAGATGCTGTAGTGTCAACAGTTCTATTATGAACGATATATGCTTTATTGCCATTGCCATTATAAACAGCACTAATATACTCCCAGCTTCCCTCTGGAATACTTAGGCTACTGGCAGTTTCAATAGCACCCTGAGCATTACCTTCTATACTAATCTTGTATATGTCAGGGCTACCATCATTAGCATTAATGTTAAATTGATCCTCGCTATTAACAGTTATTTTTCTTATGACACGGTGACTTCCTGTAAAACTATCTTCTTTAACCCATACCTCATAAGTACAAGTAGCTGGAAACGTATCGAGCAATGTATTATGATACATATATTCACTGTTACTAGCTTCAAAAGTAAGGCAACTACCAGATATACCACTAGCTGTAACAGTTGGAGTGTTAACAAGTGTTAAATCATTATCATTACTTGTGCTATCATTAGCTAGATTATTATGATCATCATTACAATGCCAGACACCAAGAAAATCGCTATCCCAAACATCTTCAGGGTTGTAACCATCTTTGCTATAAACCCCGTCACTATCGCCATAATACATATAAAAAACAGTGTCAACACTACTGCTAATACTATTTAATTTAACCATTATCTCAGCGTTAACAACATTACCAGCAAGAGAATAACTAACAATTTCATGGTTAAACTGTGTATTATTACTGCTATCAAAAAAAGCGATGTCACTAATATTAGTGAGTACATTACCATACATATCAGCATCATCAACTATATTGATATAAACAGGAAAATCAACAAGATCCTCATCAATTTTAGCACTAGAAATAGTTATTGATTTAAAATATAGATAACTAGTATAATCTGCACGTGTTGTCTCAGTAAACACTAAAAAAAAACCTGTGAATGCACTAACAATTAATAGAAAAACAATTATTGATGATAACAGCTTTTTTTTATTTTCTTTATCTTTTTGTTCTTTCATTTTGATTTGCTCCTTTTAACTTTAAATTTTTATTCTCTC
>Ga0272442_10007686_pt1 | contig 13865 bp, 11 predicted proteins | sample SSMForm2O_FD_200262 | JGI IMG/M metagenome (GOLD analysis project Ga0272442, IMG submission 200262) | Marine sediment archaeal communities from Little Sippewissett salt marsh, Falmouth, MA, United States - SSM-Form-2O | ecosystem: Environmental > Aquatic > Marine > Wetlands > Sediment ...
CGGGGATCTTTCGGAATTTCGCCTGCATGCTCCGTCACCACCCGGGCCGCGGCCCGTTGCAGGTGAACCACCCTCCGGTAGTATCCCAGTCCTTCCCAGGTTTTCATCAATAGGTTGGAGTCCGCCGCGGCCAGACGGGCGGGATCAGGGAAAAGGTCCATGAAACTCTGGAAATAGGGAATCACCGCGGCCACCCGGGTCTGCTGCAGCATCACCTCGGACACCCAGGTCCGCCAGGGAGAACGGTCCTTTCGCCACGGTAGTGGGCGCCGGGTGTGGTCCCACCAGGACAACAGGTCCGGCAGGGGGAAACACCTTGCGCGGGATTCCGGAATCGACGGCTTCATGGGGCGATATCCTACCACAATCCATGTCCGGATGAAACCGGAGGGAACCTTTGCCGACCTCGGCACGTTATTCGAGTATGAACCGCACATCGATACCGAGGTGATCATGAAAAAGATACTGGTTTATGCGCTGTTGGCCGTGCTGGTGGTTGTGGCAGCCTGGGCCCTGTTCAGTGGCTCAAACGGCAAGGAAGGCGAAGTCAAGCTGGTTGCCGTCAAGCGGGGCACCATCGCCGAAAAGGCGTTGGCCGTGGGGACAATTGAGCCCGAGAACGAGATCAAGGTCAAATCCACCATTTCCGGAATCGTCAGTGAAATTTACTTCAAGATCGGTGATTTCGTAGAGAAGGGAAAGCCCTTGTTCAAGATCTCTCCCAATCCCACTCCCCTGGAATACACGGAAGCCCGGCGCAACATGGAGATGGCTCAGGTGACTGTAAACCAGGCCTCCCGGGAACGGGGGCGTCAGATGAAGTTATTTGAAGCCAACCTGATCTCCCGCTCGGACATGGAGCAATCGGAGTCGGCATACCAGGAAGTCAGGATCCGGGCCCAGATCGCCCGGGAGCGCTTCGAACTCCTGGAAAAGGGCCGGGTGCGCATTGCCGGCCGCAAGGACATCAACTCCGTTATCAATTCGCCCATAACCGGAGTAATCCTGTCCCAGAACGTGTACGTGGGCGACCCCGTGGTGCCCTTGACCAATTTCCAGCCGGGAACCGAGATGTGCGCCATGGCCGACATGGGGCTTATGCTTTTTAAAGGCACGGTGGACGAAATCGATGTGGGCAAGCTGAACGTGGGCATGGCCGCCGAGATCCAGATCGGTGCTCTGCCGGACACCAGCGTGCAAGGTCGCTTGGAACGTATCTCTCCAAAGGCTCACAAGGACGGCAACTCCACCCTGTTCAATATCGAGATTTCCATCGTGGAAACCGGAAAAACCGTATTGCGGGCGGGCTATTCCGCCACCGCGAATATAAAAGTGCAGGAACGCAAGGATGTATTGCTTCTGCCGGAGCGTCTGGTGACTTTCGCGAACGGTGATCGCAGCGTTGAAGTCAAGGACGGTGAAACAATCGTGAAACGGGAAGTCAAAACCGGTCTCTCCGACAGCCTGAATGTGGAGATCACCGACGGTCTCGAGGAAGGAGAGAAGGTGGTGGAGCGCCCGCCCCGGGAAATCCAATGATCGCAACTTTTTTCCGCAACCTCTTCCGGGACCTGGTGCGCCAACCTTTGCGTACCGTGCTCACCCTTTCGGGGGTGATGTGGGGTACTTTCGCCGTGGTTCTTCTGCTGGCTTTCGGTAACTCCGTTCAGAAGCAGTCCATGAAGAATATGCGCGGCATGGGCGATCGGTTGGTGGTGGTATGGCCCGGCCGCACCACCATGGAATACGGCGGTTTTACCAAAGGCCGCAGGATCCGGCTGACACCGGGGCAAGTGCTCGGGCTAAAGCAGCATATCCGCGGCATTGAGCATATCAGCCCGGAGTTCCGCCGCAGCCGTCGCTTGCGCCACGGCAGGGAAGAGTTCATTATCACCGTGCGCGGCGTAGGGCTTGAATACGAAGCGCTGCGCAATACCATTCCCGCCAAGGGGCGTTTCATCAACAGTCTGGACAAGGAACGCCGGCGCCGGGTTTGTTTCATCGGCGATACCCTGGCCAAGGATCTGTTTAAGGACGAGGAACCCGTAGGCAAACGGATCATGGTGGAAGGCGTTCCCTTCAACGTGGTGGGGGTGATGAAGAAAAAAATCCAGCCCAGCAACTACGGAGGCAACCGGGATACCCAAACCTTGTTCATGCCATGGACCACCTTTTCGGCGTTGTACGGCGACAAGTACGTGGGAAATTTCGTGTTCAGCGGGTATCCGGGGGTTGATCCCGCCGGGCTGGAACGCAAGTTGCGGCGCTACCTGAGCCGCCGCATGGAATTCCACCGGGATGATACGGACGCCCTATTCGTGTGGAATCAATCGCAAATGTTGACGCAGGTAAACGTCTTTTTCCTGGCGTTCAACATTTTCCTGGCCATTATCGGTTCATTTACCCTGCTGGTGGGGGGCGTGGGCGTGGCTTCCATCATGATGGTGGTGGTGGAGGAACGTACCCGCGAGATCGGCGTCAAACTGGCGGTGGGCGCCAAGCGGCGCCAGATCCTGACGCAGTTCTTTTCCGAGTCGCTGATGATTATTATCATGGGCGGCGTGGCCGGATTCGTGGCGGCCTCGCTGCTCCTGAGCGTATTGCCAGCGGAAAAGATCCGCGATTACGTTGGCGTGCCTCAGATCAATCCCCTGGTGGGGGTTGCCACGGTGTTGATCCTGCTGGTTATCGGTACCATAGCGGGAATTGCGCCGGCGCGCAAAGCCGCCTCAACCAATCCCATCGAGGCATTGAGGAGCTAGATGAAAACGCATTTGTTGAAACTCTACATGAGCGAACTGCGCAAGCGGCGCAAGAAAACGTCGCTGATCACTTTCGCCATCGGCTGGGGGGCGCTGTCATTGCTGCTGCTCATGTCATTCGGACGGGGAATGAGCGAAACCTTCTCCACCAGTTTCAAGGGTCTGGGGGACAACATTCTGATCGTGTACGGCGGCCAGACATCGAAGATCTATCAGGGGCTGCCCAAGGGGCGCCGTATCCGCCTCTATCCCGAAGACGTCGACCTGCTGCGTTCCCGCATTCCCGAGATAGCTGAAATCACGCCCGAATCCTTTTCCCGCTTTGAATTGCGCAACGGCGATCGCGGGGTGAATCGCAACGTCAACGGCGTCAATCCCTGCTTCGGCTTCATGCGCAACCAGATTCCCCAGGCCGGCGGACGTTTCATCAACCAACTGGATATCAAGCAGTCCCGGCGGGTTGTGTTCCTGGGCTGGAAAGTGGCGGAGGAACTCTTCGGTGACGAGAACCCGGTGGGCCGGGTGGTTTCCATGCAGCGGGCGCCTTTTACGGTTGTGGGCGTCATGGTGCGCAAGCTGCAGAGTTCCAGCTACGAGGGCATGGACGCCGACCAGGTGTATATCCCCTTCACGACTTTTCTAAACCTCTACTCCCAGCGTTTCGTGGACCGCATTCACGTGCAACCCCAGAGCCGGGATCAATCCAAGTGGCTTGAGGGTGAGATCCGGCGGGTGTTGAGCAAAAAATACCGCTATGATACGGAAGACGAGTACGCCATGCAGATCTGGAACACAGTGGAAGGCGCGGAAATGTCCGCCAAGGTGTTTACGGGGATCGAGATATTCCTGGCGGTGATCGGCGGTTTGACCCTGCTTATCGGCGCCGTGGGCGTGACCAACCTCATGTACGCGGTGGTCAAGGAACGCACCCGCGAGATCGGCGTCAAAATGGCTTTGGGGGCCAAGCGCCGTCACATCGTCTACCAATTCCTGCTGGAAGCCATGATGATCTTCGTCAAGGGGACCATGTGGGGCGGCCTGGTGGCCTTCAACATCGTGGTCCTGGTTCGCATGCTTCCCATCAGTTACGATGTCGAAGGAATCGCCGGGTACCTCTTGCGGCCCCGGTTTTCGGCGGATATCTTTTTGATGTTCATCGTGGTCATGGGCATCCTGGTTTTTCTCTCCGGAATTTTCCCCGCCCTGCGGGCGTCCCGGCTGAATCCCGTTGACGCATTGAGGTACGAATAGTGGACCCGAGGAGGCAGATGTGATCCAACTCAACGATATACGTAAAGTCTACCAGATGGGCGAATTGCCCTTTGAAGCCCTAAAGGGCATTGACCTGAACATCCAGGCGGGCGAGTTCGTGGCCGTCATGGGCCCTTCGGGTTCCGGCAAATCCACCCTGATGAACATCATCGGCTGTTTGGATACCGCTTCTTCCGGAGAGTACGAACTCGACGGCCGCAACGTGGCCGGATTGACATTCGATCAATTGTCGGGGATCCGCAACCGCAAGATCGGCTTCGTGTTCCAGAACTTCAACCTGTTGCCCTATGCCACGGCCTATGAGAACGTGGAATTGCCCCTGTTGTTCAACGGTAAATCCGGCAGGGAGCGTCGGCAGAGAGTGGAAGAAATGCTGGGCCGGGTTGGGTTGTGGGACTGGCGTGGTCATCGCCCCACCGAATTGTCCGGCGGTCAGCAGCAGCGGGTGGCCATTGCCCGGGCCATGGTCAACGATCCGCCCATCCTGCTGGCGGACGAACCCACGGGAAACCTGGATTCCGCCAGCGGCCGGGAGATCATGGAGACCTTCAAGCAGTTGTGGCAGTCCGGCAAAACCGTGGTCATGGTCACCCACGACAACACCGTGGCGGGATACGCCCAGCGCACCATCCGGTTGTTGGACGGGCGCGTTGAGAACGGCCGCAAGTCCGCATGAAGATCATCGACCTGACCCACCCCCTGGAACCGGGTATGCCGGTGTATCCGGGCACGCCGCCGGTAAAGATCGAACCCCTGGCCGCCATGGAAGAGGATGGCTTCCGTGAGGCCCGCCTGCACCTTACCTCTCACACCGGCACCCACATGGACGCGCCGGCGCATATGCTTTGCGGGGGGAAGAGGTTGGACGAACTCAATCCGGAGAGTTTTATGGGTACCGCCCGTTGCCTGCGGGCGGAATCCGGGGGCGTGACCGCCGCCCGGCTGGAAAAAGAGCTGCCCCGTACTCCGGATTGCGATTTCCTCCTGCTGCATACCGGGTGGGACCGTTATTGGGGCCGGGATGACTACTTCACGGGCTACCCGGTGATCCATGCCGCGGCCGCGACCTGGTTGGCCGCATACGGCCTGAAAGGAATCGGACTGGACACGCCCTCGCCCGATCCCATGGATTCCGCCGACTACCCGGCCCATCGCATTCTTTTAGAAAAGAGGATCCTGCTTATCGAGAACCTGCGCGGCCTGGACCGCCTCCCCGAAAAAGAATTCCGCCTCATCGCCCTGCCCCTGCCCATCCAGGGTGGCGACGGCGCCCCCGCCCGCGTAATCGCGATTTTCGACTGACCTTGCCTACTTCTGTTTCAATTCTTTTATTTGATCCTGCAACCTGGCAATCTGTTCCTTTAACTCATTCATTCTGAACTCGCGATCGATTGTGATGTCGTGAAAATGCTCAAGTTCGGACCGGGCGGAAATCTCTTTTTGTAGTTTCTGAGTCCGCTCCTTAACCAGGGTTTCCAGCTCGGCTTCAACTTTTTTTCTATGCGAAACCTCATTGCGCAGGGCTTTATTGAGCCTGTTTTTCTTCAAGAACAGGAAGGATAGTCCCAAAAAAAAGGCAAACAAACCGGCGGATATGATCATTAATCCCATTCTCAGGAGTTTGCCTTTTTCAACCTGCAATTTAAGCAATTCGTTTTCCCGTTTCTTTTTTTCGGATTGGTGGCGAACTTTCAACTCTGTTAATTTCGTGTCTAATTGCTGCGTCTGGATTACATCTCTGGCCGCGATAAAACTCTTATAGTTTTTCAGAGCTTTTTTGAAATCCTTCTGCTTTTCATAATATTGATGGATCGATAAAAAACCATTCTTGATCAACTCATCGGCTTTGATCTTTTGCGCCAAGGCCAACCCTTTGTTCAAGTTTTCAAGGGCGATTTCCGGCTGATCTAATTTCATTTGAACATTTCCGATGTTGATCAGGGTGTTCGCTATCTCAAAGTTTTCACCGACTTTTTCGCTGATTATCAAGGAACGCTTGAAAAAAACCAGAGCCTCCTCATGTTTGTGGAATTTTTCGTCATAAACATATCCGATATTGTTCAAAGCCCTGCTGATAAGGGTTTTTTTGCCTGTCTCCTCCGCCTTTTGCAGAGATTTCATCAGGTAGCGCAATCCATCTTGGGGCATACCCCGCCGAAATGAGATCATACTCAGGTTATTCAGTGACCCGATGATTTTATCCGCCAGGCCGAGGGATTCCCGGATCTTTAACGCCTCGGCCTGGTATTCGAAGGCTTTTTCCGGATCTCCCATAATGGCATAGATTATACTGATTGTATTCAGGGCATTGTGGTTGTTTTCCGGCATGAAATCCAGGGATTTCAAGGAATACTCCAAAGCCGTCTCCAGCTTTCCGGACCTGCGGAAACTTCTGCCGAGATGATAATACGCAACCGCCATGCCGGAGTGGTCCCTGAGCCCGGAGGATATCTCCAGGGCCTTTCTGAAGTGGAGTACGGCCGAATCGATATCCGGCTTATGGAAATAGATCAATCCGATCTCAATTTCACATTGAGCGGTCAGGGGCAGGTCCTTCAACTTAATCGATGTTTCGAGACAGACCGTAAAATGGCTCAACGCCGAATCAAATTCTTCTTTATCCAGATGAATTCGACCGATGCGGAAGGCTGCCCGCGCTACACCCTTTTTGTATTTCAATTTCCCGGCGGTATCCAATGCCTGTTTGCCATATTCCAGGGCCAGGGATTCATTCCCGGTCCTCTCGGCCAATTGGATCAGGATGTCGACCCTTTCCGTTCCCTTGGCCTCACGCAGGCGAATCTTTAATTCCGAAACATCCCCGCTATTTCCATTTGCAGAGAATACAATGAAAAGGATTACAGACAATCCGATTGCTTTTCTCATGGTAATCCTCCACGGGAACCGGATCCAATTATAGCGTATACCTGAAATAATTTTCGCCCTAAGTGGGGACGGATTATGAATTTATGATATTTATCAAACTTTAAAATATGAAGGTTTCCTGAATCTACGTTTTCATAAATCGCATAATGTGGAGAACTATGGAAAAAATTCATAAACTCATAATCCGTCCCCAGAAATATCAGGTGTTGTCGCGGCGCTGCCAGAGGATGCCCGCCACGATCATGACCAGGCCGATAAAGGACGCGGGCAGGATGTGTTCGCCCAGGATAAAGTGGATGAATACCAGGGATACGAAGGGGGCGATGTAGACCAGGATGCCGATCCGCGCCGCCGAGCGGGTCAGGCGCATGGCCCGCAGCCACAAAAAGAAAGTGATGCCCATCTCGAAGAGTCCTACGTACACGGCTCCCGCCAGGGCTGTGATACCGGCGGGCAGGGGGGCGCCCCGGATCAGCCACCAGATGGTGGTGAAAGCGGCGCCGGCGGAGAAGTTCAGAAACAGGCGTATCACCGGATCCAGGCGGTCCCGGGTGTTGGCGATCCAGTAGAGGGCCCAGAGAAAGGCGCTGGAGAGGACCAGGGCGATCCCCAGGGGATGCTGGATCTCCAGGGTTCCCAGGCGACCTTCCGTGGAAATCACCACCACTCCCGCCAGGGCCAGGAGCAACGCGCCCAGGCTGCGCAGGCTGAGGCGCTGGCCCAGCAGGGGAACCGCCAGCAGGGCCAGGATCACGCCCCAGGTCATGTTCAGGGGTTGGGCCTGCTGAGCGGGGAGGATGTCGTAGGCGCGGAAGAGGATGAGGTAGTAGATGAATGGATTGAGCAGGCCCAATCCGGCGGATACCGCCAGGTTCCGACGGGAGATGTGCCGCAGTTCGGCCAGGCGCCCCGAGGCCGCCAGGATCACCAGCAGGGCAAGGGCGGCGGTAATGGAGGAACCCAACAGCAATTGCAGCGGGGAGAGTACCCGCAGGCTGAGTTTGAAAACCGTGGCCACCGTGGACCAGAAAAAAACGGCGGTCAGGGCGTACAGGGTGGCCCGGCGCTCCCGTCCGTCGGGGTCCGTCATCCCCTCAGCCGGCGCGCGGTTTCGGTGATCGCTTCCCAGGCCGCGGTTACGTGGCGCCGCTCCTGCCGGGTCTGGCCGATGACAAGGCGCAATGTCAGTGCGCCTCCCAGGCGGGTGTGGGTGAGGAAGAGCTTTCCCGATGCGTTCAATTGGTCCATCAGGTCCTGATTCAGCTTGTTTATCTCTCCGGGATCATCCACGCCTTCGGGATGATAGCGGAAACATACAGTGGCCAGCGGGGTCGGGGCCATGAGTTCAAAGTCCGGGGCTTCCCGAACCCGGTCGGCTACTTCACCGGCCCAGCGGATATGGTTCGCCACGGTGTCCCGCAGGCCCTGAACGCCGAATTCCCGGATTACGAACCACAACTTCAGGGCCCGAAATCGGCGACCCAGCTGGATGCCCCAATCCCGGTAGTTTTTGACACTGCCGTCCACCCGGGTTTTGAGATATTCCGGCAGGAGGGTAAATGTGTGTACCAGGGCGTCGGCATCGCGGACGAAATAAGCGGAGCAGTCGAAGTTGGTGAACATCCATTTGTGGGGATTGAAAACGAAGCTGTCCACGCCTTCGATGCCCTTGAGCATCCAGCGCATGGAGGGCAGGAGCAGGGCCGTGCCCGCGTAGGCGGCATCCACGTGCAGCCACAATCCATGCTTGCGGCAGATCGCGGCGATCCGGTCCAGGGGATCGATGGCGGTGGAACCGGTGGTGCCCAGGGCGGCCACCACGGCCAGGGGCTGGTATCCTTCATCCAGGTCCATTTGTACGGCTCTTTCCAGAGCGGACGCATCCATGGCCTGATTGGCGTCAACGGCGATTCTCCGCAGGCGTCCGGCACCGATCCCGGCGATGCGTACTCCTTTTTCCACCGAGGAGTGGGCTTCCCGGGAACAATACACGGTAAAGCGTTCACTCTTGAAGCCGTGGTGGTTGATCACCCGGCCGGAAGCTTTCTCCCGGGCGGTCAGCAGGGAACACAGGGTGGCCGAGGAAGCGGAATCCTGGATCACACCGGTGAATCCCGCGGGCAGGCCGATCATTTCCCGCAGCCACTCCATGACCCGTTCTTCCAGTTCCGTGGCCGCCGGCGAGGTGATCCAACTCATGCACTGGGCGCCCAGGGTGGCGGTAAGCATTTCCGCCAGGACCGAGGGGAAACTGTTGTTGGCGTTGAAATAGGCGAAGTAGTTGGGGCTCTGCCAATGGGTCATGCCCGGAAGAATGACCTGTTTGAAGTCTTCCATGATTTGGGTGAATGGCTCGCCCTTTTCCGGCGGATCGGCGGGCAGTCCGGCCAGGACGTCACCCGGGGTCACCCGGGGCAACACGGGCATATCTTCCACGCCGCCGAAGTAATCGGCCATCCAATCCACGAGATCGTGGGCGTTTTTGCGGAATGCTTCCAGATCCATTCTCGTCTCCTTGCTTTGACCCGAAGTCGCGTCCGAACCTATGCTATTCGGAATAGCCGATCCGGTCAAGTGGGTTGACAACCGAAGATGCGATGTTGGTCAGGTGAGATGCGATCCGCTTGAGGAATCTGAGGTAGAGGGTGAGAGCGATGGCTTCGCCGGGATTCAATCCGCCCGCTCGGTTGCGCAGCAGGCGTGAGAGCATGCTTTCTACCTTGCGGGTGATGGGCATATGGGATTTCATGACTTCCCGGGCTTGGTCTCCGTCCTGGCTTTTCATGGCCTCCAGGGTGGCGAAGAAATGCTTGAAAACCATTTTTTCCAACTGCTGGACGTTTTTGTCGATATCTCCGCCCTTGAGCTTTTTGGGATGCGAACAGGCGAGTTCGAGAATGTTCTTGAAGTAGTCTCCGATCCGCTCTACGTCGTTGAGAATACACATGAGGATCAGGCCTGAATTCAACTCTTCCGGCCCTGAAACCGCGAGGTGGGTAAAGATCTTGCGGCGACTGTCCATCTGGAATCGGTTGATTTTCTTGTCTTCGGCCTTTATGTCGATTTCGGTTTCGGAACGGTTGCTGTAGCGTAGGGTTTGGGTGACCTGCTTGAACATTTCAAGTTCCTTTTCCATTAATTCCGTGGCCTGGGTGAAGATCTTGTCGATCTCACTCTGCTTGCGAAAAATGTGAAACAATTCTTTCATGATCTGCCTCCCAGATCTATCTTCCGAAGAAAAGCACGGCCAGGGGCAGAATAAAAAACTGCCCCAAAACGTAGGCCAGGGGAATCAGGCGGTTTTTCAATGCATAGCGGGCCAGTGTCCGGGCCAGGAATATGGGTATCCTGCGGATCGGGGTAATGATCACGATTCCGGTGATGTTGAAGAGCAGGTGGGCGACGGCGATCTGCAGGCCGATGGGGTTCCCCAGTGAGAGCGCCGCCAGCATGGTCGTGACCGTGGTGCCGATGTTCGCTCCCAATGTGAATGGGAAAATCTGTTCCAGGGTAAGTACCCGCGCCGCCGCGAAGGGTACCGCCAGTGAAGTGGTGACCGAACTGCTTTGGATCACCGCGGTGATCAAAGCGCCGGAGAACATGGCCCGGGAATAGCTTTTAAAAAAATAAACGCCGAAGATGCGCTGGATCCTGTGCAGCATCAATTGTTTGATGGAGAGGACCATGCGGCGCAGGGCCAGGAAGAGAATCAGCGTGGCGATGATACCGATCAACAGAGGGCTGCCGTCACAGATATTCCGGACCAGATTTACGGTGGGCCGGGTGATCCAGTCAAGAGGTTTGAAAAGAGAAATACCGCCCAGGTTTTTCACCAGACTGGTGACGAAAGCGGACGTGTGGGTAAGATATCCGAAAAAATACTCCAGGGGAAACAGGATAACCACCGAAATGACGTTAAAAAAATTCTGAACGATCGCCGCGGCGAAAGCGTGAATGAATTCATTTTTCCGGGTGATATGAGAGAGGGAAACCAGCACGTTGGTGATGCATGTGCCGACATTGGCCCCCATGACGATGTAGATGGCCAGTTGAAGCGGCAGGGCGCCGGATACGGCCAGGGCCACGGTCAGAGATGTGGTGGAAGAGGATGATTGCACCAGGGAAGTGGTGAGTACGCCGATGAGCAATCCCATGAGGGGGGAATCGACCCGGGCGATCAAGCCCTGGATGTGTCCCTGGGAAGCAAGCGTGAAGGATACGGCGATCAGTTTGATGGCCAGAAGAAAAGCGTACAGGCTGACCGCGAGTTTGATGCCGGCTGAGATTTCCGGGTAGTACTTCTTCATATCCGTTTTCTTTAGGGAATCTTAACGGAATCTTAACACTTTGCAGGCATATTGCCAACCAATTGACGAGATGGAAATACTACGGTAAAGTGATTTACCGTTTCGTTAATGAAATAGTGAGGGTAAAGTGGAATTCTATTTTCTCGCCGTCGTTATCCTGATGGCCCTTGCCGTATCGGATCTGGTCGTCGGCGTCAGCAACGACGCGGTCAACTTTCTGAACTCATCCTTCGGTTCCCGGGTGGCGCCCCGGACGTTGATTATGATCGTGGCCAGCCTGGGCATGCTGGCGGGGGTCATGTTTTCCTCGGGCATGATGGAAGTCGCGCGCAAGGGGATTTTTCACCCCCAGTATTTCACCATGCCCGAATTAATGGTTGTATTTCTCGCCGTTATGTTGACGGACATTCTTCTCCTCGACCTTTTCAACACCTTCGGCTTGCCCACCTCCACCACGGTGTCCATTGTCTTCGAACTCCTGGGCGCGGCGGTGGCCGTGTCGATTATCAAGGTGATGCGAGCGGGCAGCGGATTCTCTTCCCTGGTCAAGTACATCAATACCAGCAAGGCTTTGGCCATTATTTCCGGTATCCTGTTATCGGTGGTGGTGGCCTTTACCGTGGGAGCCCTGGTGCAGTTTCTCACCCGGCTTTTGTTCACCTTCGACTTCGCCTCCCGTCTGAAACGGTATGGGGCTTTGTGGGGCGGCCTTGCACTGGCGGCCATTATTTACTTTATCCTCATCAAGGGCGCCAAGGGCGCCTCGTTTATCACTCCCGAAACACTCACATGGATTAAGAGCCACACGCTTACGATCCTGGGTATCGCTTTCCTGTTCTGCGCGGTTCTTCTCCAAGTATTCATGACGATTTTTCGCACTCATATATTAAAGGTTATTGTCCTGGTGGGTACCTTCGCCCTGGCCATGGCCTTCGCCGCCAATGACCTGGTCAACTTTATCGGTGTGCCTCTGGCGGGAATGAGCGCCTACGGGGCCGCCAAGGCGGCGGCGGATCCGTTGGGTCAGTTGATGACCGCGCTTCAGCATCCCGTGCGTTCGCATACCGGGTTGTTGTTGATCGCCGGAATTATCATGGTGGTGACATTGTGGGTGTCCCGCAAGGCCAGGACCGTGACCCGCACCGAAATCAGTCTCGGCCGGCAGGAAGAAGGGGTTGAACGTTTTGAAGCATCTCCCCTGAGCCGCGCCATTGTGCGCATGGCCACGGCAACCGGAGCCGGGATCTCCCGATTGATTCCGCGCCGGGTCCGCGACTCACTGGACCGTCGTTTTGATTGCTCCCATGCCGGGATGAACCCGGCGGAAGCGGTCAAGGAACGCCCCAGCTTCGACCTGGTGCGGGCAGCGGTCAACCTCATGGTGGCCTCGGTGCTGATCTCCCTGGGAACCTCCCTGAAGTTGCCCCTGTCCACAACCTACGTGACCTTCATGGTGGCCATGGGCACCTCTTTCGCCGACCGGGCCTGGGGCCGGGATAGCGCGGTGTACCGCATTACCGGTGTGCTGACCGTGATCGGCGGCTGGTTTTTCACCGCCTTCATGGCGTTTTCCGTTTCCATGCTGATGGCGTTTGCCATCTTCTACTGGCGGGCTCCGGCCGCGCTGGTCATGCTGGCTCTGGTCACCCTGCTGATCCTGCGTAACTTCCGTTTGCACCGGCATCGGGAATCCTCTGAAAAGGAACTGGATGTATTCAACCTGCGTAAGGTCAAGGATGTCCGTTACGCGGCGGATGTATCGTTTGAACACACTTCGATTTTCCTCGAACGGATCTCAGCAACCCTGGAAGATGCCTACCGGGCGGTTGCAACTTCCGATCGCATCCGGCTCAAGCTTTTGCGCAAGGAAACCAAGAAACTGGAATTGTGGGCCAATATCATCGTGGCCAATACATTCAAGGCCCTGCGGTTGATGGAGCAGTCTGACATTGAGACCACCCAGCATTATTCCCGGGTGATCTCGGCTCTGCAGGAAAACGCCGAATCGGTTCGGGACATCGTTCTGCGGGGCTATACCCATGTGGTGAACAACCACAAGCCCCTGCTGCCCGAACAATTGGATGAGCTCAAACAGGTCAAAGACCTGTTGTGCCGCATGTTGGACGAAACCGCCGCGGCCTTGAGCAAACGCGGTCCCCTGCCCACCGAGCCGGTGGAGGAAACGCGCAAGAATATCCGCAGGCTGGTATCCAGGTTGAATCGCGCCCAGATCGAGCGGGTGCGCAACGAGACCAGCAAGACCCGTCTGAGTATACTCTACTACGGTTTCCTGCGCGATTCCATGCAGATCGCGGAGCATACCCTGCAGCTTCTGGAAGTGTTCCGCCTTTTTTCTGATAAGGATCGGCAAGGTACTCCCGGGGATTCCCATTGAACCCGACCCCCGGATGGCCTACAATGCGGGAGTGAACACCACCCGGAACTATCTGACGGTTGACCGCGAGTGGGGCCCCGAGGAGTTTCTCGACAAGGGTTCCCGCTTCATCTCCGTCCTCCACGCCGCCGGGGACCGCACCTGCGCCGAGGCGTATATCGCCGCTCTGCGGGAACGTTTCGCCGACGCCACCCACGTCTGCTACGCCTGGCGGCTGGGAAAAGGCGAAGAATCAGAGCACCG
>Ga0272442_10007690_pt1 | contig 13863 bp, 12 predicted proteins | sample SSMForm2O_FD_200262 | JGI IMG/M metagenome (GOLD analysis project Ga0272442, IMG submission 200262) | Marine sediment archaeal communities from Little Sippewissett salt marsh, Falmouth, MA, United States - SSM-Form-2O | ecosystem: Environmental > Aquatic > Marine > Wetlands > Sediment ...
AAACTCGAACAAACACTAGGATTACAATAACATTAATGAGCAATGCAAAAGCGTCTCGTAATAGCAATGCGCCGAATAACCAAAAAATTCCACACCAAGCAAACATTGTTCCGATAAGATGTAAACGATCATGGTCTTCCCCAAAAAGATATCTACCTGTTTGAACAGTTAAACTTGCCGCCAAACTCATGGTAAAAGAATTCAATATTATGCCTATCCACGGCCCGTTATTTTCTATGCCAACTACCTTATATATTGAATAAAGGGTTTGCCAGGATTTAATAGCTAGAGGTGCGGACACATGTATATCTGTCAACTTTTCCGTAGTAAGTCCATTACTAACCAAAGTGTAAAAATTATTAGCATCTATGGTCGTTTGCAATTCTCCAAAAAAAGTTATCGCATAAAACTGCGACAACCCTGTCATAAGCACACATACAGAAAACATCAAAAAAAACGCTCTTCTTGCATACCGATCTCTAAATCCTGGAAAAAGATGAATGAAAAAACCGATTATTAAAAATAAAACTACGGATACAATGGGTGCAATGGTCTTATTAGCTGTCGCAATCGCTGCTATACCGCTCATTAACATAATCACCCCAAAGACATAGCTGCTAAACATGCTTGTCTGAACGCTATATTCTTCCTGAAATTCTTGAGCGGATGTATTATACGAATCTATATAATATTCGCTATAATACTCGTTTTGCATTTCAGTTATTCCATTTCACAAAACAATTGTTGACCTTGATTTACGAATTTAAAACCAAGTTGACCAAGTCTTTAGTTTTGCCACATTTCTTTCAAAGTAAATCTATACGGGTTTGCGCCCGCAGATATGTAGCAGAACATTAAACATCCATACCCTTTTCACTTATATCCACTGGTGGAAATTTAAGTATTGCGTCCTTTTTCAACCTTTTTCTCTTATACTTTTTCTTTAGGCGGGCTAATCGTTCCAAAAAGCTCATAACTAACCTACACAAGACAGAACCAGTATTCACATAACGTCTCAAAAAACTCAATGGCTTTCCTTGAGTTAGAAATATGTTTATTTCACCGGATATTTTTTTTTCAAAAACAACATCTTTGCCCATGCTCTTAATATGCTCTGCCATTTTACGGAAAGACGCTAGCCATATCCATCTTTCGTATGGAGCAAAACCATATACTTTGCTCTTGCTCTCAACAAGTCTTGATAAGTCCTCAATTTTTTCTCTATCAAATAATCCTGTTTCACCAAACCAAGAAGAAGATACGTAATCCCTTAACTTTTCATATATTGGCCCCGACACCCAACTCTTATAACTATGAAAATCTTTTCGCCGATTATTAAAAGTATATGCGGTCTTGCCTTCCAATGCTCTTCCTGTTCTTGACCATGGCATTGATGCTAGCTTTGAATCCAGCCGTTTAAGAAGTTTTGCGTATACTCCATCATCTCTCAGTGATGGATGCAATGACCACATATAACCGTAAACATCAGGGTGAGTAAACATCTGATATACACGGCTGTAACTATTAATAACACTCATTATATGTGCCAGCATATTCCTCATATAATTGCTTTCAAACGCACATTCACACAAAGCATATTTGAGCCTGTCTTCACATCGCTGGTATAATTTTTCCAGATCACGCTCAATCGCTTCAACACCCTCCAATAAAACACTTTTGTTTATCAATCCCAGTGTGTTGACTGGCTGGGGATAATCAAGTTCAAGTAGGTGTCTTCCGCTGTATTCCGCCCTGCCCACCGAATCACCATAACTTCCACCAAGCACAATAGAGTTTTTTTCTATATTGCGAAACCAGTCCATCCGATGCAGGTGAACAGGAGATACCATCGCACCAGTTGATATTGAGAAATCACCCAAATTTTCCAGTAAATTTCCCCAATTGATTGGTACATGTTGCCATTTAAAGCCAATTAATTCCGAGATGAATTTTCCGTACACAACATCGCTGCAATCTTCAAAGCCCCATGTCACACATACTACATCTGAAGTGATTTGACCACTTTTACAAAGTTTGTGTATAACCCCTGCAACTATCCTGCTATCTAAACCGCCGGACAGAAGAATATAAATCTTCTTATAGCCTGCGCATGCTTCCGATGCTTCCTGACAAAGCAGGTCCTCAAGTCTTGCCGCAATATTATCTTGTGAATTCCATAATCTACCATGCTCAGGAACTTCTTCAAGGAATATTGAACCATCCTTATTAATTTGTGACAGCCATGGCCTTCTTTTGATTTCCTTTACTAATGTTCTGTCACCAACAACATAACCGAAAGAGTTAATCGATAATATAGCTGCTGGGTCCCATGTTAAGCGACCATTGAATTCTCTGACACTGTCATCAAAGTATTTCTGCCAGCTACCGCCTTCAACTTTATAAAGAGGTTGTTGAAAAAGATGCCGGCTACTCTCATGTTCATCAAATTCCATATTCATAAACTTTTCCTCAGAGTATCTTCAAAAGTATAACCAAAAAAAATCAATCTATCAAATCTTGCCTGAACCATTTGCCAAATATTGCATTTTTCAAAGGGTTCCAATCAGATACCTTAAAGACCCATATCTGATTCAGATGAATGCCACTTATTCTCACAAAACCATATGTCAAAATCGCCGAATTGGTTAGATATCCTGCTACTACCGCAAATGCGGCACCTGAAAGCCCAACAACTGGAAGTAATAACCAAAGGCATATTATATTTACAAAAGTACCAATTCCAGTTCCAAGTGAAATAACACCTGGACGATCTATACCAAGCAGATAGGACTCAAAAACTTTGCATGCGCATCTGACAACAACGCCTACAGCAAGTATACGGACAAGAGTTGCTGCAGGCAAAAAGACCGGGGAAAATACAACGTTTATTATTGGTTTAGCAAATATAACAAGTAACAATAAAGGTACTCCACAAATGACGGTTACTATGCGAACGGACTGCGTAATCAACTCTCTTTTTCCTGCTTTATCAACAGCCACACGAGGCATCAGAACCATCGCTAATGCGTCCGGAATAGTTACGGCCGTAATCGTCAATTGAAGAGCAACTGCAAATAAACCTATCTCATCCCGAGTAGCAAAAAAGCAAGGATTAGTGTTCCAATCTGAAAATTGACCGTATTGCCAATTCGCCCTATGTAAAATCTTAGGCCATAATATAACATTTCTTTCAAACAACTGATCTTTGGCTTGATGAGTTTTAAATTATAGCTAATACGAAAAAAAACCAGTGTACAAGCTGCTGTTGTTAAACAAGTCGAAATAATTGAAAGGAATGCACCATTAACACCCATATCTAAAAGATACACGAAAAATATTGTAAAAATTAACTGGGCCGCAACATTAAAAAAAGATAAAACCATGAACCAACCAAACCTGCGAACTGCTGTTAACAGCCTAAGGAATATAAGATTGAACAAAGAAAGAGGAATTGTCATAAGAGCAAGAAAAATGATGTTGATGAAGCTTTCTCCAGAAAAACCAGCGGAAACTGCATAACTAACAGCCCCACAAGTATCGCTATACCAGATCCGACTCCACCGTAAATCAAGGTATACGTGACACCTTCAGATATGCTAAACCTTTTTGCCGCAACAAAATATACGCTTGCAATATCACATCCTACGACAAAAATAAGGCCGAGAAGAATCGCAAACAAAAGACCACGTCCATCTGTTCCCAGTGACCATGCCAAACAGCTTTGTACGCCAAGACTCCCAACCAGAGTCACAGCCCTTGATATAAATATCTTTACTGAATCTTGAATACTTGAAGCCATACTTTAAAAAAACTAAAAAAAATAATTTATCCCTACTGTCCCATTAACTTGTGAGTAATTTGTTGTAAAGCAAATAAATATAATAGATTGTGAGAAAAAATGGTTGGGATCGATTTCAAATTGCCATTAAATTATGACCAACATACTTTCACAGATTTAATGAAAGGATTGGCCAATGCATACAGGACGGACAGTTTTCTCACAACTGTTAGACTTTCTTTCCCAAAAACAATTTGGCAGATGCTTTCGACGATATTGCGGAATACGCGGAAATGTTTCACGCAATACATTGGTAAATGCAAACGAACGTCGAGACTGGATAATCTACGCCGACTTCGCATAGGTTTTGATAGGCAAAGCTCGAGCACTTTATGCCAATGAAGACTTCGGCATTCAACTGAACCGAGAAGTCTATGCATTGGACTCAACCACCATCGATTTATGTCTGTCACTATTTCCATTGGCATAGTTTCACAAACGCAAAGCGTCCAAGCAAAGTTTTTTCTCAGCGATAAGGGGGTTTGCATAATTATCATAAAAAGTTAAAATGCGATTCCTTTTTGTCAAATTCTCATATACATACGCTAAAAAGCCAAGAGCACAAAAAATGCATCTATGCGCTATCGGCATTCAAATTACAACACAATCGTTTCTGTGTTACTCGGTTCGCCGTCGTTGGCTTTCCGGAATCCTCTTCGAAATGATTTTTCCTGAGGTTTACAGCTTTGATTTTGGTTAAACTCAACAGTTGGAATATACTTTTGTGCGATTTTGTTATCGAAACTCCAGAATATATTAGATGCAGGAAATATTTTTTCCCCTGATAATTCAGCAGCTCTTAACACATGTTTTGCAATGAGCGTATCTTCAAAGCTTGTATGATTAAAGTGCCAGAGCAAAACGTCAACATCTAAAAGAGTGTCAATTATATTTGTAGCGTGACAATCCACAATCTTAAAAGGAATCCTATTTTGCTGACAATATTCAATCCAGCGTTTGGAAAAGCTAGATTTTCTTTGATGAATTGCAATCTTAAATGGTTTCATAAATTCTCCTTAAGTATAACTCTTTGCAGTTTTTGCAGACTTTATCGCGGCTACAACACGTGGAGGAACACATGAACCTGCTTTGCTCTATTTCCCCCTTTGCTCTATTTCCCCATAATAATCCACCCAGAAGCTTGTTAAAATTAAATTTCTACACTTTAATATCAGATGAATGAGTAATAACTTACATAAATGTTTACTATATTGAATCATCATATTCGTTGCATCTTTTTCATTATTAAAAGAATATTAACGCCTTTTTTTTAGATATTCATGGAGTAACTTCTCCAATACCTCGCTATGAGATTCACACTGTACCATATCAAACGCAGACAAAGTCGATTTTTGCGAATGGAAAAGGGAGGAAAATATTTTGTATTTATTCAACCTCCCCCATACCCTATTGTATGCAAACAAGCGTCTTAGATAAGAATAGCTGTTCAAATCACAATACTGTCTCCATTTCGTTTCCATAATATCATGGTTTTGTATTTCTTTTACCTTAATCTCCATAGACCGAAGAAATTCTTCATTCTTCTTTCCTACCATTTTTTTGGCTCCAACGAAACCACGGGACTGTTCATAAGGTATAATATCAAACGAAAGATTTCCTTTTTCGGGAATCAGCAACTTGACCAGATAACCTTCATGCCACGTCGGCAAATTACGAGCAAAAAGGGGCTCAAATACAAAATTCCCCTGTCCATATATTATCGGAGAATCTTTATAAACCTCGAAAGGTGAAGCGCAATGAGAATGAGAGCAAATCACGGCACTTGCGCCCATATCTATCATAAATCGACACCGCTTCATCATTTTGGGAGTGGGATACGGATAATGTTCAACTCCACCGTGGTACAGGACAATAAGGTAATCAAACATACCTTGATAAGATTGAAGCATATAAACATAATCCATCATATCCAATGGATTAGCTCCGGCAGCAAAAGGTCGTGCAATCGAAAACTCATGCTCAGTCGTGGCATAAAAAGCAAGTCTTTTGCCTTTGATTTTCCGAATCAAGGGCTTCTGTGCTTCCTCCAAGTTTTTTCCGGCACCAACACATGAAATCCCCACCTCATTACACTTGTCAATGGTGGTCATTAATCCCTCGCTGCCATGATCAAAAATGTGATTGTTGGCAAGAGAAACAACCGAAATACCAGATTGAAAGAGTCCTTTGACACAATCTGTTCGGGCGGATAACGCCGGACCTGATTTTAAAATTGGATTCGACTTTGTAATCAATGGACTCTCTAAATTTACAACCGTCAAATCAGAACTTGTCAAATCATCCAATAGGTCATGAAATATATTCTCAGCGTCGCCTGAACAAAAATATTCCTCTGACTTGCCGGTAGGGCAAACATCTCCTCCGATTATCAATGTAATATTTCCGTTTGTATCCATTTTTTTAACCAGACTCCAACATTAAAAACTGTTTGTTTACTTGATCGTACTAATATCTGTGTGTTTTTTTACCAGACAGCCTATCCAGAAAATATAAAAAATATTGAGTAAACAACCAACAACAGAGAATAATATAATTGTCCCTTTTGCAGATAACAATAGCCCTCCTGCGACCAAAGCAAACGTCCTTGAAAGCAAAATTACAACCTCATAAAAGAACAAATTTCGCTGCTGCCGTAATATTGCCGCAAACAGAGTGGAAGGCAAATTACAAAATAGCAAAGTCAGCCATAAAATCAGCCATCTTGCGTAGACACCCGCTTCATACCATTTCGAGCCAAATATCAAGGAAAAAATAGATGGGGCCCAGATAAAAAGAATAACGGAAGGAATTATTGCCATTGCAAAGAGGCCGCCTGTAGTCTTTAAATACAATGGAAACAACTTCCCGCCATGATTATGGGTTTCACTGGCTTTTTGAAAAAGAACCTGTCGCAATGCAACCAGCACAAAACCCATTGGCGCCTGTAAGATGCGAACTCCAAACGCATACAATCCTGCTACAGCTATCCCATAATAATATCCTAATAACAATATGGGTAAGCCCTGTGAAAGAGCATTAAGAATATTCTGAGGAGAAGAAAATAGCGGGAAATCCCGATACTCAATAGCCAACTTCTTCATTTTTTTCCAATTTACGGCCTGACGTATAAGTAAAAAATCTTTCTTGAATACTTGGCACGCCAAATTTAAAGTGGCCAATCCATCTGCAAAAACACTACCAGCTACCAGTCCTGTTCCACCAGCGCTAAAGATTCCTAATCCAATCTGTGAAACATTGGCTGATATGCCCCGCAATACTCGAGAGATAGATGTAATGGCAAACGCTTTTTGACGAATGCACCAAGCCTGAAAGGCCTGATTCGCCCCCCGCAAAAAGGTCCCTAAAGTGAAAAACCACAACAACCAATAGCCATCCTGAGCCTTCAATAGTGAAAGCAATTTAACAGGAGCGATGCATACCGCTAGGATTACAATGATAGTTATAAATAATACAGAAACTATTGAAATCAAAAAAACATTTGCTGCATTAGTATCTTCCTTCGGCAACATGAGTGCTTGAGAATATTGCAAGGTTACCCCTGCGCAAATCACGAGAAGAACAGCATTAAACGAGCCGAAGATGCCAAAATCTGATGGAGTAAAAAGACGACTAATGATAGGGGAGAGAGCAAGTCCGATTAATTGAGCTACCGCTGTGCCCGACATTACAACTGCTACATTTTTCACAAAAACGCTGTTACTGAGATATTTAAAATATTTTATTAACATTAAATATTTAAGTTAGTATATAAAATAAAGATTTGAAGCTGGTTATTAATTTTTCAGAGAATATGAAATTATTTTATTTGCCTATTTATAGTTTTTTATTTTTAACGATGCCGATTTAAATGGTGATTGAGAATCTATTGTTGCACCATATTTGTTGTGAACATTTATATTACCTTTAATATCAAAAAGACCATTGCCAGGTACAGTACCAAAAACTCTCATAAAAGGACGATTTTTATTGTCGTAAACATAACAATTTTCAAACTCTATTTTGCTTGTCTGTGCTATTTTGTGGAAATTAAAGCGGATAGGCGTCGTGGAACTGTTAGTGGCAACTTCTTTTAAATTGCAATCTACAAATCTTATCTTTAATGCCGGAGATGTTTTTGCATCAACACGAATGCCGGGAGAAACGGTTTTCTCAACTGTACAATTTCTGAACTCAATAACTCCATGCGGGCTATCTTCCTTGATATATCCATAGACAGTTAAACCAGGCTCGCGACAGTTCCTTACATAAGAATTAATAATCAGAACCGAAGTTTCACGAGACCTTGAGTTTAGATTGTTTACGACAACCATAAATCCTGAACCGGCATTGTTTTCTGAAATACAATTGCTTACAACTATATTGGATAAAATCTCTCTGTGGTCATCAGGTTCAAAGTCTATCCCAGCTGAAGGGGGCGTCCCTGAAGTGCCCCTGAAAATGCAATTATCAATCCGCAACTTATCAACTGAACCAACGCTTATACCCTGTCGATAGTTATCATTAAAAATGCAGTCTTTAATAAGAATATCTCTACAGGGAATATAATCCTCCCGTTTTGTTGATCCTATGGCGATCCCATCCCCCCCGAAACTGGCTAATTTCAACCCCAAAATCTTTATGTTAGTTGCGCCGCGAAAAAGAATAACATGTCTCCACTGCGCTTTTTTGTATTCCTTCCCGGAATAATCCTTCTTTCTCATCTTCAGTGTCGCACCATAACCTCTAAGGGTAACATTCTTTAATTTGTAAAACATAAACAGACAATCTGTTAGACCCTTAAATTCACCTTTTTTAGCAATCACAACAACACCAGGCTCAAAAACTATTTCTTGGTTGCTGGCCAACTTAATAGGACGAACAATCCAGTCGCTGCCCATATATGGTATGATAACTTTTTCGGCACCGGAATTGACCGCACCTTGCAGCGCGTAAGTTGAGTCATTTTTGTCGAAACCCCACCACGCGGCATTTGCTTTTTTTCGTTTGCCACTTAAAACCTCTTGCACGGCAACAGGATTTTTGAAATTCCCAAGTGCTTCGATCTCAGCACTTACTATTGAACAGAATAGTAGCGATAGAAATAAAATTAAGGATTTAATTTTCATTAAGATAGTTAGAAGTTAGATTTCAGATTGTCAGAAATTAGATTTAAGAAAAGTTTCCCAGTCGCCAACTTTTTCAACTGACGGCTGAGGCTGATTTCCAATAGAATATCAAATTGATCTCAAAAATTCAGGGTTTCCAGTTTCGATTCTGGTTGAATTAAACAGTTGGAATATCCTTTTGCTTTCCTTTCTAAAAAGCAAAGCTGTAAGACTTGACTAATCAAAGATTCTTTTTACAATGAATGTTTGTGCTTAAAAAAGAAGGTTAATCTTGTTTCGAGATTTTTGTGAAAGAGAAAGAATCCGATAGTAACAATCATGATGTCTCAGCCGAGAAGGGGCTACAAGATATGTCATCCCAGCCAAAAAAGAATTCATATCGAACACTGAGGATAATCTTTTTGCTCTTCTTCGGCTTCATAGCGGTTGTGTTCTTGACTCAAAATAGTGATACGATTAACTGGATCGAAGATTACCACGCTGGAGTTGAGACGGCGAAACAGCAAAACAAACCGATTTTCCTGGCTTTTTACAAATCATATATCCCCACGAAGACCCTGGAAGAAATCTACTCTGATCAAAATATCAAAGAGTTTATTGAGGCCAGATTTATTCCCATTCTTATTGATGCCTCCAAAAATCCCGAAATCGCCAAACTATACAATGTCAGCCTCTATCCCGCACATTATATCAAACGGCCGGACGGCAACGAAGCTTTTGGCCCTCTCGGCTACCGGCCTCCTCTGGATTTCATTCCTGCGCTCAAGGGTTTAATGACAGAAATGGGCATGCCCGACGAATAGCCTGTTTAGACAAAACAAATGATTGCTGTGAATTCGCTGACAGGTCTTCATTATACCATTCAACTAAAATTTGTACGTTTAGTCATCGTTGAACTAATATCTCACACTTGCAATAATACTCTCAAGCGCCTCGGTCAGTTGCGTTTTCGGCTCCCAGCCTATCATCTTTTTGATTTGCTTCAGGCTTGGTACTCTCCGCATCATATCCTCGATAGGTCTTCCGTATGCTTCTTCATAAGAAATAAACTTTTTTTTGCTTTTGCTACCCGTCAATTTTATAATCTTATCCGCAAGAGCCTCGATAGTAATCTCTTCACTTGAGCCTATATTATATACCTTCCCCGCTGCCTGCTTACAATTCATCAAACCAATAACCGCTTCAACAACATCATCGACATAACAGAAGCACCGGCTTTGCTGACCAGTGCCGTATATCGAAACAGGTTCGTTTCTTAAGGCGCTTCGAACAAAGCGTGGCACCACCATACCGTATCGGCCGGTTTGTCTCGGGCCAATTGTGTTAAAGAACCTGGCAATAACTACACCAAGGCCGTACTGCTGATAAAACGCCAGGCCCAAAAATTCATCTATCGCCTTACTGCAGGCATAAGCCCAACGCGGCATACTTGTGCTGCCCAGCACTATATCGTCATCCTCGATGAAAGGAACCGCTTCGCTCTTGCCGTACACCTCGCTGCTGGAAGCTATCAGGATTTTCCTGCTGAACTTATTGGCCGCATCCAGAACAACCTCCGTCCCTCCGATGTTTGTTTCTATAGTATGGACAGGCTCCTGGGCTATCAGATTGACTCCGACCGCCGCCGCCAGATGAAAAACGGCTTCGCTGTGCTCGACCAGAGACTCCATCAACTCGGCATTGCGAATGTCGCCCTCCACAAAATCGAAGTTCGGACTGTTTTTAAATCTTTCGATGTTCTTCAAACTGCCGGTACTTAGATTATCAATAACCGATACTTCTGCTCCGTCCCTTAACAGCCGCTCGGAAAGAGCAGACCCTATAAATCCCGCACCGCCCGTAACCAATACTTTCATTAAGAACCTATGTAAGACTTCCCAATATAAAAACAACAATAACCAATTTAGACACACTCCGTCCCCGTCGGTTGCGCCAAAAAGGTCCGGCTGCCCCCAATCCTGAAACCTGACCCTCCTCTCCTGTATCTTCATAAGTATCGACAAATAAAGAACATAGCTTTAATAAAGGCAAATGTCGGGAAAGCTAAAAAGCCGGTTTTTTCGACAAAAACAATACGTTTCCAAGGCCCCATAAGTTCAAAATCCTTCGCTGTCTACAGGCCCCAATCCTTACTTTTGCAATATGAACACCTGGATAAAAACATCCTTCGAATTAATTCCTGCTGTTACCAACCTCTAAACATCGGAAGAGCGTTTATTATCGGCTGTACCTGAAACTTTTTGACCTTACATTCGTATCTCAGGTGTTCGAAAGAGGATATTGAAATGATGTGATTTCAACCTCTGGGCGGATTGGTGATACAAATAGCTGCTTACGACCCATAATATGTACAGTACGTCTTATCTGTCTCCCACACGGTAACACAATGCAGCTTAATTTTACTGAATTTATCAGCGATTTGTTCCCAGGCAAAAACCGCGATATTTTCAACAGTCGGATTGGCCTTCGCAAAGTAGGTTACGTCCGCATTAAGGTTCTTATGGTCAATAAGTTTTATGAGTTCATCGTCTACGGTCTTTTCAAAGTCGCTGATACAAAACTCCTCTCCACTTGGCATCTTCACCGTGACCTCGACAATGTAGTTATGTCCGTGGCCGGTCGGATTTGCACACTTACCGAAAACCTCGAAATTGCGGCTATCGGAAAAATCGTCGTTCCAGAGCTTGTGCATTGCCGCAAATTCAAATTTCTCACTAAAATAAATCATCTTTGTGTCCTCACAATCAATCGCCGCCTTCCTGAAAGGATTCAGCTTCAGGGTCAATTCGGCTACCATAGCCTTGCCAAACTTATCAGCCAATTGCTCCTGAGCCGACTTCAAAAGCCCGGCTATCTCCGGAAATCCGATATTTTTGCCCTCTCGGAAATACCTTCTTATCCGCTCGGCAAAAATAGGCACAACATATCGTCGAACGCACCTGTCAACGTCGACTACGTTAACAACAAATCCGGTAGCTGGCTCAACCTCGCCTGCAAGCCCGACACATAATTCGAAAAATATCGACAGCCCTTGCCCCGCGGGCTGAGAGCAAAACGAATTAAAACCCTTGCTGTCTTCGTCCAGAAAGGGATTTATCGAAAACCGCACCTGTCTCGCTAATTTATGCACGATACTCTTTTGTTCCTTATCCCTTGCTCCTACTTATACTTAGGCAATATATCGCCGTGTGCCTTTATCAGGTCGTCGCAGAGCCGCTTTATGTCGTCGAGAACAAGCTCACTGCCCGTATGAGGGTCGAGCATCGCCGCCTGATAGATGGCGTCTTTGCTGCCGGTCAAAGCCGCCTCGATTATCATAAACTGCACGTTAATATTTGTTAGATTCAAAGCCGCGCACTGAGTGGGCAATTCTCCCACGAAACAACCCTGAACACCGTTGCGGTCGACCAGACACGGGATTTCCACAACCGCCTGGGCCGGAAGATTTGGAATAAAACCGTTATTTAGAACATTTCCGTGGACCCGGCAGACATTTCCTGTTTCGATTGACTCCATAATGTATGAGCCGTACTCATGGCAGCGTTTGTGTGAAAGTTTCTGGTTATGAACCAGCTGCTCGCGCTGCTCTTCCCAGTCTTTTATCTGCTGGACGCATCGACGAGGATATTCGTCAAGGGGGATGTTAAATTCATCGATAAGTTCCGGATATTGGCTTTTTATCCAGTATGGACTATATTCAGCGGTGTGCTCGGATGATTCTGTAATGTAATATCCAAAGTGGCGCATCATTTCCAGCCGAACCATATCAGGGTGTTTTTTGGCGCCTTTTTTTCGTGCTTCTCGATTCAGCTTCGCTGCCCGCTTTTTGATTTCCGGATAGAGGTCTTTGCCGTTGTCGGTTATTTCGAGCAGCCAGGACATGTGGTTGATGCCTGCGATTTTCCATTGGACTTTTTTGACGGATTTGTCCATTTTCAGCGTTTTAAGCAGGTCTGGGACGCAGGCTTGTACTGAATGACAAAGGCCTACAGTTTTTACATTTGTGGCGCGGAGCATACAGCCGGTGAGGGCGGCGAGTGGATTTGTGTAGTTGATTAAGAGGGCGTCGGGGCAAAAATCCTCGATATCACGTGCAAAATCAAGCATTACGGGGATAGTTCGTAAGGCTCTGAAGATACCGCCGATACCGAGAGTGTCGCCAATTGTTTGTCTGAGGCCGTATTTTTTTGGTATTTCGAAATCAATTACGGTGCTTGGTTTGTAACCTCCTACCTGTATTGCATTTATGACATAGTCAGCGTCTTTTAGAGCGGCGTGGCGGTTCGGTATGCCGAGATGGGTGGTAATTTTGGCTCGGTTTTTGTTAATGTTTTTGTTGAGGCTTTCGAGCATAAGTGCTGATTCTTTCAGGCGGTTACGGTCGATGTCGTAGAGGGCGATGTGGGAGTTTTGCAGGGATGGGGTGAGGAGGCAGTCGCCGAGAATATTTTTAGCGAAAATCGTGCTTCCCGCACCTATAAACGTGATTTTTGGCTGATATTTCATTTTGTTCCTATTTGAAAAAGGCCGAAATTTCTGAAATTTTATACTAAAAAAACTACATTTTTTAACAATTTGCTTAAATTTTCAAAAAAACCACAAAAATTATGCGTTAAATCATACAGAAGTAACACATTTTTTCAACTGCGAATTTGGTATGTAGTTTGCGGAAAAATAAAATTGTTAAAACTTAATGCGGGCGGGCGGTTTTAGGTTACCCTTGATTTTGGGTTAAAAATGGGGGTGGTTTTGTGTGGGGGATTTTGGGCAGCCTTATTTTTGGGCTAAAATCAAGGGTGGGGTAGAAAAAAAAACTACAAAAAAACAAAAAAAGTTAAAAAGAAGAAAAAAAAGAAGAAAAATTGAAAAAAAAGTCACAAAACGAATCGTTTTATTGTG
>Ga0272442_10007691_pt1 | contig 13861 bp, 10 predicted proteins | sample SSMForm2O_FD_200262 | JGI IMG/M metagenome (GOLD analysis project Ga0272442, IMG submission 200262) | Marine sediment archaeal communities from Little Sippewissett salt marsh, Falmouth, MA, United States - SSM-Form-2O | ecosystem: Environmental > Aquatic > Marine > Wetlands > Sediment ...
TATACCGTACAGTCTGCCGAATCTGCGGATGCTCTTTTCTCTGCGTGTGCAGAAATCCTGCATGTCAAACCAGTCCGTGGGGACCTGCAATGATGGATATAAATCCTCAAAAATCATACCGCTGTCTGTAAAATCCCGGTACACATGATCCACACGCCGTCCAAATACATATTTTTCAGCTGTCCAGGGCTCAAGAAAGGCAAATCCGAATCCTTCATTGACACTGGTGGTGATCATGCTGAATGCTGAATGAACCAGCTTTTCATACGAATTATTCAGGCCGACATCAAAGTGAACCGGCAGGCTGTATTGTTCTGCCGCCGCTTTCCAATGATCATGTATTTTTTCCTCCCATGGGCTGTTGGGGGGCAATGTTATACCCATTGGATGCGATGGAGGGGCGTACAGAGAGAGCAGTAATATCTCTCCGATATTCTTGCGCCTGATACCCCGGACCGGATAGAGAATGTATCCGTCATTGGCCGCATTTCCTGGTGCAAAGGGATCCACCTGGTTTGGAATGAGGTGCAGGCCCTCCTTTTTCAGTCCTGCCTGCAGCAATATATTATAATCCCTGGAATTGATAACTCCATAGTGGACATCTTCAAGATATGGTTTTTTATAATATACATTGGGCCTGCCGTCTTCGGCAAAATCATGTATCTGCAGAAACAGCGCGAATCCGCGGTCTTTGAGAATACGCAGCGCTTCTATGAGGTCACTGTTTTTCGCAAGGGTGGGATTGTGGACATGGATTACATCACACCCTTGCGGCCAGGTCTTGAAAATTGCGGCTTCTATTTCCCGGGCCAGCTTTTCCGGGGTCACATCGAGGTATGATTCCGTATCGTACTGCAGGCATGGGACATATGCTGCGGGACTGTCACATATAGGACACTTTTTACTCGAAGAAATGATCAGCGTCTGGTGCGCATTCCCGACAGCTTCTACCTGGTGCTTTATAACTGAAGTAACGCCGCCCCGTTTAAGATGAAAGTGAACATACGCTATATTCATACATCTGCACTATTTTTTAGGCTGTTTTACATGTGGAAATTTCTTGCAGTACGCAGGGATAGTTGCCATAGGAGGGCGCTCTTGTTCCTTGATCTTGTACACCTTTGTTTTATAGGCCTTGTCCATAGCACGGTACTGCCGCATCTCGTTATATATCTTGCTGTGAATTTCTACAAATCCCTGTTTCTGCATCCTGGAAAGAAATGTCTGCATAATTCCGAAAGACATTCTGCCCAGAGACAGTGTATCCTGGTTTCTGTGAACCCGTTTATCCAGATCGACCTGGGCAATAGCCTGCAGCCCCCAGCCTTTATATATATCCATAAGCATGCTGGTTTCCACACCGTACCCGATGGGAAATGCCAGCTGATCAAGAAGATCCCTGTAGCCGGCATATTCCCCTGAAAGTGGCTGGATAACCTGTGTCAAATCAGGGTACATCAGTGAAAACAGCGGCCGGATCACAAGCTCTGTTACCCGCCCCCCCCCTGAGGGCCGTGTAGTGCCGCTTTCCAGGGAAATGGGCCTGTCATAAAACGCCTTTGTGTACCGTATGTCATTTTTCACCAGCAGCGGGCCCAGCAGCCCGTACACGAACCGGTGGTGGATATTTTTTATATCGGCATCAATATAAACAATTATATCTCCTTTTGCAACATAAAGGGCTTTCCACAGATTTTCCCCCTTGCCTTTGTACTGTTCCGGAAGATCCGGCAGAATATCATTTGAGACATACACATCAGCGCCGAATTCACGGGCAATTGAAACAGTATTATCAGCAGACCCTGAATCTATGACAAGTATTTCATCAAGAAGGGGGTGTTTAAGCATAAGCTCGGACCGCATTATAACGATCTCTTTGGCTATTGTCTTCTCCTCATTGAGGGTCGGAAAACAGAGTGAAATTTTAACTTTTTTCTTTTTTTTCAGCTCTACCAGCCTGCCGATGTCCCCAAATTCCGAATGATGAAACGTATTTGTATCAAGCCATGACTTACTCATTCCACTCTCCTTGGTCTATAGCCGAAATAACACCTATTAACTGCGCAATACCAGTAAAGATTGAATCAATAAGGACCTGTTCGTCATTCTCATGATAATTTTTCCCCTGTGAAATACCCAGGGTAATTGCCGGTATGTTATGTCCGAGAAACACAGACAGCTCCGATTCGCTCGATTCAAATGACGGTTTGATATTAAGCGCATCCAAAACCTGTACCGCTGAGACCACCAGGGGATGATGGTAGCTTAAATGTGACGCCCGTATATTGCTTACTTTTTTCACCCTTATTTTGGCGTTGTTTATATGGGACACGTTTCCGCAGATCTCTTCAATTTTCAGGAATAACTCTTCTACCATTGAATAGCGGTCACTGTGTATTTCAAATCCCAGAGATGCATACTGGGGCGCTTCTCCGTGCTTGAACCCGCTGTTGAGCCTGCCGAATATGATATCGGTTTTGGGGCGCTGTGGAAGCCGTATCTTTAAAATCTCATTAATCACTTCATTCATGACAATAATGGCATTGAATCCGCCCTTGTCTTTGCCCCCCACAACACGGGGCATGGTGCCTTCGATCTCGGCACGTATCATACTCTTGGAAAAATAGGAAAGCCGCCCCAATTCTCCTCCCTCAACACAGATACCGGCTTTGGGAGGCCGGCTCCAGTTTTCAAGCACGTCCCGTATGCTTTTAAGATTACTTTCTCGCAATGACTCGGGAAGCCCTACAATAACAATGTCCGACTCAAAGCTAATGTTCAGTGAGCTTAGCACACTGGGTATGGACATTAAAATGCCTACACCGAGAGAGTTGTCCAGCAATCCTGATCCGATAATGTGATTATTGCTGATGGTATAATTGGATTCGCTGTCTCCCGAGTGTACTGTGTCCATATGCGCCACAAGCATAATGGGCTTCTTCTTGGGATTGCTGCCCTTTATTATTGCAAATGGATTTCCATCAGCGTCAATTGAGCACTCATCAACATTCACATCGAGCAGCCGCTCCAGAAACACCGTTACCCTGCGGTTCTCTTTTTTCTCAAAGGTCTGTTCAACTACATTAGGTGTCTGTCCGATCAGCACAATATTGGTAAGAATGATCTCTTTAATTGCCTTTATTTCTTCGATGTACTTTCCAAGAGCATCACCATGTATCAACATATCGTCTCCTTTACTTATGGTCATATACCATCCAGCAGACTTCGAACGGCTGTAAAACAGCAGATCCATCCCTGAAAACCGCTGTTCCCAGCACTGTCCTGCCCTGTCCTGCTGTATGACCTTGGGGCAGTTCAACACGTACCTGCCGGTCTGTAACATTGGTATATGCATATATTGTCTGCCTGTGAGTACGCCGTTTTACTCCGAACACCTGGGGAGAGGCAAAAAAAGGTTCACACATCGCTGCAGGAGAAAAAGCCGGCAGACTTCTGCGGAGGGCCAGCATTCGTGTGTACGCGGAAAAAATCATGCCCCGGAATGTCTTTCGGTCTGATATCTCCTGTAAAACAGCTTCGGCCCGCAGTTTCTCACGATTTATGGAGCGCAGCATACCGGTTTGCTCCACACCCCGGTACCAGTTCCGTGATCCCAGAAGGCTGTGGATGTATACAGCAGGTATTCCGGGAAGGACCAGGGCTATAGACTGGGATGCAAGAAAACGCCGTGCAAGGCTGGCCGGGCTGTCCTGAGGGCCGGCAATTGCATCGATGAACGAGACGTTCAGTTCATAGGGCGCCTTGCTGTCATTTATGCTTTTATATGATACAGCTCCGCCGTTCCTGCGCACATGGTCAATCACCGCCGAGAAATCCCTTTCCGGCACATACTCCTTAAGAGGCAGTATCCCTATGCCGTCGTGGGACGCCGTAAAATTAAAAAAGGACGTTTCCGGACACGGCGCTTTCAGGGTTTTTGACCAGTGCAGAAGCACGCTGGTGTCTCCGGTTATAAAGGTATAGAGCACAAGAGGCGGGAGAGAGAAGTTATACACCATATGCGCCTCATCGTGTCCACTCCCGAAATAGGAAACATTGTCTTTATGCGGCACATTTGTCTCGGTAAGTATGCGGCACGCTGTACTGACGGCGCCTGCAGCCAGTCGGATAAGCTTGACCAGGGCGTGGGCTTCCGGCAGATGTATACAGGGTGTTCCCGGCTCCTTCCATGCATATGCTATTGCATCGAGACGGATAATTGAGGCCCCTTTGGATACATAGAACAGCAGCACATCTATCATGCGCAGCAGAACATCCACACTCTTATAATTCAGATCAATCTGGTCGGAACTAAACGTTGTCCACACATGCACACCGGTTCCGTCCTTTTTCGCAACCGGGGTACACAGGGGAAGGGCCCTGGGCCTGAACACCATGGAAAGGTCTGTGTCTTCAGGTACTTCAACAGCCAGGCTGCGGTATCCCTCTTTTGCTGCCAGATACTGTTTAAACCACCTGCTGCGGGCTGAAACATGATTCAGCACGAAATCAAACATGAGTCCTGCTTCTTCACCCAGGCGCTCAATATCCTTCCATGTACCCAGCCGTGGATTGACCGAATAAAAATCGGTAATGGAAAATCCATCATCGGACGAATAGGGGAAAAAGGGCAGCAGGTGCACATGGGAAAAGGACTCCTGTAAATGCTCTGAATAAAAATTACGCAGCGTGGCTAAGGGTTTCTGCCCCTTTTTTGTGATAGAGTCGGCATAGGTTATAAGCACTGCATCGGATTCAGACCAGGCCTCGCCATGATGATTCCGGTCCCACCCGTACTTGTCAATACACGAAAGGATTCCGTGTAAGGCGCGCTCTGCGTCCTCTGCCGAATACATGGTACCGAGTATCCTTCGCATGGCCTCCTGTACAGCCTGACGAGGCATCATATCTTTACTTTTCTCCTGCATATAATCAGGGGCCCCCTGTTACTGCTGTCTCTATTATCTGGCACCGGCATCAACTTGCGTGCGCCGTAACTCACCCTTTAAAATCCTCCCATGAGCATATCTGAATGAATTCATGGTCAAACCACTCACTGTTTGTATAATGGCCCGGCGTTGTCATCTCAACATGGGTTCGGGTGAACTCTTCAATTTGGTGGGAAAGCCATTTTCCCCGGTTCAGCACATTAAACAGCCGCCCGAATGAAAAATCCCCCTGCTGTTCCAGGTCCTTGCGGAGTTTCTCCTGAATAGTGCGCACTGCAGTAGAGCACACCTTCAGCTGTTTTGATGATTCAAAAACAGCAATCTTTTTTTCATGGGGATACCCGAGTATCTTGTTTATCATGATATCAACCAGGTCTCCGATGTCATACCTGCTGCCCAAAAACTGTTCGGCCGTCTTATACATCATATCGATATGCTGCTGTGTATACCGGCGTTTTGTATAACGCAGCACTTTGAACCGCTGTTTTGTCTGGTACTCGAGGGTTTCCCACCGCGCTACAGGGTATGTCATAGAAAAAACTTTGTCATCAGAAAAGTAGAGCACTGTGTGCGTAGGCCGCCAATCGGACGATTCTCCAAACAGCTCTTTCTGGTATGTCCGAATACCCCTCAAACCGATATACTTAAACGGACTGAGCATAGTCGACCGTTCATCAAGAGAGATAACATCTCCAGGCCGGATTATCCGGCTTACAATCTCATTGGTATTCATTGTCTTCTTTCCCTGCGGAATGTACCTTGTTAATGGGCCTGTTCCTGCAAATGGAATGTGTAAAACAAGCAGGAATAATACGGTTGTGTAATAGTAACGATGCTATACCTTTATTGGTTCCCCTGCCGCTGCATGGCTGCCGACCAACAATAACAGACACACTGCATAAGGCAAACCGGTATCACACCAAGATTCTGCCGGGGGTTCTGGTTATGTAATTAAAATATAACGGAAAACAGGCAAAAAATCAAATAAGAAATTGATAAATTGCCTGTATTTTCAACATTCATGGTAGGGGTATACACATTACGGGCTCTGTCTATCGTAACGCATTAACACAGCCGTGAATACATAACTCAGACAGCCGCCTTATCGGCACCGCCATTATATTCCTTTTTCATTACCGCTCAACAGGAAAGGTCATCTTGCCGGTCCATTCAACCGGCGCTTTCCGCTTATTAAGGGCTTCAGTCATCCGAACAGCCGCTTCTATGGTCTGAGCAGTGCTTTCAAGCTTCCAAGAAGGATTATACTCGTCATCAACCGTGTGATAATCACCAAGAAAAAACTCCCTCATGCGGTTAACGCCTCCTGTAAACTTCTCCCCGGCAGAGATCCACACTGCCGGAATACCGTACCGGGCAAAACTGAATTGATCGGACCTGTAGAAAAAACCCTGGTTTGACATGGAGAATTCCGAGTACTCAAGGCCCATAGACTCAGCTGTTTCCGCGGCTACAGTTTCCAGGTCTGAATATTTGGCGCCCACCGCCATAAGGTCCATCGTTTTTTCCCACACAGGCGTAGATTCAAAATTGATATTGGCAAGACATGCTGATGGATCCAGTGCTGATGCGAAATGCCGGGATCCCAGAAGCCCTGCTTCTTCCGCCTGGCACGCCAGGACAATAACCGGGTAGTGAAGCATGTTTTCATGATCCTTAAGAAGCTTTGCCGTGCACAGCATAGCTGCTACTGCTGACGCATTGTCTATAGCGCCATTGAAAACTGTATCCCCCTCAAGTCTCTGGTTCATACCGAGGTGGTCAATATGGGCACTGAGTATAACGGCCTTTTCCTGTAACGTTCCGCCCCTGCCCTTTATGCAGCCGGCCACATTCCTTGTCATAAAACTGCGCCATGAGGATGTGCCCTGCACCTGAACGCGGATTGGAAGAAGCACGGGTTCAAATTCCCGGGATTCAGACATCATGTTCAGGCGGTCAAGAGAACAGCCTTTTTCCTCCAGAATTTGCCTGAATGGCTCCTCTCTGATCCACCCTCTGAATTCAAGATCATTGTCAAGCATTTCCGGAAGATACAGTTCCTCTCCGCCCCAGGAGTTTTTCACAACATGCCACTGATATCCTGCAGTCGCATCAGTGTGCAACAGAAGGATCCCTTTAGCACCCCGCCGTGCCGCCTCTTCTATCTTATAGGTCCACCTGCCAAAATAGGTGAGGGCCTCTCCGTCAAATAAATCCCGATTGCTGCGTCCCGGCTCATTGACCCGTACAACCACGATTTTGCCGCGCACATCGATATCCTTATAATCATCCCACCCCCATGCGTCAGACTTTATTCCGTACCCGCAGAAGACTGCATCGCCTTCAATAAAAAAGTCCTCCTGCTCACGCGGCATACTGCCCACAATATCATCAGGAAAGCGCAGGACCCGGCCCCCGGCCCTTGCATCAAGGCCGGTAAGAGTAAATCCCTTGATCTCCAATGGATGAAAATATGAACCTTTATAGGGCTCAAGTCCTGCCTGCTGCATACAGCTCTTCACATATATTTCGGCAAGCTCGCCTCCTCTTGTTCCCGGAGCCCGTCCTTCCAGCAGGTCATGGCCCAGGAATTCAATAACAGACCGTATCTCCTCCTTTGAAACACTATACCTGCACTGTTCCTCCATGTTGGAACAGCCCGCTGAAACCATGACCACAGCCATGAGCAGATAAAAAAAATTCGCATATCTCATTAAGCCACCTCTATGTATAATGTTATTATAAATTCACATATGCAAAAAACCCTATTAGATATACCAGAATCATACTCTGCAGAGTACCGCATACAACACTATCGTCTTCATCGGAAATGACTGCATAAACAGCGGTTACAAAAAATACGGGCCGTCTCGACACATAACAACCGGACATCGGGGGAAAATTATGTGACCGCTTGTTTTCAGGCAGTATAAAAATGCAATACAAAAGAATATATTTAACAACACAGCAAATTTCAAGAAGTTTGTAGCGTTTATGCCTATATAACAACCCTCAAAATACTATTTGAATAAATGCTGCCCCGTTACTGCATATGTTTTCAGGGCCGTATCCGGCCTGATGAAAAGCGGTAACGGGGCAGCATACAATAAAATTCCCGGTTATTAATATGCCCGGCGCAGCAGATCCTCCATGGTATCGCCTGCTGTATACGGGCGGAGCCTGAATGAGTACGAATAATATGAAGGATACAGAGTATACCTGGCATGAGGCCGTGCGCCCCACGCATTATCACCGCCGATACCCATCTGCCGGTAATCAACACAGAGTGATATATAATCTCTCTTCTTTATATCCGGCCCGTGACGCTGGCTGCCGGGAACATAACAGAGATCCCTAATATCAAACTGATGAGCCTCCACACTGAGGGGCTTCTTGCCGCTTACAATAACGCCGCAGCCTTTTCCAAGAGTAATAACTGCCCAGCGGACATCACATTTGTTCCCGTTTTCCTGGGGCCGGACATGGGGGAAATACTGTGACCATACCGTACCGCTGTACCGGCCGATTGCTGCGCCGGTTTTCCTGTCCTGGTACGACTCATGGGGGCCCCGGCCGAACCATTCGATTGACGGCGATTCCCCTGCAGGCAGCGTCATGAGCATACCCAGCCGCGGCATTTCCGGCGCTTTTGTATCACAGGGCATAAATTCAACATCGACTGCAACATCACCGGAGCCGTACACCCTATAGGTAATGTGCATTTCTGAACCGACTGTTTCCAGTTCCGCGAAAAACTGAACCTCAACCACACTGTTATTCTTCCTGTAAACATTGGTATGCACAATCCTTGCATGCTCCCCGGCATCTTTCCAAACTGCGCACCTCCGGTGCATCTCATTATCCTGTGCAATATCACTGTCAGTTCCGCCCCGGTAAAAATATGGGCGCGGGCCCCTGTTAATAATTGACCTTTCCTTGTAAATCCACGATGATATCTCACCCAGATCTGTATTAAAAACAATGGTCATATCATCATTGCCGACAGAAAGGATGCTGTCTTCTTGCGTTACAGACAAAGGCTTCATTTTTTGTTCATCAAGAGCCAAAGCCGGCCTGCTTACAGGCAGAATGAACTGATCCCAGGCTGCAACATGCCCGGCTGGAACGCCCTGAGATTCTTTCTTTAACATGGCTCGTATCTTTACTGTATACTCTTTTCCCGGCACCGGGTCTATATTCGGCATCTTGAATGAACAACGTGATGAATCATGAGGTGCAGTACGGGGCACTTCAAGCCGGCCCGAGAACAATTCTGTGCCGTCTTCATCAATAGTCCATGTAAACCGGTACCTGCTGAGATCAATAAAATCATGCTTGTTATAAATGGAAAATTCTCCCTTTTCCAGATTGACCGCCTTTACAGAAACGGGCTGGTACACCTTTTTCACTTCCCAGATGTGAGGTTTAAGGGTTCTGTCTGCCTGCACCAGGCCGTTGGCGCAAAAAGACGAGTCATTGGGCAGGTCATGGTCACCCATATCACCGCCGTACCCCCAATATACAGTGCCGTCTTCCTGTCTTTTCAGGAAAGTCTGATCGACCCAGTCCCAGATAAATCCGCCCTGCAGCGTGGGATATTTGGTAAACACATCCCAGTAATCCTGCAGGTTACCTTCTGCATTGCCCATACCGTGGCAGTATTCACACAAAATAAAGGGCCTTTCCGGATCCCGGTTATGGTATTTTCTCAAAAAGGTCAGATTTTTATACATGGGGCAGATGATATCTGTATGCGCCCTCCACCACGCCGGCTGATACTGCACCAGCCGGCCGGGATCTCTCTGTTTGATCCAGACTGAAGTTGCGACAAAATTCCTGCCGTCCCCGGCCTCGTTCCCCAACTCCCAGATAATGACGCTGGGATGGTTCTTGTCCTTTTCCACGGCCCGCTGTGTACGGTCCATGTAGGCTGCCTGCCAATCAGGATGATCACTTAGATAGTTTATTCCGCCTGCATGGAACTGAATACCGTGGGTTTCTATATTTGCGCTGCTCACTACATACAGGCCGTACTGGTCGCACAGTCTGTACCAGTACGAATCATTAGGATAGTGGCTGGTTCTCACAGCATTGATATTGAACTGTTTCATCAGTTTGATATCCTGCTCCATTGTCTCTCTGGGAACATACCGCGCTGACACAGGATGCCATTCGCACCGGTTCACGCCCTTTATATATATAGGGACACCGTTGACACAAAGCTGCCCCTGTTTGATCTCAACATTCCTGAAGCCGGTGCGGCACGAAACGAACTCCTCTTTTCCTGCACCGGACTTCAGTCCGATAAGCACGGTGTAAAGATTCGGCGTTTCCGCGCTCCAGGTCCGCACATTGGGCAGCGCTGCAGTAAACTGCAGTCCTGTCCGGTCTTCAGATAAACTCACCTGCTTTGTATCTGAAAACACTGTCCTGCCCCGGTCGTCAAGAAGCATACAGGAAATTTCTGCGCTGCTGCCTGTACGAGAAACAGCACCAAGAGTTATACCGACTGAAAACTGTCCCTTTGTATATGTGCTGTCCAGGCCTGCGTGCACGAAATAATCTGCAATATGCACATCCGGCAGGGAATGGATATACACATCCCGGTCTATGCCGCTGATACGCCACGCGTCCTGGCACTCGAGGTAACTGCCGTCACTGAACCGGTATACTTCCACTGCCAGAGTATTGGTGCCCTGCTTCACATATTCAGTTATGTCAAATTCTGCAGGAGTTTTGCTCCCCTGGCTGTACCCCAGCTTTCTGCCGTTTACCCATACGTACATAGCAGACCGCACAGCCTCAAAAGTGATATATATCCGCCTTCCCTGCCATGCTTCGGGAACGGAAAACTCTGTTCTGTAACTGCCTACCGGATTGTTCTCATGGTCATGATACGGCGGATTCGGTTCAAACGGGTACTCCTCATCAAGGTACCGGGGAATACCCCATCCCTGAGCTTCCCAGTTGCCCGGCACTTCAATATAATCCCAGGAACTCACATCAAAATCCTCACGGTAAAACTCAACAGGCCGGTCAGCCGGACGCTTTACCCAGTTGAAACGCCATTTTCCGTTCAATGACCGGTAAAAACCGGACCGGCTTACTTCTATATCCATCGCCTTTTCTCTGTTCCCAAACGGCACCACACACGCATGGGCAGGCTCCCTGTTAACAGAAAACACTGCCGGATTCTCCCATGCAGGCACCGATGTATCCTGAGTAATTGCTGTGCTCCAAAACCCGGCGGCCATACACAGAGCAAAGAATGAGATAAACGGTTTTTCATATGATTTCATGAGTTCCCCTCTCTTGAATAAAACAATTACCGCAACACAAACGTTTGCATAATAAAATAAAAATTTTTCTCTTTTAAAGCGGACATTCACATCCCGGTCTTTATGTGCTGCACAATGGAGAGAAACATCATGCAGAAAAACAGAATAACCGCAATGACCATATACATTTTTCCGGAGTGTGAAACAATTCCTATCATACCTCCGGTACCGCCGTAAAAAAGCGTTACATACGGAATAACTATTGCGCGCGTGTTCCGGAAATCGGTTTTCTGAATGTAATCAAGGTACAATTCGGCCGCAATAAACAGAAGGATACATCCGATCTGGACATAATAAATCACCGGCCTGTTAAAGGAGGACGCAGTTAAAAGAAGGTACACCAGAGGTAACGCCGACAGCATAAAAATGATCCCGGTGACATACTCGGCCTGTTCCCTTCCCATTATCCGGAACGCAAACACCGCTGCACACAGCAGAAGAATTCCCAGTCCGGTACCTGCTTCAATATAGGTATGAAAAGAAACGGGGGTCACGATCTCCCTTTCCGTATGATGAACCATCAGCCATAGATGCATGTCAGTCCCGTTATAAGATACAACAGAGCAGCTTCATTAATCAACCTGTTTTTCATGTTCTCCGGTTTTTTCTGTATCAGGCTGAGGATAACAATGCACATTTCCCCTGAAATTTTCTGCTTCAATACTGGTATCTGTCATGGACTGTATATACCGGGGCACTACCGGTATTTTCCCTCCTCCCCACGGAAGGTCAATAACATACTGGGGATTTGCCAGGCCTGACACCCAACCCCGCATCTGCCGGATGATATCAATACCGGTCTGTATTTTTGTACGAAAATGCTCGGTTCCCTGCACAAGGTCTCCCTGCAGCAGGTAATAGGGGCGTACACGGATGCGGACAAGCCCGCGCATTAGCCGCTCTATGGTAGCGGCATTGTCATTTATACCGCGCAGCAGCACTGTCTGGCTCCCCAGCACAATACCGCTGTCAACGAGAAGGTCAACGGCTTTTCTCATTTGCGGAGTTATTTCATCAGGATGGTTAATGTGAAAGTTTATATACAGCGGCTGATATCGGCGCAGCATTGCAACCAGGTCCGGTGTAATGCGCTGGGGCAGTGCTGTTATGGTGCGGGTTCCAATCCTGATAATATCAACATGGGGAACCGCGTGAATCCTTGAAATTATCGTCTCGAGAAACCCGGTCCCCAGCAGCAGGGGATCACCCCCTGAAAGCAGGACATCTCTGATTTCCTGTGTGTCTTCAATATACCTGATACCCCGTTCAATCTCTTCCCTGGTTACAGGAGGCCATTTCCCCACCTTGCGTTTTCGGGTGCAGAACCTGCAGATAGAAGGGCATACACCCGATATCAGAAACAGGACGCGGTCAGGATACCGGTGCGTTATACCGGGAACAGGACTGTCAGCCTCTTCTCCCAGCGGATCTGCCATACCTGAACTGTCTTCAAGTTCCCGGGGGTCGGGAATATACTGCCGGGCAATAGACGGGCCCTTTTCTTTTATGAGGGACAAAACATAGGGATTGATCCGCATGGGATAGATGTCTGTGACTTTGGCCAGGGTATCTGTACCAACGGGGGACATGCCTTTCAATTCCCCTGGAGATGAAATGCTTTCCCGGAGAATTTTTTTCCATACTATTGTCATATGCACCTGTTTCTGTGCCCGCCCTGAAAGGGGCTTTCACACTGCTATGTTTCTGTTGGATTTGATGTACGGTTTGCCGTGAACATGTCAGACTTTTCTGAGATGGTCTTCCTCATGTTCCTGTTGCTGCAGATCATCGTTGACCAGTCCCTTAAGCTGCCGCTGGAGACGCTGGGCCTTTGCCAGGGCATCGAGAAGTTTGTCCTCTGTCAGTTCGTCATCGTCAGGACGTATGTCCCAGGCCTGTTTCAGCGTTTCAAAAGTCTGATTCGCTTTTTCCAGCAGAAACCCCAGGACCTCATGCTTGGTAGGCACTCTGCTTGCCAGCATCACTCTGGGCCCCACAGAAATTCCGTGTTCGTGAAGCAGGCTAAGTGATTCCTCGGAGTAATGCCCCTTACCCATTTCAATATCACTGGAAAAGACCCGGAACCGCTCATCACCACGCAGGATATTGGCAAGGTGGCCGTCGGAGACAATTGTTCCCGGCTCATCATACTTAAGCAGGTTATTCAGTTCATGCACTGGTACCAGGAAGAAATCAGCTTCCTCCAGGAGCAGCGCAGCTCTGTTCAACAGATCAGACATGTATCGCCTGTAGATTAAAACAGCTGTTCATACGATGACACAAAAACCTGTGCTCCGGCCTCTTTTATCAGTTCAAATGAGTGGCGGGCCTGTTCCTGGGATTGTATCAGCGCTGTAATTTCGTCTACACTCTTTTCAGTAAGAAAAATCTGGTATAATTTCCCGGGGTTCCCGGTATCTCTGAAAAGAGAGACAACTATATCCTGCTCATCCCAGAATTCTTTCAGAGACTCTGCCTCTGTAATATAATCGTCTTCCTTCTCCTTGTCAATTAAAAACGTAAACCCAATTAAATTCATATGTAAACCTGTTCAATTCAAATTGATTTATATGG
>Ga0272442_10007692_pt1 | contig 13861 bp, 16 predicted proteins | sample SSMForm2O_FD_200262 | JGI IMG/M metagenome (GOLD analysis project Ga0272442, IMG submission 200262) | Marine sediment archaeal communities from Little Sippewissett salt marsh, Falmouth, MA, United States - SSM-Form-2O | ecosystem: Environmental > Aquatic > Marine > Wetlands > Sediment ...
CATATGTACATCTCCAGAACCCACAATCATTGGTTCAATAAGATCAACCGTAAGTTTACCATCAATTGTTGGAATAGTTACAAGTTTACAACCGATAAAGTGCTCAGGTCCACAACATTCATGAACATTTAAATGAGCAGTTTCTGCACAAATAATTGAGTTAAAAGAATCCATGACCGCTCTTAACCCAATCACATTTGCAGCAGTACCATTTGCCAAAAAAAACACATTAACATCTTTTCCAAAATGTTCTTTGAATTTTTCAATTGCAGAACTTGTGTACTTATCGTCACCATATGCTAGTGAATAACCTTTGTTTACGGATTGAATTACTTTTAATATTTCAGGGTGAACACCAGAATGATTATCAGATCCAAATTCATAATTTACAACCATGGACTAAACCTAATAATCAAGGCTTATAAAAACCTTTTAAGAAACTACACATAATTTTGCAATTCGATAACTTTTAATAGACTCATATGATTCAGTGGAAACCACCTACAAAAGATAATCTACCAATTATGGGGGCAGAAAGTTTTATGAAACGAAATCCAACAGCATTTTTAAAAGAAGAATATGAAGAACTTGTCAAAAATAACTTTGATTGGAAACTCAGGAATCTCGAATCAGGATCAAAACCTCACTCAGTAGTTGATGGTAAAGAAGTAATAATGCTTTGTTCAAACAATTACCTAAATTTAAGCAATCATCCAAAGCTTATACAAGCAGCAGCAGATGCTGCAAAAAAATTAGGTGCAGGATCGGGAAGTGTCAGAGCAATTGCAGGTAACATGGGCATACATAAGCAAGTAGAACAACGGTTGGCAAAATTTAAGGGAACTGAATCATCACTTGTATATCAAACAGGTTTTGCAGCAAACTCGGGACTTATTCCACAACTTGCAGGAAAAGGAGATATCATTATCTCTGATGAACTTAACCATGGAAGCATTATAGACGGCGTAAGACTCACAAAGGCAGATAGAGGAGTTTACAAACATTGTGATATGGGTGAACTTGAAAAGGTCCTTATTGACTCTGATAAAAAAGATTATCGTAGAATTCTAATAATTACAGATGGAGTATTTTCAATGGATGGAGATATTGCACCGATGGATAAAATCGTGAAACTTGCAAAAGAATATGGTGCAATGACCTATGTTGATGATGCACATGGGGAAGGTGTAATAGGACCAGATGGCAGAGGGATTGGTGCACACTACGGCCTCGAAGGAAAAATCGATGTAGAGATGGGGACATTTTCAAAAGCATATGGAGTCGTTGGAGGACTTGTAGCTGGAAGTCAGGACCTTGTAAACTTTGCCCTAAATAAATCAAGAACATGGCTACTTTCAGGAAGTCATCCACCAGCAGTCGCCGGAGCACAACTCGCAGCAATAAACGTTCTAGAAACAGAACCAGAGCATGTAAAAAACCTATGGGATAATACAAAATACTTCAAAAAAGAACTAATCTCAATGGGTTTTGATTGTGGAAATTCACAGACCCCAATCACTCCAGTAATTGTTGGAGAAAGCTCAAAGGCAAAAGAACTTTCAAATCGCTTATATAAAGAAGGAATATTTGCTCTACCAATCGTATTTCCAATGGTAGCACGTGACAAAGCAAGAATTAGAACAATGATGAATGCAGGGCTTACAAGAAAAGACCTTGATTTTACACTTGAAAAATTCGAAAAACTAGGTAAAGAGTTAGAAATATTATAAAGAACTTGAGTTCTTTATCTTACTTTTATTAATAATGTAAGTGGTAAAATGAGTCAAAAAACTGTAATACAACACATAGCCCTTCAATATGCAAATAAAGAACAAGCAGATATTTTCTTCAAAGAGATATTAGGATTAGACCTTGTAAAAAATTTTAAATTATATAAAGAACTTTCAAAGCCCATATTTGGAAAACCTGGAGACGTGGACGTTTTTGTTTATTCAAATGAAGAAAGTGTTTTTGAAATATTTATTACAAATTCAAAAACAGAATATATCTTTAATCATGTTTGTATAAAAGTTTCTGATAAAGAACAGTTTGTTAAAAAATGTGAAAAAAATAATTTAAAGCCTTTCTTTGTTAAAAAAGGCGATAAAAAACTTTTATTCGTAAGGGATTATGCAGATAACCTTTATGAGATAAAATAAAGTTTTATTTTTTAGACCATTTACCTTTTTTCTTCTGACTTAATACTCTGTCAATTATCGTTTTTTCGTCAACCTCTCTCATCGATTCATCTAGTTTATCATCATCTTTCTCATGTTTTTTTAGCGCTTCTCTTATTGCTTCTTCATCTGCGTCCACAATGAGATCCTCATTTTCATCTATTTTATTATCATCTTTATCTGGAGATTCTTCATCTTTTTTAACATCTATTTTTGGTTCCATATCGTCTTTATTTACAGTTTCTTTTATCTCATTAGATTCCAGTCTATCGTTATTTTCTGATTCAAAAACAGAATCACCCTTGAGTTTTTCAAACACAGAGGGCTCACTATGAATTTCTTCAGGTTTTTGCTCTTTTGTTTCTAATTCGGGTTCTTTTTCAAAAACCGTCTCAACATTAGATTCAATATTTGTCTCTTCCTCTACCTTAGAATCAATTTCTTCTTTAGAAGCCAGGTCTGGAGTGTTTGAAGGTTTTTCAGAGGATATAAAACCAAAAGCTTCATTTATAAGATCCTTTTCTTCTAAAGTCGGCACCCATATATACTCATTTTTATCAATAATTATATTTGGTGCCTTTGAATTAAAACGAGCAATTATTTTTAACTTACCATTATTATCTCTACTCAATTCAAGTTTAATATTAACATTTTTATCTTCAGGCATCTTCCTCAATCTCTCCAGATAATAGTAATCATGAATAAATTATTAGGTCTTATATCTTACGCAAAAAAATATTTTTTAGAATTAAAATCTAAGGCGGTTTATTATCTGTTGGAAGCTTTGAGTTTTAAAACCAGATAAAATTTTTAAAAATTGATTTAAGATTTTTAGAAGATTCGCTATCTTCTTTATTTATTATTTGGTTGTCCGTTGAATATTTATTCATTACTACATCTCCATCTAGATTGTCTTCTATTTCACAGTCAATAATTTTGTTTTCTTTTGAAGATGAAAGATATATCCCATGAACATCATTACTATAAATATTACAGTTGGATATAGTATTTTTATTATTATTTGAGGCAATTGCATCTATTCCACTATGAGTATTTTCATATATTTCACAATTTGATATAGTGTTTTCTGAGGAGTATTGTAGTTCTATCGCATCGCAGTTTTCATAGAATATACAGTTGGAAATAGTGTTATAGTTGCATGGATTTTTTTTGCTTCCAAGAAGCGCTATACCTTCATCTTTACATCCTTTAAGAACACAACTATCAATTGTGTTGTGCTTCGTCCAGATTGCTATTCCAACAGCAGTATCATATATATTACAATTATTTATTGTTGTGTATTCTGAAGAAATCTTTATACCCTGGGAATAGAGGCCAGGGGCCTCATTTGTAACAGTGAAACCTGATACAAAAACATTTGAGGCCCCCACATATATGGCGTATTTATTTTTTTCCGAGATGGGATTTATTAGAGTGCTTTCTTTGTCCTCTCCCACGAGGCTTAAAGATTTTTTAATCTGAATTATTTCTTTGTATTCTCCTGATTTAACATACACAGTTGAACCAGGTCTTGCATTATCTATAGCTTGTTGTATGCTTGTGAAATCAGCATTTCCTGACTTATCAACAACAAAATCATACTCTTGTGAATCAGCAGAGATGTTTATAGTAAAAATTAACTGAACAAGCAGAAAAACTGAGATCATTACTGAATATTTACTTACCCTTCTCATCTTACCAATCCACGACAAGACATAACGTGTGTGTCAATGTCTCACATTGGATTGTTTTCTATTAAATGATATATAAAGGTTATTTGTTAAAACGTCAAAAAAGAAAAAGGACAAAAAAACAAGACTAAATATAAAATTCTAAGCAGGAATAATTAAAAACCAGAATAATAGCATAAAAACAGTAATACCAAGAACGAATAAATAATTCAATCTGGCTTCATTTTTCTTTGAAATTTTCATTTAGCATCCCAGCTGATACGAAATTAAAAAGTAATTATTAGTTAAAAAGATTTTTTCGCAGGTATATATGCAGCTAATAATACATATGAAGAAAAAACCCCTTATTTGTTGTTATTAAACCATCTAAGCGTACTTAAAAAACGCTGTATAGCAGTAAGATTACCAACTACTGCAAAATATATCAAAACACATTCAAGAAGTGTAAAACCATAAATCAAATCAATCCCATAGAAATTTAATAATATATGCTGAAGAACTGGCGCAAACATTAGAAGGACAAGACGATCAGCTCGACCTAGAAGACCTGAATAATTACGTTTACATCCTACTGCCTGAGCTTGAGTCCCCATATAACTTGTGAGGAGCATACCTACAATTGCAAGAAAACCTATTCTCAAATCACACCAAATGCTAAGAGCAAGGCCCCCTACCATTAATACATCTGCATAACGATCAAGGGCATGATCAAGAAAATCACCTTGTGCAGATGCCTTACCTGTAAGTTTTGCAACTTTTCCATCCAATGCATCAAAAAAACCATTCAAAAAAACAAATAAAGCTGCAAAATAAAGATAAAAATTACCTGATTCAGTAGATGGTTTTGAAAAATAAAAAAACAAGCCCGCAATAACTGCAAAAAGTAAAGAAATCCATGTTAAAACATTTGGATTCACTTTTTTAAAACTTTTTGCAAACTTGGTTAAAAGTGGATCAACATTATCCCGTTGACTGTCAAGAACCATAAGATTTCAACCTTACATATCTAGAATTTCTTCAGACCAATCAATTTTGCCTATTTTATAATTTTTCATATTCTTAAATTCCTTTTCAACTATCTGGATTATGATATCTCCTATTTTATCAATAGATTTATCTGTTGCATCAATTTCAAATATGTTTTTTTCTTCAAAAGAATCTGCTACTTCGCACAATATTACATCAAGGCTTTCTGCTTCTATGTTTTCCTTAATTTTTTCTTTACTCCAACCCCTTTTCTCAAGGTTTTTTCTAAGCCTTTTAGGATGAAGGCGGATTAAAATAACTTTGTCAACGTAATCAAGGCTATGAGACAAGTGACTTTCGATAAAAACTAGTTCTTTATCCTTGAAATTTTCTAAAACATAATTGTTTAGTTTTTTTATATCTACAATTTTAGAGTCTCTTTTTTCGTCAATATCTGTTACAAAATTGTATTTATTAATAATCTCATGTAAATCAACTACAAAATAGTCTTTATTACGTAGATAATTTGAAACAGATGTCTTACCAACACCGGGTGTTCCTGTAATTGATACTATCATAAGATACCTATACTAACTTGTGGTAATCATAACCACGGAATCCTTCCTTGAAACAATAATGAAGCTCCTGATAGTCTTTTCTAAACTCATCTACATCTTTTTTTACCTTAGAAGTACTTTCCTTGTCAATAAGAACTCTTTTGTAAAACTCTGCAACATCCTGCATATCGTTTTCTTTCATACCAATGCGAGTAAGCTCCGGAGTTCCTAGACGCAGGCCTGAAGGGTTTAGTGGATCCTCATCACCAGGAATTGTATTCATGTTTGTCACAATTCCAGCATCAACAAGTTCTTTCGAAGCTTCCTTTCCTTTACCTGGGCCTATTGCAAGGAGGATTTGATGAGATTTAGTAAATCCTAGTTTTTCTCCAAATACTTTAAATCCTCTTTCATGAAGTGCTTGCGCAAGAGCTTGAGCATTTTTAATTGTCTGTTTTGCATATGCCTCCCCAAACTCTAAATGCTCTGCAAAAGCAATAGCCTTTGCAGCTACATGATGGAGATGATAAGAAGAAGTAACACCTGGAAAAACTCCAAAACCTACTTTTCTAAGAAATGATTTATCTTCATCAGTATTTCCTTTATGATCAGAAAGGATCATGCCACCCTGAGGACCCGGTAAAGTTTTGTGAGTACTGCCATTCATAAGATCAGCACCCTCACGAAGAGGATCCTGAAACTGTTTACCTGCAATAAGACCAAGAACGTGCGCTGCATCATACACAAGATATGAACCAACATCATGTGCTGCTTCTGCTAGTTCTTTTATTGGACTCGGAAACAAAAATACACTACGACCATTTAAACAAGCTTTGGGTTTAATTTTTTTTATGAGTTTTGCCGCACCATCGATATCTATATTCATTTCTTCATCGTTGAACGGGTAAGACACAAGGTTTATACCACGAACTCCGGCACCCCCCCATTTACCAAAACTTATATGTGCGCCATTTGCAAGGTCAAGTACACATGCTGTCTCTCCAGGCTTGAGAAGTGCTTTCAAAACAGCAATATTTGCAGTAGTACCAGCAGTGGGTCTTACATCTGCGAAGCTACAGTTAAAAAGTTTTTTTGCAAGCTCCATAGCTTTTTCTTCAACTTTATCAAATAGTTCACAACCTTCATAATAACGTTTACCTGGCGTTCCTTCTGCATAACGTCCATGAAAATCAGATATAAGCATCTCACGACACATAGGAGATAAAACATTCTCACTTGCTATCATAGGAAGAGATGATCCATAAAATTCGTTGTTTAATTTAGCTTGTTTTCGTATGTATTCTACTTCATCATACCAACTCATAGATAAAACCCCAAAAGCCTGAATCAAAAACCCTCATAAAAAGCTGTTGGAAAAACCTATATAATCTCTATTAAATCACGTGTAGTTTTTGATAAAATCCTGCATCCCTCAGATGTTACTACTATATCATCCTCTATTCGAACTCCACCGAAACCTGGGATATACACGCCAGGTTCTACTGTAAGAACCATATTTTCTTCAAGTTTTATTTCTGAATTTGGTCCAAAACTAACAAAGCCATCATGAACATTGATTCCTAAAGAATGGCCCGTTCCATGGATAAAACAGCCTGCAAACTCTGTTGTATTTATGTACTCTTCAACTGCTAAATGAATTTCTTTACCCATAACACCGGGTTTTATCATTCCAAAAGCAAGTTTTTGAGCTTTGTATACTACCTCATGCATCTTTTTTTGTTTGTCATTTGCTTCTTTGAATACGAAAGTACGAGTTAAATCTGAGTTATATTTGTTATAACATGCACCAAAATCACATAGAATAAAATCCCCATGCTTCAAAGTTTTATTTCCTTTTGTATAATGAGGCTGAGATGAATTCTCTCCAAACGAGCTTATTGTATCAAAAGCAGTTTTATCTGCACCATTCTTCTGCATGAGATAATCAATTTCTGCAGCTAGTTCAAATTCCTTCATTTCTTCTCTTACAATATCAGGAATTCTAATCATAACTGATTCAGCTATGCCTATTGCTTTTAAAATGAGATTGATTTCATCTGTTGTCTTTACAGATCTTGTTTTCATAATTGCTTCAGATGCATCAATAAACTTTGAATTTGAGCAAAATTTTTTTAAAAAAAGCAAGTCCCTGTATATCAAACTAGAAAAATCAACGCCAATGTTAATCGAGTTTTTCAAGCAATCCATCAGTTTATTTTTGAATTCTTCTCCCGTCCTATACACTTTAACATCTAAATCGGATTTAAGAGCAGATTCAGATTCAAGTTGACTTACAATAGCCGTAATTTTTCCATCAGGATATAAAACTGCAACACATCCTTCAAAAAGACCTTGTTTTAATTCAGTTGCGTAAAAAAAATTATTGTCAATAAAAGGCTCGATTGAGTTTTTAATTATAATTGCATCTGCTTTTTCATCAAGATTTTTAAATATTTTTTTTACTTTTGTCTCAATCAATAGCAAACCACCATATCAAAGATTTGAAGAGATTGCAAAATAAGTAAAATAAAAGGAATAATTATATATTTATTGGATTTTTAAAGTATTACTTATACTCTTTTATCAAGCCTTGTAACTCATTCAAGTCATTTTTGATTGTTTCGACTTGTTTCATTTTTTCTTTTTCAAAGCTTGTAAGAATATCTGGTAATCTTTTGGTCAGTTTATATATATGAACTGGGCGTCCTTTGCCTTTCTTTTTAAGATCGCGTTTTTTTATCCATCCGCGTCGTCTCATTTCTTGCATAGCAACGCTTACTTCAGGTTGTCGGAGATCTGCGCCTTGTTCTACATCGGCAGATTTACATTCCTCCACTTGTGAGATAAACATTAAAGTTTTAGCAAGATTCTTTGGCATCCCGAGTTCAGCGAATAAATCCACTGCTTTATCGTCTTTTTCATCCAATACAAATGATCTCTTTCGCTTCATATTCTCCTCAATATTGATAATCATAAGTAAGTATTTATATTTTTCTCATTTTTTCAAAAACAGGAGAAGAATTTATTTATTGAAATTTCTTATTTTAATTTTTGATTCGGCCAACATCTTCTTTGCCAGGTCATCTGGATAATCACCAGAGTAAACGATCTCAGTAACTCCTGCGTTTATAAGCATTTTTACACATACAACACAAGGAGTATTTGTACAATACAAAGTAGAACCTGTAATTGAAGTACCAAATACAGCCGCCTGAATAATTGCATTTTGCTCTGCATGAAGGCCACGACATAACTCATGACGTTCACCTGAGGGTATATTCATCTCTGTCCTGATACATCCAACTTCTTCACAATGTTTCAACCCCTTTGGTGCACCGTTGTAACCTGTACTTAAGATGTGTTTGTCTTTTACAAGTAGCGCACCTACCTTTCTACGCATGCACGTACTTCTTTTAGATACAACATGTGCCATTTCCATAAAGTATTCGTCGTAAGTTGGCCTCTCTCCCATAAAAATCAAAGCAATAATGCAAACGAGGGTTAATAAAATTTTGATTTATTACAAAAAGTATACATCGGTATTATTAAAAACCATAACTACATTTCAATTATATCATTTTAATAAAGGGGACAGATAAATATGGCACATAAATATGGCATTTTTCAAAACTCTACACGAAGTTGTGTCTTTTACAAAGAAGATGAAGATGGAAATCAATCTACTTTTAACATTTTTGTAACACCAAAAAAAGATAACATAGATAGAGAGCAAATAATTGCATTTATTGATAATGAACAGTTAAAAACAGATAACTGGTTCAAAGAAGATGTTACTCAAGTAGAAGACATTGTAGAAGCGTTTGGTGGATGGGCAACTGATGCTCCTATGATGTTTGAGATCGAAGCGCAAAAAAGTATGAGCCAGTGCTTAAGTGCTGCTTTAAAAAAGACAAAAGAAGAGTAGTTTAGCTTATTCCTTTCAGGTATAACTCTTCTATTTCTGTTTCAGTTAGCGTCTTATTGTAAATTCTAACTTCATCGATATAACCCGCAAATTCATGAGTATAGTAATTATCGCTTGGACAACCTATATACAGATTATCAGCATCTCCATAAGAATGATGAGTTGGAGTAGCTTGGCTTTTTAATTCACCATTTACATACAAAGAGATGCTGCTGCTATTAGAAGAACCATCCCATGTACCACAAAGAAATGTCCAGTCAGGAGAATAGGATTCTTCAGGTGAACTTTCACACGAGCCACCTAAACCACTCGACGATTTAGCACCAAATCTCCATTTCATATTATTGTATAGACATAAATAAAATCCATAGCTGCTCCCAGTTTGCCCGCCATTTGATATTATGTAATGAGCATTATAATCTGTTAAAGAATTTGGTTTTATCCATGCACAGATAGAATAGGGTGCTTTGTTTAAAATAGGTTCATCCAACTTAATGTAATCTGAGTATCCATCAAAATACAAAGCACCATTAATAATTCCATTTTTATTCCATGAGGGGCCATTTAGTATTGTATGATGATTATTGCCAGAATAATCAAAAACGCTGTTACCATATTGTCCATCAAAGCTCCAATATCCCACTAAACCTTCTTCACTTACATATTTTACATCTGGTAGAAATGTCCAAGAGCCAATACTCATACTAGATGAATAAATACTCATACTAACAGAGTTGATATTTCCATAGTGGGAAATTTCAATTACATCCCCCACTGTTACATTACCCCATTCTTCAGGGCATGAATTACCTGAATAAGAGATAGAGGATCTAGTAAGATTTACTCCTAGGTTATATTTACTAGAGACACCGGAACCATAAGAGCTATTACCTGAAATATAACTTTGAGTATTTGTAATTCTTATATCACTCCAGCTAAAATTATCACTTTCAGTAATATTTGTAACCTTTGTCAAATAAGTTTTGTAAGAATATGAGGAACTACTTCCAAATAAACCCGAGGAGACAGATGCTAAGACTACACCCAATTCATCATTCGAAAAACTGTATTCATAATCTGATTCGCTACTATAATATTCTCTTTTGACAAATAATTTACCTCCTTCGAGTCTAAAACTCCCCCAGTAGATATGACTATTTTTATAATCCTCTTTTTCAAAATTTTTAACAGTTAATGTATAATTAACCAAATCTTGACTAAAGTCAATGTTAACAGAACTAGCAGGATTTGAATAGGAAGCCATCTTCAATGTATTGTTTTCAAAGAAAGTCCAGTATTCCTTACTGTAATAACTATGATCAGAATAAGAACTAGTCACCTCCCATGTACCTATAAATTTGTTTTTTTGTTCAATTAAAAAAGAGTTTTCCTGTTTTACAAATACCGAGATTAAAATTGCAGAACCAGCAATTACAAGCATAATAATTACTGCTATTGTAAACAGTTTTCTCAAATCGTCTCCTTTATCTTCAGGATAAATTGATTTTTCTTTTTTATCTGAAAAATGATATGAGTTAACTTTAGAATCTTCAGCATACTCAGACCTCAATTCCTTAATAATATCTGGGTCATCCATCTTAATTCTCCTCACTAATGATAAATATGTAAACAATTAATCTTTTAAAATTGTTATTTTTAATTTTACCATAATTGTTAAATATTCATAAAATGTTTATAAAAAAAGGTGGTATGGGATATGGGTGTACTTTTAACTAAAAAAAAGCTGATGATTTATGGAATTATTATAGGCGTAATGTTATTTTTCTTAGGAGTTGCTTTAAATATTGCACTTGGGCCAACAACAAATGATCATAAAGCACCTCAGCAAATTTCATCTTTTATAAAACTTGGAGGCATGGGTATAGCAACTCTATCAATACTCATAGGTGGTATTTTTATTGAAAGAATGGAGCTGGTAACAAGGATTCTCTTAGCAATATTTGGCCTAGTACTTCTGACTATAAATATAGTGATTATTTCGTTTGTATCATATTACTGAGGTGAAAAAATGAAGGCTAAAGATATGATAATGTTTGGGATAATATTTGGAGTAGCATTTCTTTTTCTAGGCGCAATGATAACAAGTAGTTTTGAGAGCGATGAAGAAAACCTTGTACCATATAAAGTTTCATCTTTTATAAAAATAATTGGAGTAGGCATTATAACGACAACATTTTTGATAGGTGGAATAACTGCAAATGACATAAACAAGCATTTCAAAATAACGCTTCTTATAATAGGATTGGTTCTATTGATAGGTTTTACTATCGCAGCGCAATTTATGAAATGGGATGTAACAACAGCCAATATAGAACAATATTACGATGGGTTTTCAGGCTCAATTTCTTCCAGCGCATCTAGCTCAGGCGATGCAATGCAAGTTGCATATGAGACAAAACCAAACACCCCTGGATTTGAATTAATAATATTTGCATTTGCATTAATCGCAGCGATAATAATAAAGAAGGTAAGAAAAGTGGGTTAACCTACTTTTTTATTTTTTCAATTTAATTTCAATTTCTTCGAAATCTTTTGGTACAAAAGAGTTTTTAAAAATTTCTTTTGCTTCTTTCTCAATTTTTTTATTATCAATATAACGGGGACTTATATGAGTTAAAAACAGTCTTTCAACACTTGCTTTCTTAGCAAGCTCAGCTGCTTGAGCCGAAGTTGTATGGCCATAATCACCCGCAATATCAACAAGCTCTGAGTCAAATGTTGCCTCATGTACAAGAACATCCGCACCACTTGCAAACTTGACCATCTTTTCAAGGGGTGTTGTATCACCTGAAAAAACAATTTTTCTTCCTTTACGAGCAGGACCTAAAACCATTTCTGGAGAGATTTTTTTACCATTTTTCAAAGTTACAGTTTCTCCTTTCTGAAGTCTGTTGAACAATGGACCTTCAGGTATTCCAAGCTCAAGTGCTTTAGGTTTGTTAAATTTACCAGGCCGCATGTTTTCAACAATTGAATAAGCAAGGGCAGGAACTCCATGATTTACGCGAATCACATTAACACTATATCCATCAAATTTTAGTTCTTCGCCTTCATCAATTTCATGTGAAATAACCTGATATTTAGGTTTAAAATATCCTAGAGATAACAATTGCTGTAATAGTTTATCCATACCCTTAGGCCCATAAATATGAAGAGGTGTTTCTCTATCATTTAATTGCATTGTTTGAATAAGGCCAGGAAGACCAAGAAAATGATCACCATGAAAGTGCGTAATAAATATCTTTGATATTTGCATGTAGCTAAGGCTAGATTTTTGGAATTGTCTTTGTGTTCCTTCTCCACAATCAAACAAGATTACCTCGCTTGCACGTTTTACAGCAATAGATGTAACATTACGTTTAACAGAGGGCCAGCTACCACCCGTTCCAAGGAAGATTATATTAAGTTGAGTCATAATTAAATTAATAGGAATAAGAAATATTGTAAAAACATTGTGGCTAATTTTCAAAAACTGCAAAGTAACGAGTGAGGCTTTTATGGGCTCTAAACTCATAAATTTCTAAAAGTGTAAAATATTTTTCAGCAGCTTTAATTGATTTTTTGTTTGGAAGGCCAATGACTGCTCTTCTTCCTTCTTTTAAAGACTTTTTTATAGATGAAAAGGCCCGGCTGTATAATTTATCCATATCTTCGCCTTTAGTGGTAGTGGATTTACCATATGGAAAATCAGTTACAACGGAATCTACCGGTTTTATCTTTTCGCTCAAATTTCCAATATCTTCACAGAATAAATCAAAATCATTTATACCATATTCTTCAAGTGTCATTTTGGTTCCATTTACCATCTTCTCTTCTATATCATTTCCAATAACTTTGATACCAATTAAACCTGCCTCTAAGATTATACCGCCTGTTCCACAAAACGGATCTAGAAGAGTTTCACCTTTTTTTAGACACGAAAGATTTACAAGCCCAAGTGCTACTTTTGGATGAAGTGAGATTGGTGAGAAAAAAGGACGATTTTGAACCTTTCTTTCTTCAAAAACTGACCTGTTGATTTCAAAAAGTTTCAAACCAACATATATTTTTTTATTAGTAATAATTGCCCTAACTTCGTTATCAGGGTTTTCCAGACTAACTTCATTATTTTTTGTATAAATACTAGCTAAAGTTTTTACTACTTTTTGTGAATCAAACTTTTTATTTGAACGATTTTTGTATCTTACAGCAACAGTACCTTGTATACATATCGGACTACCTTTGGCTTTATTTTCAAGCTCTTTTATTTCTAAAGAACTGGTAAAAAGATATTCATTAACAAAAAAAACAGATGAAAACCTTTTAGAAAGCAAATTAACTTTATCAATAGAACAATCTAAATCACATATTACAACATCTTTGTTTTTATCAATAACATCATAGCTTATATCTTCTGCTTTTAAACAGCAGAATACTTCCGAGAGTGGTAGTGTATCATGATCCTTTGAAAGTTCAAATAAAATTTTCATAAACTAATTTTTGGTAAAAACTAGTTGTTTTTAAAAGTAGCCTTTATAAGAATAG
>Ga0272442_10007694_pt1 | contig 13857 bp, 7 predicted proteins | sample SSMForm2O_FD_200262 | JGI IMG/M metagenome (GOLD analysis project Ga0272442, IMG submission 200262) | Marine sediment archaeal communities from Little Sippewissett salt marsh, Falmouth, MA, United States - SSM-Form-2O | ecosystem: Environmental > Aquatic > Marine > Wetlands > Sediment ...
GAGCGTCAGGCCCGATGCAACGTATCTCTGCTCGGACACCATGATTGCGGATGGCAATTGGCACCGCGTGGGCTTCACCTGGGACGGCTCCGCGTGCCTGCTCTATGTGGATGGCGTTCTGGTGGCGGAAGAGATAGAAGATACATTGACGGGTTCTGCCGGGAAACTGGTCATCGGCTGCGGCAAGATGATGACCCCCGCCAGTTTCTTTACCGGCCTGATCGACGACGTGCGGATCTACAACCGGGTTGTCAAGCCGTAGACAGATCGGCCATTGGCGGATTACAGAGAGCTTCTCTTGAAGGGGCAGTACGATGAAAAAGGCAATTTCAATTCAATGTTCTTCATTTCGTTCATCCTGGCGGCGAATGATCGTTGTTCTTGCAGTCATTTCATTCGTTTTCCCCCCAATCCTGCACGCTGAAATTCAAAATGGCAGCATTAACTTTGAAGGACGTCTTAGAGACTATATGGTGTATTTGCCCAACAACTATACCGGCAGCGTAGATCTTCCCTTGGTGATTCATTTGCACAGCGGTGGTTGGACTGCTCAACAGGATATGGACTATATAAAGCTGAATCAGGTGGCAGACACCTCCGGATTTATTGTTGCTTACCCAAGTGCGATCAATAAGCGCTGGAGTAGTGACAGTGAACCGGGTAGCAATGTCAATGACGTTGGCTTTATTGATGCTCTGATCGATACCCTAAGTAATCGTTACAGCATTGATCCTGAAAGGGTTTATGCCTGTGGTTACTCCCGCGGAGGTTTTTTGGCATACGAATTGGCCTTCCGACTGAGTCATCGTATTGCAGCAATAGCATCTGTCGGCGGGGGCATTTCATCCCTTATTGCAGAATCTTACAATCCGATTCGTCCGATGCCGATTCTTCACATCCACGGCACAAAGGACACGTGGATCTCTATAAGTGGTAGTTCGGTGTTTCTTTCAGCGGATCAGGCTTTAAGTATATGGACTAATTTCAATAATTGCGTTGAGACTGAAACCACAACATTGCCTGATTTGAATACGACAGATGGCTGCACGGTCGAAAAGACTACTTATACAGCCTGCTGCGACAATTGCGACATAGTATATTACAAGGTAATCGACGGGGGCCACACCTGGCCTGGTGCCGGTCCACCTGGTTACGCAGCAGGTAGTACAAACCAGGATTTCAAAGCCAGTGTGGAAATCTGGAATTTCTTTAAGAACTATAAACTCATCACCGATCCAGTTGTAGACTTCAACGGCGATGGTATTGTGAATATTGAAGACCTCCTGAGACTCATCCAATCCTGGGGCCAAGACGACCCGATGGTTGACATAGCACCAACCTTCAGTGACGGCGTTGTGGATGTCCTGGATCTGGAGGCTTTGATGAGCTACTGGGGACAGGAGGTGAAAGACCCGACGTTGATAGCGCACTGGGCCTTGGATGAAACCGAAGGCATCGTGGCTGCGGATAGCGCCCGTCAGAACGATGGCACGGTGATGGGAAACGCGGCCTGGCAGCCCATCGGCGGCAAGGTAGACGGGGCCCTGGAATTCGACGGCACGACGTTCGTTGTGGCCGGTTCGGTCCTGGACCCATCGGACGGGCCCTTCAGCGTCCTGGCCTGGGTCAAAGGCGGCGCTCCCGGCCAGGCGATCATCTCTCAGCAGGCAGGCTACGATTGGCTGGTGTCGGACCCCGCCACTGGAGCGCTCATGACCGAGCTACGCAGCGGCGGTCGCCAAAGCAAGGCCCTGTACTCGGATGCCGTCATCACCGACGGGAACTGGCACCGCGTGTCCTTCACCTGGGACGGCACCCATCGCAGACTCTCTGTGGACGACACTCTTGTCGCCGAAGACACAGATGTTGCCTTGGCAGCCTGTGACGGCGGCGTGAACATCGGCTGTGGCAAGCTCATGGCACCCGGCAGCTTGTTCACCGGCTTGATCGACGACGTCCGCATCTATAACCGGGCGGTGAAGCCTTAGAGCGGTCTCGCTGCGACAATGAGAGACTATGGGCTGGCAGTTGGGGATGCTGCCAGTCCCTTTCTATTCGCTCCGCGACGGCCATTGAAACAGTTTCACATATCCCAGGGTGCGCCCAAGAGCTTTCAAATAAGGCACTTATGGATTTGGCATTTTCTTGGGGAGTGGCAGATAACGGGGTTTCCGGTTGTAGGCCAGTTGTATCGATTAGGCCGGCGAAATAGGGGCTTATTTCAGACATATTGAAGCTGTAATTGTTGCGTCCAAGCACGTTCCCGACCACTGCTGTTTCGCCCGTCCGAGAGACTTGAAATCTCTCCCCGTTTTCGCGAAAATGGTCTTGTCTGAGGGCTGAACGGTGGGGCGCCGTTATGGCTGACGTCACTCGCATTCTGAACGCCATTGAGCGGGGGGATGCCAAGGCCACGGAGGAACTCTTGGCGTTGGTGTACGAGGAATTACGTCTTCTTGCTGCCTGTGACATACGAGTGACAAAGAACGGCTAAGGCTGTGACCCACCAACAGAAACGATTACGTCATCCAAGTACATATACGCCGTATCCCGCAGACCGTTCATCTCTGGATCGACCATCAGAGTGACAGTGTAATTTCCAGGTTCTAATGGTCCAGAAACATAGATGGTCTCATAAGGTATATCATGCAGGTTTCCACTGTAGTAGGGCAAAGGAGTCTCTGACCTGACCCATCCCAATTCCGCAGTAAACCACGTAAGCTCATCATCCTCTAAGGCTTCTCTCGCGATCCACAGATCTGCGCCATGCCCTGAATAGTCGCCAGCATGCAAACTTATGGCGAGCTCATAGCTGTCGCCGGCAAGCAGACGTGCTATTGGCTGACGTAGTCCATTAACGAAGACCTGCGGTTGCGGCGACCGGGAGACTACACGACCCTCATGTACCATCTGCTTGTCACTGGGGTCGCCGTCATCAAAGCCACCCATGATGTAGATCCTGTTGTCAATGGATGCTACTCCGATGTCATTCGTTTGGTTCGCTGGCACCTTGGCTGTCTCAGTCCACAAATTGCCCTTGATATCATATTCGTAAGAACATGCCCCAAAAACAAATATCTTATTGCCGATGACCGCAGCTCCTCCATCGCCGACTACCCCCGGGATGTCGGCTACTGCTTCCCACGTGTCGTTGTTTGGATCAAACATGTCGACAGTCGTGACATGAGACTCCAGACTATCGTCTCCATGTGAGATGGACACGGACCCTCCAATGGCGAAAATGTGATTCTGCCACGTTGCTACTACGGCGACCTCCCTGGGATTTGGGAACTCAGAGGACATCTTTGACCACGTATCACTGTGGGGATCATATGACCAAACATCACTAATTGGACTATAGTTTTTGTCGAGACCACCAAAAACGTAGAGCTTCCTGTCCGCCACTGCGCACGTGAAATACCCTCCATATCTTGGAGCGATAGGCGACCACTTTCGAATCCAACGATTGGTACTGGGGGTATACTTGAGGAAGTCACTGGTTTCTAGGCTAAACAGATAGATGCTGTCGTCGATTACGGCGGTCCCAGCGTTACGTATGGCTCTCTTAAAAGGCCAGAAGGTTCCCCAAGGTATATCGGGCAGCACTTCCCAACGATCTTCATTGGGATCATAGACCTCGACTTCGCATCCATTTCGTCCTTGCCTGCCTGACATAGTGTAGATCTTGCCATCCACGACCCCGATCCCTATGGCATCCCGCCCTGTCGGCATCGGAGCTTTCGCAGACCATTGGATCGTTGACGCTGAAGAGATTGAGGAAGAAAGCAACAGCTGGAGCAGCACTACTCTTGTTCTTGCGAGACTCACGCTCACAGTCCTCCTTTCCACGGCAACCCATTGGGTCCGTATCTTGTACCATTTCGACCACACCACATCTCACCCGCCTATGACCCTTATTCCTCCCGCATTCATATAAGGTCTGTCTCTAAAGGATTATCATAGCGAGTCCGGGCCGGCAAGTCAAGGTCCGTTTGGCCAATTCCAGGGACATTCCATCAGCAAGCTGTACCTGTCAACTGTAGTTCGGCGAGATAAACTCTCTCCTGTCGCCGTATCCAACACACGCGCATCTGGGTGGCGAGTGGTGAGTTGTTTCCCTGGATGAGAAAGGCTTGACCTCAAGCGTTGGACGCGGGTATATTGGTATAGTGTATTGAGATCCCGATGGGCTTCAGTTCGGTTGGAGACCTTTCTGGAGTGGCTGCTAACCGTTGTGTCCCCAGCCGGAACTGTCAGCAGTGGAGAATACTCAGGAAGGAGGCAAGGTGATGAATGCTATGCATGTGTCTTCTGCGAGACTGCTGGTCCCCGTTATGATGTGTTCGCTGATAGCGGGTCTTCTGCTGCCGCTTGGCGTGGTTGAGGCAGATGTCTTCAACATGCCCCCCGGTCAAACCAGTCTGGAGTTCGTCATTGTCGGCAACCCCGGCAATCCAGGAGAGTTGTCAAATCCGCAGTCGGTGGATGCCTATGAGGATGAAGGGCCCCCGCAGGCTCGCATCTGCGGTGGCGTCAATTACATCTACCGTATCGGCAAGTATGAAGTCACCAATGCCCAGTACTGTCAGTTCCTCAACGCAGTGGCAACGTCTGAGGATCCCCACGGTCTCTACGACCCGAACATGGGGACGACGATTTGGGTGGAGGGTTCCGGAATCACGCGCACAGGTAGCGAGGGCAACTACACCTACCGCCTCATGTTCGGGCGCGCCAACAAACCCGTGAAGTTCGTGAGCTTTTGGGACGCCTGTCGCTTCGCCAACTGGCTGCATAATGGCCAAGGCGACGGCGACACGGAGACCGGAGCCTATACCCTTGCGGAAGAGAACATCGCCAACAACACAGTCACTCGTAATCCCGAATGGCGGTTCGCAGTAACGAGCGAGGACGAGTGGTACAAGGCCGCGTATCACAAGAATGACGGACCCACGGGGAATTACTGGGACTACCCCACGGGCAGCGATGTCCCTCCGAAGGCGGAAGCCCCTCCAGGTACGGACATGATCCACGGCTCAGCGAACTGGGACAACGAGATTTGGGCTGATTGGGCGCAGGAAGAAACAGATGTTGGCGCCTACACAGCCAAGCCCTCCACCAGCCCCTATGGCACATTCGACCAGGGCGGCAACGCCAAGGAGTGGAACGAGACCGCTGTGGTTTGGGAAGGAGTTCAGTGTCGTGTGATCCGTGGAGCGGAAGCATCTTCCAATCCGGACGAGGCCCCTGGCATTGGCAACCTGCATGCCATGCTGCACACTGCAGGCAGAGCAGGACACGAGTACGACGATACAGGCTTCCGAGTCGCCCGATCTGTGGGCGGTGTCGTGCTGTTTGAAGATGATTTCAGTGACGGCGTTCCCGACGACTGGAACGAGATCCTGGGCACCTGGAACGTGTCGAACGGCGCATACGTTGGGACGGTCGGCGGGTACGATGACACCTTGCTGACGGTCGCAGGGGATCCGTCCTGGAGCAGTTACACGATCGACGCGCGCATCATGCTGGACTTTGGTGGCCCGCTCAATGCCTTCGGCCTTGTTTTCTATGCCCAGGACACCAATGACTTTCTTCGCTTTACCATTGGCGGAGAGGATTCTCCTCCGCTGCCCCGCATTGCCCACCACGTGGACCTTGAATCCGTTGCCGAAATGGCGACGCCCGTCAGTTACCCTGCCATCGGCAATGAACAGTGGTATGACGTGAAACTCATACTCAGCCAGAACAACGTGTCCGCCTATGTTGACCGCCGGCTTGTGGCGTACACCAGCGGCCTTCCGTTGAGGCGGGGATTCTTCGGTCTGATTGCGGATGATCCCATGGTCCACTTCGACGATATTCGGGTGACGACCCGATCGAACGTCTTCTTCCCGGATTACATTCCGCTCGATCCAGACGAACACGGCGTCAAGACTTTTGAGTGGACCTATGGCCAAATGGGTCAGTACACCAGTGCCATCGACCGGGCTGAGACCGTGCCTTATGGGTCGGGATCTATTACGGGAACCACGATCACGAACCACAGCGATTGGGGCACAATGATCGTCGCGAATGACGGGGCATGCGTTCGGTTCCTCGGAGGTGGTGAATCGTATCTGTCGGCAGACGCATCGCTCTCGGCCCACCCGCCGGGATATGCATTTGCCTCGCTGTGTGACGGCATGATCATTGACCAAGGCGAGCACTACCTCGTGAGCAAGGATCTGTCGAATTGGGAGAGGATGGACGACCAGATGCTCCTGGTCGGCATTCAAGATGTCACCGTATTGCAGGGTCACTACATAGATGTGGTTGTGATCTGGTATTTGGACACAGGTTTTGCGTTCGCTCCAGTAGATTTCCACGGCAAGGAATCGGAACTGGGACTCATACTGCCCTCAAGTACCGAGACCGCGGGCTATGCGGCGACGGCCTTTGAGATCTATGCACTCGGGGCAGGGCTCATTGCGCACGGGGATATTGACGCCGCCACAGGTTCCTTGAACAATCTTGCTGAGTTGAAGAAAACATTCCATGGTCTCTCCGATGGTTTCGAAACCGGCAGTATCAGCCAGCCCCCGTGGCGGCTGGGTGGCGACGAGAACTGGGCGGCTAGGGCGTCGGAGGCATACGCCGGCAGATATAGCGTCCGGGCGGGCTCCATCGGCGACGATCAATATACTTCGCTGATGCTCGAAGGGGATTTCCCGGAAGGACAGATTTCTTTCTGGCGAAAAGTATCCTCCGAGGAGGACTTCGATTTTCTTCGATTCTACGTTGACGGCGTGCCCGTCGGCGAATGGTCGGGGAACAAAAGCTGGGGCCGGGAGTCTTGCGCCTTTACCGGCGGTTGGCACACGTTCGAGTGGAGATACGAGAAAGACGGTTCCGTGTCCTACGGGGATGACACGGCCTGGGTCGACGATGTTGTCCTGGTCTTGCTCCCCGTAGAATGACTCGCTTCGGACTGATTGCGATATTGCCTCAAGGGAGAGGGTGCGCGCTGCATGTGGCTTCGCCCCAGCGCCCGTACCATCCAGGCTGCTTCCGAGAGCCCACCCCTGGCAATACCTTTCTCCGTCATCTGTTCTTTGATGGCAATTTCGACGTCGGCTCCTCGCAAGCCTTTGCGTGAGGTCCCGATCATTCGGCGCAGCCGACGAAATTACCCTGCGCCGGGGGCCTCAATATAGGTGCCACCGTTCTCCATGATTTGATAGTCGCCTGAGATCCCGCCTTGTAACGTGAGCGTCCCCCCTGTCAGACGGATCGTCCCATTGCACCGCACATGGTCTGTGATCAGTGTGTCGCCGGTAGTGATCAACAGGCGCGCCCCGTTCTGCATCTCGACGTCACCCACGATGTTCGTCGGTCCGGTTAGTGTCACGACGGCATACTCCTCAATGACCAGACTCGCATCGATTCCACCAAAACCGGAGAAGCTCGCGCCGGCGGTGTGTACCAGCCGGGGTGCGGATATCGTTCCTCCCTTCAGCAGGATCGTCCCGCCGCCCTCATTCATCAGCGCCCGCTCGGTATCCCTGCTGACGAAGGTTATCGCGCCGCCCAGTCGAGCCATTATCGTGCCCCGGTTGACACAATCATGATCCTCTGTATACAAGCTCATGGTCGAGCCGGGAAGATTCAACAGGGTGCCACGGTTGACGAGCGTGCCGTAGCTGTCGACCACCAGATGCCCCAGGAACGCATAGATGATCCCGGCATTTTCAATGGACTGCTGGGCGTGAACGACGCCGGTTCCCACAATGACCGCCCGTGCCTGGTTGCCGATGTGGTCGAAGCCGGCGCAAGAGCCGCCACGGAAGCGCAGGATCCCTGCGTTGGTGACGCTGGTGACGCCGCCGTCCGACACAGCGCCAAATCGGCTCAGATCACCAAAGATGATCTCACCGTCGTTCGCGATGGTCCCACCGTGGATATCGAGCGTTCCGACGGCACGAATCAGGCCGTCCGCGGTATTGGAAATCCCACCGGTCAGATCGACACCATGAGCTCCCAGCGTGAGCATGGCATCCGCAGCGTTCTTGATCTGTCCTGCAATTGCCATCTGGTCCAGGCTAAGACTACCACGGTTGGTCAGACCACTGGAGCCGGTCAGGCTCAGCGTCGCCTGCCGATTCTCCCCTACCAGGTTGACGGGACCGTTGCAGTTGACACTGTGCACGCTCTGTTGGTCCACGATAGCGATGGAAACGGCAGGATCGATCCCGTTAATGTTGACTACGAAGGAGTCCTCCCCGTCATTGTTCGGCACGGTCGCCGGGCTCCAGTTGTTGGGATCACCCCATGGGCCGCTGGTGCCTCCGGTCCATGTCGAGGTAGTCAGATCGCCATACGCTCGGAGGTTCATCAACACCAAGAACAAGACTGCCGCCACTCGAATTCGTGTTTGCATGGTAGTGTTCCTTTCTAAAAACGTTGGCCTGAGGCCCCCATGCGCATGTGAAACACCACCATGGAGGGCCCGGCGCTGTCCGGATGTCGCCATCCTCCAGTTCTCATGGGCCCGCCTGCGCCAGTTCTCGGACCTCTGGTTCCGACAAAGCCCGGTCGTAGAGGCGGACGTCGTCGATCTTACCCTTGAACGGATTGGCACCCGATGCTGTGCCGCCGACCGTCAGAGCGGTGCTACAGGCAGCGGGGACAAACGCATAGGGCTTGGACATGTCCTCGGCACCATTGACATAGATCGCGGCCTGACCGCCGTCGCGAGTTACCGCTACGTGCGTCCACTCTTCGGTGTTGGGGTTCGTCACTCCAAACATGTAAACCTGCTCCGTTGCCCCGTCGGCGAAGGCGTACCGCACGCGCCCCGATCTAAGCTCCAAACGCACGTTGTTCTGATAGAAGCTGTAGTCAGATTCGCCAGCCAGCGTTTGCGTGCCGGACAGCGACTCAGGATAGACCCACAGGGACAAGCTCATCACCTCGGGCACGTGAACTCCACAATCCACGTAATCGTCCACGCCATCAAACCGCAACGCCCCGCTAATCCGGCCATCAACCCACGTGGCTCCGTGCACTGTGCCAGAGCGTGTCCCCGCCGAATCTTTCGCTATGGTACCCATGCCTTCATCGAACTTCCAATGGGCCGCAGGCCGTACAAATGCAGCCGCCTTAGGTCCATCCCACGCAGTGGCGAAGGCCGCGTAATCGCGCAGATCAACGGTATCATCGAAGTTAAGGTCAGCGCCATTGCACCAGCCGATAGAGACGCATTCCGCTGCCAGCCATTGTTCGCAGAGAACCAAAAGGTCTGCAAATTCAACGGTGCCATCTCCATTGAAGTCCGTCGTCACGGCACAGATCTTTTGTGAGGCCGTGTTGTTGTCGTAGTTAGCCTCTAAAAACGTGTCAGGAGTCTGGACTACAACTGATATCGTCCGACAACCTTCTGCAACGACCCAGTCCACTTCGATCGTTGCGCTCTCCCCGGCGGGAATGTCCACAGTACGCTGTGCCAACAAATCATCATCTCCATAACCATCATAAACCAGGACAGGTACGTTGGCCGCATCTGCCGCGCCATGATTGAAGACGATGGCAGCTAATACAATCGTCTCACCCTGTAGCGGGGTATCATTCGAGAAGATGATATCACCAACACTTAGTTCAGGGGTATCTCCAACGTAGAATCGTGCTGTTGCTGCTCGCTGGAATCCCATAGCATCCATAATCCCCGTCAGAGCGCCTGACACCGTGTACATACCATCGACTGTCGCATTCCCGTAGACATTACCATAGCGCCCATCGCCGCTGACGGCATCTCCGTGGTTTCCATCGTCATACAGTGTCAGTTGGTCCACAATTCCATCAGGCCGCTCGATATCGGCCGCGACCGTAGCACCGCTCATTCCGACCTCGTTGTCTGTAAGTTCTCCTATAATCGCAATCGTTTCCCCTGCATGGTGCCCAGTTTCGGGGATCACGATTGAGAAAGCAAGGCTAGAGTCGCCAGTGACCTCAAGATGATAGTCCTCGCCATCAAGAGGAACATCGACAGCGACAACCCATATGATCCAATCCCCCGGTGTTGGTTGCTGGACGATGTACCGCTCATATGTAGGCCCCTGAGAGAACTCGATATCAGCGTACTGCTCGACTGTGTCCGGCCTGATCTGTCGCCCATCCGGGCTGACGAGCGTAAGATCAAGATCGCTCCCTGGCCAAGTTAGCCCAAAGGTCACTCGCGACAGTATCGAATCGATGGGTGTGCTGTGAGACTGCACTTCGCCTGGTTGAATCGTCTTGGTCATCGTAGCCAGCTTTGCCGGTAGACGACGTACAACATCATTATAATCTTGGTTAAAGAACTTGTCATCCGCCTTTCGGTATAGTGGCCCAAACGTTTCAAAATCACGACAGGTTGTTACATCCGGCAGCGTACATTTCGGATTTAGATCACATGGCTTTTTTTTATCAGAACTCATAGGCGGTCCGCAATCGGCCGAGTAATTGTACCTCCGATGCTCAATCCGCAGGTTGTCACTGCATGGATTGTAGTAGTAACCAATGCAGTCCAACTTGTGCTCGCCGTGGTCGGGCTTATAATAATCATCAGCCCCGGAATCCCAATTGTACCACTTAATCCCGTGGAAACAGTCTGGCACGTGGTTCTCATCACCGTCGGGAGCACGCAAGACCACTTTGTTGCAGCCCTCGTTGAACCAACACTTGGCGATGACTCGTCCCTCATCTTTGGGCTTCCATCCTGGACGATAGTATTTCAGGAGAAGAAAGAGACCGTCCCATACCTCCTGAAGCCATTCGCCAGAATCAGCTTCCATCTTGCCTCCATCTACAAGTCCTACTGGTTTGGCACAGTGAGGCGCATACCAGGACGTCCAGTCGATATCACTATCTTTGCAGCACGGTCCTGAGCTGGTAAAGACCGCTGTTCCCTTATGGGTGGCAACGACCGAGATCCCTTCTATCGTGCATCTCATTTCCCCTGTCGTGTCAACAGTCATGACATTGCCTTCAATCACACCCTCGCCCGTGAGCACATTCTTAGAGTAACTGACTCCGGGAATGACGGCTCCCATTGGACCAGAGAAGGTAATGCGGTCATGTGTGACCGTGCCTTCTCGCAAGAGGCTGACGGTCTGCCCGTCGATTGCGACCTCTCTGGTATGGAAGCTGATAGCGCAGCCATTCTGTTCGATCGTGATATCCCCGGATTCACTGTCTTCCATGGTTTCAGTCTTGCCATCGATGTTAATCGTTACGGTCACGGTGTCTTCAACGTGCCATGTGCCCGAGACATCCGCGCATTCCTGAGCAAGAGCACTCTGCAGAAGACAGAGTGTCAAAACAGACGTGATCCTCGCCGTCGAACGGAATATCAGATAGCAGTGCCTTGTCTTCATGCCAAGTTCCTCCTCTGACCGCTGCTGATTTTGAGTTCTAGGATTTTCAACATACGAGTCTCCACGTACCAGCTCAAGAATGGCGCGCAGCTGACGCCGCAGGCTCACATGTCGCAGGAAGCAGAGATCTCATAAAAGGTGTAATCTGAATTCGCTTTCTTCTGGACCATGTATCTGAAGCCATCTGCGTTTCGTCCCATCACGGAGTGAAAGGCTTCAATGTCAATCTCCCATTTGCCGGCATCAAAGATGAAACTGTCTGACCGGGTTGAGAGAAAGCCTCTATTGTGGGGGAAGATGAATGCGTCGGAGTAGTGGAAGTTCTCGTCGTCGCCATCATTCCACTCCCGGTCGAGTATAATACGGTTGGCATCGGGGTCGATGTTAGCCCACTCCAATGTCAGCCTGGGTGTACAGAAGGTCCTTCCATTCAGAGAAAACGGTGATGTGATTGCAGGCTGCACATCGATCTCTGGAATCGGCGTGATGCCGTCTGATTGTGCAAACGGCACTGTCGTGGACTGACTCGTTCCGTTCGGGTACGAAAACGTGAAGACATAATCCCCATCCCCAAACGTGGAAAGAAAGTGGAACGGCGATGCCACCTCATACTCCCACTCGACAACCGCATCTTCGACCTCCCGCTCGGTGATGGCGATGACCTTTCCGGATGGGCATCTTACTTGGATCGCAGTAACGGATTCATCCGTGTTCACGGCGAAAGACATTACGTACTCGCCGCAACTGAATTCGCGGATATAGGCGATCTCTATGTCGCATCCATCATAGGCGTGAAACGTATATGACCTAGCCGCCTTTCGCACACAGGAATAGGCGATCCCATCTGCATTGACACGGTCTCTCTGGGCGAATGCAGCGATTTCTGCCAGCCATGATCCTTCAGAGAAATAGACAGGTCCTGCTGAGAGTGTCAGGAAAGGAGTGTGACCTGTGTAGTGAAAGGTATAGCAATCGTTTGGTGAATCCAGCGATTGAACTCGAAACTCCACCCAATCCGTGTTGGGATCAATCCCGGCCCAGGTGAACTTCACCGGTGTCTCCGCGGCCGGAAAAACGACCGCCCCGTCCAGCTTGCCCGGATCGATAATCGACGGCTTTCGTGGCGGCGTTATTCCTGTGATTCCGTCCTCCTCCATAAAGGAAATCACCGTAGACTGACCTGTTTGGTCTGAGTATCCGAGCGTAATGACGTAGTCACCATCCCCAAACACGTCCCACGCATTGTCTTCGCTGTCTTCTGTATACCGCCAGTAGCGCAGCCGAGCCACTGTCTTGGCGTCGCTGAGAACAAAGGTATGACCGGACGGACACTCTACCTGGATCCTCTCGACGGTGCGATCCGTTGTGACTGTGAGCCAGAAGGTACTGCCGGCATTGTGCAGGCAATATCCAATCTGCAGGTCATTGATGGTAGGGCTCAGCAGATCACCCGCAGTAAGTGTGGAACTGGCGGGGAAGTGGAGTAACAACAATCCGACACACAGCCTGGTGCGTGCTCTTCTGGTCAGCCAGGTAGTCTTGAATTTCATCGCCCCCTCCTTTGCTCTTTCCACCAAACGTAGTTACATCTTCGGGATATCCTCTTACGCGTGACAATCAGTGCTCCTGCACACCACGCCATCAATCATACCACAACCGGGGTCTTGATTTCAACACGTTTGGACGTCAAGCCAGCTACCAGAGTTGCCCGGAAGGCCATGAAACTCGCCGATTAGCGCAATCGCCCCCCGCCACCGGACCGGCCTGATCGACGACGTGCGCATCTACAGCCGGACGGTGAAGCCATAAGACGTCTCACACCCTTCGCACCCAAAGAGGGCCGGCAGCTTGGAAGAGTTGTCGGCCCTTGTCATCGTGAATCGGGCATTGAAAAAGTTCTACAAGCTGTGGCCTCTCCAAAGGCCTTTGTGTTCAAGCACTTATGGATTTGGCATTTTTTCGGGATTGGCAGATAACGGGGTTTCGGGTTGTAGTCCGGTTGTTGTGACATGCGAGGGACAACTGGCCCGTTTCACCCCTGATTGCCACAGCACAATGTGTGGTATCTTGTCACTTTGCCACGGCTTCTTTTTGTGGCAGCTTCGCCCGCCAGTTCTCGGCTTCTTCCGGTTTGTTCCAGGCTTCGTAGAGTCCTGCTCGTCGGCGCGGGTGATCACCTAAAACCGATGCCCTCGAAGGCGGAAAACTCTCCTGGTGGGTCGACGTCGCCGGTGGTGGTCACATTGGACATCTTGGCCTTGGCGGGTATGCCTGGACCGGCGTGAGAGCAGACTGCCATGCCAACGTGGACAGGGTCACTCACATCGATTCTCACGACAGCCCGTTGAGTATCCCCGACTACACCCGTACTGTTGCCCTCAAGATGCTTCCATGTCGTGCCATCCTCGGAGTGCTCGCCTCTGAACGTGTTGCCGTCACGAATCAGCCTGACCCAACACGGCAGACTTAT
>Ga0272442_10007696_pt1 | contig 13856 bp, 11 predicted proteins | sample SSMForm2O_FD_200262 | JGI IMG/M metagenome (GOLD analysis project Ga0272442, IMG submission 200262) | Marine sediment archaeal communities from Little Sippewissett salt marsh, Falmouth, MA, United States - SSM-Form-2O | ecosystem: Environmental > Aquatic > Marine > Wetlands > Sediment ...
TCAGCGTCACGCACGGGGTCGGCGTCCGGGTCGGTGCCCGGTCCTAACGCGGCAAAGGCCACGACCGCGTTGCCGTCGAGGGCGACAAGGGCGCGGTGCTGGCCGGTCGGTGGCCGGCGCAGCGAGTCTGCCCACGCGTCGGCCAGGTCATCAGGGTCCAACGCGTCCAGCAGATCGTCAGGAAGCAGGCCGCGGCACGCCTGCCATGTCTGCGCCTGTGCACGGCCCATCGCGGGAGCATCGGCGACCCACGCCACCCGCACGCTGCGGTCAGGGGTCGGGACGGCCTGCGCCTGGGGAACCACGACCCCATCCAAGCAACCCTGGCGACAAGCCGCGTGCGGAGGCCGGGTCTGGGGTGGCCGGCCGATAGGCTCCCGAGGCGTGACTGAGGCTCCGCCGACACCCGATGTGCAGTTTCGCAGCGACGTCACGGTCGAGCTGGTCAAGGCCAGCGCGTCAGATGCCGACGTGGTGTTCGCTGCGCGGGTGTCGACCCAGGGGGAGCGCTCGTTGGGCTCCGTGGACGCCGACGCCACCGAGGCAGCCGGCTTGATCCGTTTTCTCATGCGTGAGCGTCACGGGTCGCCGTTCGAGCACTCGGTCATGACGTTCTACGTGTCAGCCCCGATCTTCGTGTGGCGTGAGCACATGCGTCACCGGATGGCCTCCTACAACGAGGAGAGCGGGCGCTACCGCGTTCTGCAGCCGGTGTTCTACACGCCGGGGGCCGAGCGAAACCTGGTGCAGGTGGGCAAACCAGGTGCCTACGAGTTCGTCGCGGGCACAGAGCACCAGCAGGCCGTGGTCGCCGACTCGGTGCGTCGGGCCACCACCGCGGCCTACGCCGAGTACCAGTCGATGCTCGACGCGGGTGTGGCGCGTGAGGTGGCTCGGGTGGTGCTGCCGGTGTCGATCTACTCCTCGGCCTACGTGACCATGAATGCGCGTGCCCTCATGAACTTCTTGTCGCTGCGTCGCCACGCCGACGGCAGCCACTTTCCCTCCTACCCCCAGCGAGAGATCGAGATGGTCGCCGAGCGCTACGAGCAGATCTGGGCCGACCTGATGCCGCTCACCCACGACGCCTTCGTCGGCACCGGACGGGTGGCGCCATGACGTACTCCCCGTTCGGGCGGGTGCTGACCGCGATGGTGACCCCCTTCACGGCCGATGGTGGCCTCGACCTGGACGCCGCTGCCGTCGTGGCCGAGCACCTCGTGTCCCACGGGCACGACGGCCTGGTGGTCAACGGCACGACCGGGGAGTCCCCGACCACCAGCGACGCAGAGAAGGCGACCCTGCTACGCGCTGTGGTCGAGGCTGTCGGCGACCGCGCCACCGTCGTCGCAGGCGTCGGGACGAACGACACGGCACACACCGTGGAGCTGGCCCGCCAGGCCGCCGCGGCCGGAGCCGACGGGCTGCTCGTCGTAACCCCGTACTACAGCAAGCCGCCGCAGGAAGGTCTGGTGGCGCACTTCACCGCCGCCGCGGACGCAACCGACCTGGCGTGCATGCTCTACGACATCCCCGGGCGCAGCGGCGTCCCCATCGACACCGAGACCCTCGTGCGGCTGGCCGGGCATCCGCGGATCAGCGCGGTCAAGGACGCCAAGGGCGACCTCTACGCATCGGCCTGGGTGATGGCCCGCACCGACCTGGCGTACTACTCCGGTGACGACGCGCTCAACCTCGCCCACCTGGCCAACGGTGCGGTCGGTCTGGTGAGCGTCGTCGGCCACGTCACCGGCCACGAGCACCGCGCGATGGTCGAGGCGGTGGACGCCGGCGACCTGCCGGGCGCACGCGCGATCGCCCGCCGGCTGCTGCCGGCGGTGCGCGGGATCATGACGCGGGGTCAGGGTGCTGTGATGGCCAAGGCGGCACTGCAGCTCGCCGGGGTGACAACCGGGCGGGCTGTCCGTCTGCCGCTCCTTGCCGCCACCGAGGAGCAGACGGACGTGCTTCGCGCAGACCTGACCGACGCCGGACTCACCGACGGAGCGCCCAGATGAGCCACCCGCACCCCGAGCTGGGCCCACCCCCACCATTGCCGGACGGAGCGCTGCGCGTCGTCCCACTCGGTGGTCTCGGCGAGGTCGGCCGCAACATGACGGTGCTGGAGCACCAAGGCAAGCTGCTGCTCATCGACTGCGGGGTGCTGTTCCCCGAAGACCACCAGCCGGGCGTCGACCTGATCCTGCCCGACTTCAGCCCGATCCGGGACCGGCTCGATGACGTCCAGGCCCTCGTGCTGACCCATGGCCACGAAGACCACATCGGGGCCGTCCCGTACCTGCTGCGCGAGCGCCCCGACATCCCCCTCATCGGGTCCCGACTCACGTTGGCTCTCATCGACGCCAAGCTGGCCGAGCACCGGCTGCAGTCCTACCAGCTGACCGTGCGCGAGGGCGACCGAGAGACGCTCGGACCGTTCGAGGTCGAGTTCCTGGCGGTCAACCACTCCATCCCCGACGCGATGGCCGTCGCCGTTCGCACGTCGGCCGGCCTGCTTCTGCACACCGGCGACTTCAAGATGGACCAGCTGCCGCTCGACGGCCGCCAGACCGACCTGCCAGGCTTCGCAAGGCTCGGCGACGAGGGAGTCGACCTCTTCCTCGTGGACTCCACCAATGCCGAGGTGCCCGGCTTCACCGCCCCCGAGCGCGACATCGCCCCGGTTCTCGACGCGGTGTTCCGGCGCACCGAGGGCCGCATCGTCGTGGCCTCCTTCGCCTCGCACGTGCACCGGGTGCAGCAAGTGCTGGACGCCGCCGTCGCGCACGGCCGGCGGGTCGCCTTCGTGGGCCGGTCGATGGTGCGCAACATGGGGGTGGCGCGCGACCTCGGCTACCTCACCGTGCCCGGCGAGACGCTGGTGGAGCTCAAGAAGGCCATGCAGCTGCCGCGCGAGGACGTCGTCCTCATGTCCACCGGCTCGCAGGGCGAGCCGATGGCCGCGCTGTCGAGGATCGCCAACGGCGACCATCCGCAGATCACGGTGGAGCCGGACGACGTCGTCGTGCTCGCGTCCTCGCTCATCCCGGGCAACGAGAACGCCGTCTCGCGCGTCATCAACGGCCTGAGCCGGCACGGCGTCACGGTGGTGCACAAGGGCAACGCGATGGTGCACGTCTCCGGTCACGCCAGTGCCGGCGAGCTTCGCTACGCCTACAACATCGTGCGACCCCAGCACGTCATGCCGATCCATGGCGAGCACCGCCACCTGCGGGCCAACGCGCAGGTAGCGCAGTCCACCGGCATCGCCGCCGAGCGGGTGGTCGTGGTCGAGGACGGCATGGTCGTCGACCTGCATGACGGCCAGGTGAGCGTCGTGGGTGTGCAGCCCGTGGCCAACGTCTTCGTCGACGGCACGACGATCGGAGAGGTCGCCGAGGCCTCGGTGCGCGACCGGCGCATCCTCAGTGAGGACGGCTTCGTCTCGGTGGTCGTCGTGGTCGACTCCACGACCGGCGCCATCGTGTCGGGCCCCGACATCCACTCCCGCGGCCTGGCCGAGGACGACTCCGCCTTCGATGCTATCCGGCCGAAGATCGTGACCGCGGTGGAGGAGGCCACCCGTAGCGGGTACGACGACCCCTACGCGCTGCAGCAGACGATCCGCCGCGCAATCGGCCCGTGGCTCAACCGGCGGCTGCGCCGCCGTCCCATGATCATCCCGGTGGTCATCGAGATCTGAGCAGCCGCCGGTGTGTGACTCGTGGGGCCTGTGTGACAAAGCGCGGTAGGCTCCGCGGCCATGGCGACCCGCACGTCTTCCCCCGCGCGGTCCGCGAGCAGCGCGAAGCCCCGATCATCTCGCGGGACTTCGACGAGCACTGGCTCGCGGTCCCGATCGTCGAGCCGACCCCCCGCGCAGGCCCGTCGGACTGCCAAGAAGCCGCCGAGGCCACCGTTGCTCGTGCGCATGGTCCGCGCCGTCGTCGGCGCCCTGCGCAGCATGTGGCTGGGAGCCGCGCACGCCCTCGGCGGGGCCGTGCGGGGACTGTCCGGAAGCTCGGCCATCGATCCCGGCCTGCGTCGAGACGGGTTCGGTCTGGCGCTCGTCGTGGTGTCGATGGTTGCCGCGGCCGCCGTCTGGTGGCGGGCTGACGGTCCGGTCTTCGACCTCGTCCGCTCGGTCACGCTCGGGTCAGTCGGCACGTTGGCCTACGTCGTCCCGGTCCTCGTTCTGTGGCTGGCCGCCCGACTGCTGCGTGACCCGCAGAGGCTGTCGGCCAGCGGCGGCCGGGTTCTCGCCGGCGCGACCCTCACCGGGATCGGTGTGCTGGGCCTGGTGCACATCTCGGCCGGGCAGCCTCGCCCCGCCGATGGGCAGGCGGCCATGTACTCAGCCGGCGGAGCAATCGGCCACATCGCGTCGTCGTTGCCCGCCGACCTGCTGACCGTCTACGTCGCCGTGCCCGTTCTGGCGATCCTCACCGGCTACGGCGTGCTGGTGCTGCTTGACATGCCCGCGCACGTCGCGGCGGAGCGCATGGTCTCGGCGGCGAAGCGGGTGCGACCGCGCCGCCGCCGCATGGACGTCGAGCCGGACGGCCCCGACGCTTACGACAGCCCGCTGGTCACCGACGATGCCGACGATGTCGACGAGGTCAAGGCCCAGGTGCCCGTGGAACCGCCCCCGCGCCCGTCCAAGCGGCGTCGCCGGGTCACGGTCGAGCCTGACCCTGTAGTCAAGGTTGATACTGACGAGCCGCCGGAGCACAGCCCGCTGCCGGCTCGGGTGGAGCAGCTCGCGCTGTCCGGCGACGTCACCTACCACCTTCCCGATGCCGAGGCCCTGGGCCACGGCTCGCAGCACAAGCCGCGAACGGCAGCCAGCGATGCGGTGGTCGACTCGCTCACCCGGGTGCTTGAGCAGTTCGAGATCGATGCTCAGGTCACCGGGTACACCCGCGGGCCGACGGTGACCCGCTACGAGGTCGAGCTGGGCAACGCGGTCAAGGTCGAGCGGGTGACCGCGCTGAGCAAGAACATCGCCTACGCCGTGGCGAGCGCCGACGTGCGGATCCTGAGCCCGATCCCAGGCAAGTCGGCGATCGGCATCGAGATCCCCAACACCGACAAGGAGGTCGTCAGCCTCGGTGACACGCTGCGGTCACGAGTTGCCCGCGCCGACCACCACCCCATGCTCATCGGCCTCGGCAAGGACGTCGAGGGCGGGGTGATCGTGGCCAACATGGCCAAGATGCCCCACCTGCTGGTCGCCGGCGCGACGGGTTCGGGCAAGTCGTCGTTCGTCAACTCGATGATCACCTCGATCCTCATGCGGGCGACCCCGGACGAGGTGCGCATGATCCTCGTCGACCCCAAGCGGGTGGAGCTGACCGCGTACGAGGGCGTGCCGCACCTCATCACGCCGATCATCACCAACCCGAAGAAGGCGGCCGAGGCGCTGCAATGGGTCGTGCGCGAGATGGACATGCGCTACGACGACCTCGCCAACTTCGGCTTCCGGCACGTCGACGACTTCAACAAGGCGGTCCGCAGCGGGTCGCTCGTGGCTCCTCCGGGCAGTGAGCGCGTGCTCACGCCCTACCCGTACCTGCTGGTCGTGGTCGACGAGCTCGCTGACCTGATGATGGTGGCGCCACGCGACGTCGAGGACTCGGTGGTGCGCATCACCCAGCTCGCGCGGGCTGCCGGGATCCACCTGGTGCTGGCCACTCAGCGGCCCTCGGTGGACGTCGTGACCGGGCTGATCAAGGCCAACGTGCCGTCCCGGCTGGCCTTCTCGACCTCGTCTCTGGCTGACTCGCGCGTGATCCTCGACCAGCCGGGAGCCGAGAAGCTCGTCGGCCAGGGGGATGGGCTGTTCTTGCCGATGGGGGCCAGCAAGCCGGTGCGCGTGCAGGGCTCGTGGGTGACCGAGGCCGAGATCCACGCCGTGGTGCGGCACGTGCGCGAGCAGCTCGAGCCGACCTACCGCGACGACGTCACGGTGGCGCAGACCTCGAAGAAGGACGTCGACGAAGACATCGGCGACGACCTCGACCTGCTCTGCCAGGCCGCGGAGCTGGTCGTGACGACCCAGTTCGGGTCGACGTCGATGCTCCAGCGCAAGCTGCGGGTCGGGTTCGCCAAGGCCGGGCGGCTCATGGACCTGATGGAGACCCGCGGCATCGTCGGCCCGTCGGAGGGTTCCAAGGCCCGTGACGTGCTGATCAAGCCGGACGAGCTCGACGACCTGCTGGTCAGCCTGCGCGGCGAGTAGGGGCCTGCTGGGGCCAGGGCGAGCCGACCACGGGCCACGGCCTGCTCGACCTGCTGGGCCCGCTGGCAGACATCCCTACGGGCCGGAAGGGTGTCGGACGAGGTCGTCAGCGACCAACCGCTCGCTGCCCCGGCTTGCCAGGCTGCCGTGGCCCGGTGGCAGTGCGTCAGGCGGGCATTCTGCGCCGAGGGGCTCTGGCGAGGCTGTGATGAGGGGAGACCCTGCTCCTCGTCTCGCGAGTGGCGGGAAACGGAGCGACGTCTCCGGGGCGGTGGCGGGAAGGTCTGCCACCCTATGACGTGTTCTCGTTCCCATCACGGGCGTGGGGACGTGGCCCTGTTTCCCGCCACCTCGAATCCGCGGGGGATACGGTTCTCTCTGCTGCCCGCCCGACGCCCTACGTCGGGCGAGCGACCGTGTCGATCGGGGCGTTCGCGGGGCAATCGCGGGGCAAGCAGCGCCGACGTACTCTGGCGGCCTCATGACACGCGAGCCCTCACCAGCACCTCCGGACACGACGGTGGCGATCGTCACCCTCGGGTGCGCGCGCAACGAGGTGGACTCCGACGAGCTTGCCGCGCGCCTCGAAGCAGACGGCCTGCGCCTCGTGGACGACCCCGATGCGGCCGCTGCGGTGCTGGTCAACACCTGCGGGTTCATCGAGCAGGCCAAGCAGGAGTCGATCGAGACGCTGCTGGACGCCGGCGGGGCCGACCACGCCGGTGCCGCCGTGATCGCGGTCGGGTGCATGGCTGAGCGCTACGGACGCGAGCTGGCCCAGGCACTGCCGGAGGCAAGCGCCGTCCTGGGGTTCGACGACTACCCCGACATCGCCGATCGCGTACGTGCCGTCCTCGACGGCGAGCATCTGGCGGCACACACGCCTCGTGACCGCCGGACCCTGCTGCCGATCGCACCCACACAGCGCCCTGGGCGCAGTCGACCCCCGGGGCACACGGCGTCCGAACCCGATCTTCCCGCCGGTGCGGCGCCCGCATCCGGCCCCCGAGTCGTGCGCCGGCGGCTCGGATCCGGCCCGGTCGCTCCGGTCAAGCTGGCCAGCGGCTGCGACCGCAGGTGCTCGTTCTGCGCGATCCCGGCCTTCCGAGGCTCGTTCGTCTCCCGTCCAGCCGATGAGGTCGTCGCCGAGCTCGGTTGGTTGGCCGACCACGGCGTGCGTGAGGCGTTCCTGGTGAGCGAGAACACCACCTCGTACGGCAAAGACCTTGGTGACCTGCGCCTGCTTGAAGCGCTGCTGCCCCAGATGGCTGCCGTCGATGGCATCGATCGCGTCCGGCTGTCGTACCTGCAACCGGCCGAGATGCGCCCCAGCCTCATCCGGGCCATCGCCGACACGCCCGGTGTGGCGGCGTACTTCGACCTGTCGTTCCAGCACGCCAGCCCCACCGTGCTGCGTCGAATGCGCCGGTTCGGGTCTCGCGGCGAGTTCCTGGGGCTGCTGGATCAGGTGCGAGCCGTCGCCCCACACGCTGGGGTGCGCTCCAACGTCATCGTCGGCTTCCCTGGCGAGACCGAGCATGACCTGGCCGAGCTCGAGGCGTTCCTCGCCGAGGCGCGGATGGATGCCGTCGGCGTGTTCGGCTACTCACCGGAGGACGGCACGGAGGCTGCAGCGTTCTCCGATGAACTCAGTTCCGACGAGGTGGCTGCTCGGGTCGATCGCATCGCTGCCCTGGCCGACGAGATGGTGTCCCAGCGGGCCCAGGATCGGCTCGGGGAACGCGTGCAGGTGCTGCTCACCGACGTCGGCCCCGCCGATCCGGTGACGGGCCGGGCCACAGCGGTCGGTCTCGCCGAGCACCAGGGCCCCGATGTCGACGGGGTGACGACCGTCGTGGCCCCGGACGGGTGCGAGCTCAGCGTCGGCAGCATGGTGATTGCCGAGGTCGTGGGGAGTGACGGCGCCGACATCACCGCTCACGCGGTGACACGCGGCTAGGTTGGCCTCTGTGCCAGGCCAGCAGCCCGAACCGAGCGCGTGGAACCTGCCGAACGCGCTGACCACGCTGCGGCTGGTCATGGTGCCGCTCTTCGCCTGGCTGCTGCTGCGTGAGGATGGCACCGACGCGGCGAGTCGAATCGCAGCCGTGGTGGTCTTCGTCCTGGCGATGTTCACCGACTACGTGGACGGCAAGATCGCCCGCGAACGGGGCCTGGTCACCTCGTTCGGCAAGATCGTCGACCCCATCGCAGACAAGGCGCTCATCGGGACGGCGCTGATCGGGCTGTCGATTCTCGGTCAGGTGCCGTGGTGGGTGACGGTGATCATCCTGCTGCGCGAGGTCGGAGTGACGCTGCTGCGATTCGTCGTCATCCGGCACGGCGTCATGCCGGCAGGTCGCGGGGGCAAGACCAAGACCGTTGTGCAGACGGTCACGCTGGTACTGCTCATGCTGCCGCTGCCCGACTCGTGGTCATGGCTCACAACCACCCTGCTGGCGGCCACGGTGCTGGTGACCGTCGCCACCGGGGTGGACTACGTCGCCTCGGCCGTCACGATGCGCCGCACCAGCGAGCGCACCGCGGCCAAGCGCGCGGCACGCTCCAGCACTCCTCCGCCGACCTCGTGACCGGGCTGCTGTCGCGCGGCGGAAGCGACGCGGTCGCGTTGCTGCTGGTCGGCGACGAGCTGTTGCTCGGCAGCGTGGCCGACACCAACGGGGCGTGGCTGGCCCGCCGGTTCACCCAGGCCGGGCTGCGGGTCGTGCTCAGCCGTGTGGTCCCGGACGACGTCGCACGCATCGCCGAAGCCGTGCGCGCCCTCTGTGCCGAGGTCGGCGCCGTGGTGGTGTCCGGGGGCCTCGGCCCCACCTCCGACGACCTCACCCGACAGGCGTTGGCGGACGTGGCCGGCTGCCCACTGGTGGCCGACGATGCCGCGGTGGCGGCCATCACCGACTGGTACGCCACGCGGGGCCGTACCCCTGACGCCGGCGTGCTGCGGATGGCTCAGCGCCCGTCGTGCGCCCGCATGCTCGTCAACCCGCAGGGCAGCGCCCCAGGTGTGCGCGTGGAGATCGGCGCGAGCGTCGTGTACGCGGTGCCAGGCGTCCCCAGCGAGCTCTACGCCATGGTCGACGGTGTTGTTCTTGCCGACCTCATGGAGCGCGTCGGCGGCCTTCCGGCCCACCTCAGCGAGTCGTTCGAGGTGGCCCTGCTGGGGGAGTCCGCAGTCTCGGCGCTGCTTGGTGACGTCGAGGCACTCGTCGCCGACGACCCCAGCACCGACCTCGCCTACCTGGCCCGCCCCGCGCACGTCAGCGTGCGGTTGTCGGTGCGTGACCTCGATCCGGCCGCGGCGGCCTCCCGGCACGCCCGCTGGTCTGCGCTGGTCGCGCAGGCGCTGGGCGATCACGTCATGGGACGCGACGGGGTCACGTTGCCCGAGGTCGTGGTCGCCTCCCTCACCGCGCGCCGGGAGACCGTCGGCGCAGCGGAGTCGCTGACGGGCGGGAGGGTGACCGAGGCGCTGACGTCTGTGGCCGGCGCATCGGCGGTGCTGCGCGGCGGTGTGGTCGCCTACGCAGGCGACATCAAGCAGTCGCTGCTCGGGGTTCCCGCCGACCTGGTTCGTGCCCGGGGCACGGTCGACCCGGACGTCGCTGTCGCCATGGCGCAGGGTGCTCGAGTGCTGCTGGGCAGCACCTGGGGTGTAGCCACCACCGGCGTCGCCGGGCCCGAGCCGGTGGACGACCACGCTGTCGGTACGGTGCACGTGGCCGTCGACGGACCTGCCGGCCCGGTCGTGCGTTCGCTCGCCCTGCCGGGCGAGCGAAACCGGGTGCGCAGGCTCAGCAGCGCGCACGCGCTCGACCTGCTGCGCCGCAGGCTGCGCTCGGCGGAATCAAGCGAGGGGCTGGATCGTTGACCTGTGTGCTCCTGCCAGGACTGCGGAGCAAGACAGGAGTACCGTGGAACCCATGGCAGCAGGCCGCACCCGAGCCCGTCGCCCGGACGCCGGGCCGACGCACCAGGTCGTCGCGCCCAAGGACTCCTCCGTGGTTCTCATGCGACGGCTGCTGGGCGAGGTGCTACGCCGTCGACGGACGGCTCAGGGCCGCACCCTGCGCGAGGTCGCGGCCGCGGCCCGAGTCAGCCTGGGCTACCTCTCCGAGGTGGAGCGCGGCCGCAAGGAGGCCAGCTCAGAGCTTCTGGCTGCCATCTGTGCTGCCCTCGGACTGCCCATGTCTGCGGTGATGCGCGAGGTCAGCGACGAGCTCGCCCGCGCCGAGGCAGCCGCGGTTGGCGCGATCGGCACGCGTGAGTCCTCGCGTGAGCCGCGCCGCCCCGGCCATGCCGGCCTCGAGGTCGCCGGGTCCTTCGCCAGTCACTGAGGTCGCCGCGTCACGGTGGCGACACGTCGCTGAGGTGCTCGTCCGGACTCAGCCAACAGGACCTTGCTGGCACGACGGGCACCAGTAGGTGACCCGCTGCTGCGTGGCTGCGCCTTGCATGGAGCGCCGCACCGGCGTCGTGCACCGCAGGCACGCGCGGCGCCGGTACACCCAGTGCTCCTGCCCGCGGCTCGACCGACCGGTAGTGACCTGTGACGGGCCGTCACGGTTGACCATGAGAAGCCGGTGGGCCAGGCCGGGCACCCGGGAGAGGGCGGCGACGTCGGCGACCGGTGTCCACGGCGTGACCCCGACGATGAAGCACAGCTCGGTGCGGTAGAGGTTGCCGAGGCCGGCCATCACCCGCTGGTCGAGCAGCGCCTCGCCGATCGGGCGCTGCGGGTCGAGCATGAGCCGCCGCAGCGCGGACGTCTCGTCCCAGTCCTTTCCGAGCAGGTCCGGTCCGAGGTGTCCGACGACCTCCGCCTCATCGGCCGTGGCCATCAGCTGCACCACCGGCAGTCGATAGCCCACGGCGGCGCGTGTCGAGGTGACGAGCAGCGCGCGCACCTGCCAGTCCGGGCCGCCGCGCCAGCGGTCCCGGGCGCCGTAGAGGTGCCATGCGCCGTCCATGCGCAGGTGCGTGTGCAGGGTGGTGTGGTCGTCGAACCGGAGCAGCAGGTGCTTGCCCCGGCTGACCACCTCGTTGACGCGGCGCCCAGCCATCTGCGCGGTCGAGTGCTGCGGCACCCGCAGCTCGCCGCGTACTACTGTGTGCCCGGCCAGCGCGACGTCAAGGCGGCGCGCTGTCAGCCAGACGGTGTCTCCTTCGGGCACGTTCCCATGGTGGCAGGTGGTGCGCGCCAGCGGTCGGCCCAGGACGGCGCCACCAGCAGACTGACGTATGAGGGGGTGCCGTGGTCGGGGCATCGACGCAGCCGGGAGTGCCGAGCCTGCTGCGCGTGCTCAACGACCGTAGCGCGCTCGAGCTGCTCCTGACCGACGGAGCCGTCACGCGCGCCGAGCTCGGACGGCGTACCGGCTTGTCGCGCGTGACAGCGTCGCAGGCACTTGCCCGACTGCAGGCTCGCGGCCTGGTGCAGGTGGTCGGGAGCCGTTCTGCGGGGCGGGGTCCCAACGCCGAGCTGTATGCGGTGTGTGACGACGTCGGACGGGTGCTCGGTGTGGATGTTCGCGCATCAGGCGTGGGTGTCAGCGTCTCGTCCGTCGCCGACGAGACCCTGGCCAGTTCGTGGCGGGAGGCGACGGACGGTCAGAACCCGATCGACCTGGCGATCGAGACGATCGACGAAGCGCTGGGACGAGCCGGCGTCGGCATCGACGACGTGCTGGCTGCCGTTGTCGGTGTGCCCGGTCTGGTCGACCCCCGCAACGGCGACGTGGGCTTGTCCCATGACCTGGCCGGCGCCGGCGCCGGGGTCAGGGCCGCGCTCGAGGGTGCACTCAAGATGCCGGTCACGCTGGAGAACGACGTCAACCTGGCCGCGATCGCCGAGAAGGAGCTCGGGGCCGCTGCCGACGAGGCCGACTTCGTGCTGGTCTGGATCGGTGCCGGGGTCGGCATGGCGGTGATGGTCAACGGTCGGCTGCACCGGGGTGCAACCGGGGCCGCGGGTGAGATCGGCTACCTGCCGGTGCCCGGCGTCGCACTTCCCGAGCGTGTCGACCAGGAGAGCGAGGGTGCGTTCCAGCAGCTTGTGGGCGTCCCTGCGCTCGCGGCGCTTGCCGATCAGCACGGTCTGGACGTCGGCCGCCGCGACGTCGCGGGGGTGGCCGGGGCAGTGGCGTACGCCGCGGGTGGAGGCAACGAGGCCTTCCTGAACGAGCTCGCGCGTCGGGTCGCTCTCGGCGTGGCGTCCGTCTGCGCCGTGCTCGACCCTGGACTCGTGGTGCTCTCCGGCGAGACGGGGCTCGCCGGAGGCGCGGTGTTGGCCGAGGCGGTGGCCGACCACGTGGAGCGCGTCGCCCCGGTGCACCCGGCCGTCGTGGTGTCGGCGGTCGGCGACCGGGCGGTGCTCAACGGGGCCAACAGTCGAGCGGTCCGAGCTGCACGCCGGGCCCTGCTGGCCCGTCTGGACGATGCTGCCGATGACTAGTCCAGAATCTCTCGACCTGCGCATCCCCATGGCGCAGCTTGCATCTGGGGTGTCGTTGATCACCACGCGTGACGTGGTGGGACGCGACTGCGGCCTCACGATCACGTCCCTGGTCTCGCTGTCGTTGGAGCCGCCGCTGTGCCTGGTGGCCGTCAAGCGGGGCGGGTTCTTGCACGACGCGCTGGAGGTCAGCCAGGGGTGGGCGGTGACGATGCTGTCGGTGGACCAGCTCGGCCTGGCCCAGTACGCCGCCCGCCATCGCTACCCCAGCGACACCGACGACTTCAGCCCCTACCCGCATCGGCGCGCAGCCATCAGCGACTCGCTGTACTTCACCGGCGGAGTGGCGGCGTTGGACTGCGTCCCAGAGCAGCTGCTGCCCAGCGGCGACCACACCATCGTCGTCGGACGGGTCGTCTCGGTGGCGGCCGACTGTGTCGGGCGTGCCCCGCTCGTGTACCACCAGCGCCGCTACACGACCGTCGACACCGACGTCGACCTGGGCTGAGCCCGCGCCGACTCAGCCGGTGGGGCGCAGTCGCAGGCCCCGTGGGGTGAGGTGGAACCCTGCCGCGCTCAGGGCGTCGCTGACCGGACCAGACATGGCGCTCTCTCCGTCGGCTCGCTGCACCGTGACCCGGCCGAGCGCACCTCGGCGCACCCCTGCGGCCAGGGCGGTCGCCGCCACGCGCAGGGTGTCGGAGTCGTCGGTGAACGAGAGCAGGGTTCGCCCGCCGCGTTCGACGAAGAGAACGAGGTCACCGTCGACGAGCACCACGACGGCGCCGGCCTTGCGTCCCGGACGGTGCCCGGGCACCACCGGGTCAGGCCACGCCAGCGCTGCGCCGTAGGGGTTTGCGGGGTCGGTGGCAGCGAGCAAGAGGCTGCCCTCGGGCATGAGGGGGTGCTGGACCTCAGCGAACCGGCGAAGCCGGTCGACGGATCCCGGCAGCGAGAACTGAGCCCCGCCCAGCCCTTCGACGACGTAGCCGCGCCGGCAGCGCCCGGCATCTTCGGCGGCGGTGAGCACGCGGTAGGTCGCGGCGAAGCCGCCTGGGGCGCCTTCGGACGTGACGGCTCCGCGCGTCAGCACCCCGTGCCGATCGAGAAGCAGGTGGGCGGTGGCGTGGGCGCGCACCGTCG
>Ga0272442_10007698_pt1 | contig 13852 bp, 10 predicted proteins | sample SSMForm2O_FD_200262 | JGI IMG/M metagenome (GOLD analysis project Ga0272442, IMG submission 200262) | Marine sediment archaeal communities from Little Sippewissett salt marsh, Falmouth, MA, United States - SSM-Form-2O | ecosystem: Environmental > Aquatic > Marine > Wetlands > Sediment ...
CCCATCAAAATTAACCGAGTTAGACAGACTGGCCTTTATCACATCTAAATCCGGTGAGTGAAACTGCTGCCATTCAGTCACCACAACCAGGGCATCGGCATTGTTCAGCGCCGCTTCCTGCGTCCCCATTAACGCCAGATCTTCGCGTTGCCCGTAAATTCGACGGCACTCATTCATGGCCTCCGGATCAAAAGCCTGTACATTCGCGCCCGCATTCCACAGGGCTTCCTACAGGGTGCGGCTGGGTGCTTCACGCATATCATCAGTATTTGACTTGAAGCTGAGTCCCCAGATGGCAAAGGTCTTGCCTTCCAGGTCGCCGTTAAAGTGCTGGTCGATCTTTTTGAACAGCATTTCTTTCTGCCGGTAATTCACCGATTCGACCGATTTCAGGATTTCGGCATCATAACCGATCGATTCAGTCGTCCTGATCAGGGCCTGCACGTCTTTCGGGAAACAGGAACCGCCATAACCGCAGCCGGGGTATATAAAATGATAGCCAATACGTGAATCCGAGCCAATGCCCTTACGCAATGACTCGATATCAGCGCCCAGTTTTTCGGCGATATTGGACATTTCACTCATACAGATTCTGTAACTGATAGCGGGTATCTGAACAGAGAGCGGTCCCTGCCACGGGCTTCGATTTCTGTGGTTTCAAATTCAAATGAGCCCGCGCCTGACTGCTCCGGGGCCTGTGCCCATATGTTGTTTAAACGCGTTGCTGAACGATGATTCAGACTGGTAACCGGACTGTTCAGCGACTTGCGCGACCGAAGCCTGCCTCTTAATAGGGCCAGAGAGCAATAAGTTCTAATATTAGAAGCAACCATTCCCTAATCATTATTATTTTACTATTATTTTCAATAGATAGGGTCAGGAGGATAGGTGTCGCCACGTTAGCTGATACCCAGCAAGTGTGCCCGTCCGCCTGTACCGCACTGTCTGGGCACCAGCCCAAGCCAAGCGGCAAATTCACGCCCGGATTTGAATACCCTGGCATCACCCATGGTCGCCACCGCCGCCGTTGTGGTGAGCAGCCGCACACCAGGAGTAGCCGCGATGCGTCGGCTGGCATCATCGGTCTTGTGCCACTGTTTGAGCCGCCGCTCGATGTCGCCGATCTGTTGGTCGAGCCTGGCGATACGATGCCATTGCTCGCGGTCGGTCCGACAACCGCTGCATGGCATCGGGGATACCTTTCCTGACGCCCGCCTTGCCCTGCGGCATGACTTCGCCGTATTCAGCCAGCAATCCGCGCAGGCCGTTGATCTGGGCGGTACGGAACTTCACGTGTTGCTGGCGCATGCGATGCAGGGCCAGCACGGCCTGCTGCGCTTCGGTCTTGACGGCCACCGTTTTGATGCCCGGCTGCTGGACGGCCGTCCAAGACGCCCACGCGTCCCGGGCGTCGTTTTTGTTGCCCGCCACAAATGGCTTGACCCGTTTGCCGGGCAGCAACCTGACCTTATGCCCCAGAGCCAGTAGCTGGCGCGCCCAATGCTGCGAGCCGCCACAGGCCTCCATGGCGATCAGGCACGGCGCGCGGTTGGCAAAGTGCTCCAGGAGCTTCTACCGCTACATTTGCAAACACACCATCTCTCCGATTTCCCGCTCAAGCCATCCGCCATCCGCCATCTTTCAAGAGAGGGTGGCGTCCATACCATTATTCATGGTATTACCGTTTAGCAGATGAAATAAGCCATTGAATATAAGAGACAAAAATGGCCTATTTATAGTGTCGGAGTGAGCAGCACAGATGGAGATGCGGCTGGTTAATTCGTTATTGCCACTGCCACATAAAGTGATCAGATATTCCTCTTGCGTATTCAGGCTTTTATATGTTTTCGTGAACATTGACAGGATCAGGTTACGTTTTTTGCCGAATGATTCTGGAACAAGTAGGCGTGTACCGGTCACGGCTCCAGGTTCATGCGTGTAAGGCGATTATTGCTCCACCAGTAATTTTCGTGCCTCAAAAAATCTCAATGTCCTCAATCTCATCACAAGGCATGTGTATACCAGTAAAGCGCATAAATATGCCATGTCGTGAGTCACCAGTTAGTGTAAGAATTTGCTATTAAGTCCACGAAAACATTCAAGCCGACCCGATTGTTCTTCAGAATGCTCGTTTTGCGCAGGTCTGCATTTAGTTCATGCGGTGAGTACCAATGAGCATTCGATCACTACTTACCACATCATCTGTCAACCACCACTTACTTAGTCAACCAGTGTAACTGGTGATACAAAACCTGGTGGCTTCAACGCCAATACTGAACAAGTCAGTTGATCAAGAATGGACTCGGCGGTATTGCCGATAATGAAACCAGGAATACCCGTTCGGGCCACCGTTCCCATCACCACCAGATCTGCCTGCAGTTGCTTAACCAGCGTGGGTATGGCCGTGCTCGCCGATCCCATGGGTAAGTGAACTCTGGGAGATAAGTAGGAATAGGTTTCTGCACCGATCTGCTCGCGAAGTTTGCGGGTGAGATTGCCCATTTGACTGGTGTGATGTGTGCGTACTCCTTCGATCATTTTCATCTCGGTTATATCAGGATTGTCAGACCAAAGACCTGCAAATCCGGCCTCGGGCGCCTCCCAGGCGTGTACAAGATGCAAGCTGGCAAAGTCAGATAATGCCAATGAGCTGGAAAGGCCCAGTATTGCCTCATTAAGCAAGGTGTCGTCTGTATTCAGGCCATAGGGGTCGAAATCCACGGCTGCTACAATACATTCGTAGTTGACTTTCTCATCTGGCTTCATGAGCCAGACAGGACAGGGGCATTTTCGCAACAGGTGCATATCTTCGCTGCCGAAGAGACGGTCGATCCAGTCTGGATTCTCCGAAGGTTTGATGACCAGGTCGTAGTCTTGACGCAATACGGCGCGGATGACCTCCAGGAATTTCGTGCCTGTCAGAACCTCGATCGTGGGTTGCAGTCGTGACCTGTAGCTTACGATGAGCGCATCCAGTTCGGCTCGCCGTTTTGCCAACACCGCTTTCATTAAATCAGTTTTATTCGGGGAGCCTTGTGAAGTCACCATAGTTGCTGTTTGCTCAGGAACAACATCTGCGATAGTCAGGCGTGCCTGGTTGTTCTCTGCCAGCGATACGGCACGAGCCGTAGCCGCATCCTGGTTGACCGAGAGTTCAGCCACATAAAGAATATTTTTAAATCTTTTCATGTTCGCTCTCCTTGAACGTGCACTTGGGTTATCGATGGCATGATTCGCATGGCGGCTTCTTTTGCGGCATCGAAATAGGGTATCAGCACAAGGTCCACACCTTCCTGCTCGAAGAGGATCCTGTCGTGCTGGCTGGAGGCGGCTATGGCGATTTTGCCGTTATAGTTTTGTTGACGCAGGCCATGCAATAGCATTCGGTTTATTGACCGGTCACGCACAGTACTGACGACCCAGTGCACACGCGCCAATGGCAATGTCGCAATGAACTCCGGGTCTTCTGCATCGCCGTAGCGGATTTGATAGCCTTCATGTGTATAACGCTGGACGACTTTGGGATCAAAATCAATTGCCAGCACACAACAATCCATATCGCGGAGGTTGTCCAGCAATGCTGTGCCATAACGACCGAGCCCAATCAGCAGAATATCCACATTTCCATTGTCACCCAGCTGAGTATCGAGTTCCCGGTGAGGTATCTTGCGCTCAAAAACCGATAGCCAGGGGGCAAGATGTTCATAGATTATGTGGGAATATAGGATCATGTAGGTAGATGCGCTGATGGTGATCAGCCCCACGAGTGTAATTAACCCGACAGTTTCCGGCTGCAGGTGACCCAGGCTCAGGCCAAGTGCCGCCAGGATCAGGGAGAATTCACTGATCTGGGCTACTGTCAGCCCGGCAAGGAAACCGGTTCGCTTTCGGTAACCCATGTAGCCCATGATGACCATTACGATAAGAGGGTTGCCAATGAGCACGAATAGCGAGAATATCACCGACGCGCCCAGTTGCGTTCCCAGTGTGCTGAAATCCAGTGTTGATCCCAACTCGATGAAGAAAAAGAGCAACAGAAAATCACGCAGACTGACCAGACGCGCAGCCACCTGCTCACGATAGCGGGTGGAAGCAATAGAAATACCTGCAAGGAAGGCGCCTACTTCTTTACTGAAGCCAAGCGCATCGCCCGCCATGGCTCCCAGTATCGCCCAGGCAATCGCAAACAACATCAGCAGTTCTGATGAGTGTGCCAGCCGATGCATCAACCCCGGCAGAACATAACGCATCAGCAAGGCTACTGAGAGCAGCATGACAGATCCCTTGAGCAGGATCTGCAGGGCTTCCAGGCCCACGTGAACTCCATCTCCGGGTTGTCCAAAAGCAGTCAGGCCGATCATCACCAGCACCACAACGATATCCTGTACGATCAGGAAGCCGACTGCGATGCGACCATGCAGGGCATCTACTTCGCGTTTGTCGGATAGCAGCTTGACGATGATGATCGTGCTGGAGAAGGTCAGTGCTACCGCAACATACATTGCGGTGACAGATGACATGCCCAGCATCAGCGCGATGAAATAGCCGATCACCGATGTAAAAATCACCTGCCCGAGACCGGTAAGCAATGCGACCGGGCCCACAGTGCGAATAATGTGCAGATCAAGCTTGAGTCCCACCACGAACAACAGCAATGCGATCCCGAGACGTGCAAACAGCTCGATCTCGCTGCTTTGTGTGACCAGGCCAAATCCAGAAGGGCCCAACAGAATGCCTACGGCGATGAAGGCAACAATCAACGGCTGACGTAACAGCAGTGCCAATGCTCCGCCGGCAGCCGCCAGTCCCAGAATCGCACCAATCTGATAAAAGATGCTATCGAACATGGCTGATTGTATGGCGTATTGACGAGCGCGTAGTTTGCTTCGCTAACATTGTCATTCGGTTGTCTTGCGTCTGAATGTTAACCGCAGCTGTTTTTCAGACTCGATGATCGCAAAGAACAGTATGCCAATGACCACAATCAGCAGGCCGTCGAATAACGGCACGGCCTGGGTGGCAAATATCTGCTGCAGTGGAGACCAATAGGTGATGGCAAACTGCGCCAGAATGACAATGCTGACGCATGCCCATACTATTGGTGTGCCGCGGACAGCCCGAAGCGTGAGCGATGTTCCATAGATATTGCGGATGAACAACAGGTGAAATATTTCAAGTACCACCAGGGTATTGAGCGCGATGGTGCTGGACAACGCCTGGGAATATCCCTGACTAACGGCGTGGCTATACATGCCAAACACGGCGGCCAGGAACAGACTGGATACGAAAACTATATGCCAGATCAGCTCGCCATTCAGTAACGGCTCTGATTGAGGTCGGGGTGGGCGTCGCATGGTGTTGGCCTCGGTAGGCTCAAAAGCCAGTGCGATTCCGAGTGTGATAGCAGTTATCAGATTGACCCACAGAATCTGCACTGCCGAGATGGGCAGGGACATCCCTAGGAACAAAGCGACCACGATGGTCATGGATTCGCCCGCGTTGGTAGGCAGGGTCCAGCTGATTACCTTCTTGATGTTGTCGTAAACGGTACGACCCTCGCGTACGGCAGCCGCGATAGAAGCAAAATTGTCATCGGCCAGTACCAGTTCGGCAGCCTCCTTTGCCGCCTCGCTGCCTTTTTGACCCATGGCGATCCCGGCATCCGCGCGTTTCAGCGCGGGCGCATCATTCACGCCATCCCCGGTCATGGCGACGGTCAGGCCATGTGATTGCAGTGCGGTGACCAGGCGCAGCTTATGCTCGGGGCTGGTGCGAGCAAACACGTCGTTGGTCATAACGGCGGCAGCCACTCCGGCATCGTCCATGGTTTCCAGCTCGGCGCCCGTTAGTACGCCCTCTGGGTTCACTAGACCGATTTGTTGCGCAATGGCCGCGGCAGTGCGCGCATGATCGCCCGTGATCATCTTGACCCTGATGCCGGCCTGGTGACATTCCGCGACTGCGGTTATGGCTTCGGAGCGTGGCGGATCAATCAGGCCGACCAGTCCGATCAGTATCAGCTGACCATCAATATCGGCGTTATTCAACACCACATGATCCTGTGACATCGGCCGCGCGGCCAGCGCCAGCACGCGCTGTCCACGGGCGGCGATCTGGTCGACCTGCCGATGCCAGTAGTCTGCATCCAGCGTCTCGCTACCACCATCAATCGTTCGTTGACTGGCACACATGCCTATGACACGCTCAGGCGCACCCTTGACATGGACCCAGGCATGGCCTTCATGGTCGTGATGAAGCACTGCCATATAGCGGTGTGCGGCATCAAAAGGGATGTTGTCGGTGCGCTGCCATTCGGCGAATGGTTCAGGACCCTGGCGCATGATCTTTGCGGCCAGCGCCATCAACGCGCCCTCCATGGGGTCACCTTCGACCTGCCAGTTATCCTTGCGATAATGCAGGCTTGCGTCATTACACAGGGCTGAGGCACGCGCGAATTCCTGCAATACGGTTTCTGCCAGCGGTTGTTCATTTTTCTCATCGGAAGACTGGATATCACCTTCGGGCTCATAGCCATTCCCTGTGACGGTACAGGTCTTGCCTGCTGTCGCGAGTGTTGCCACCATCATTTCATTACGAGTAAGGGTGCCGGTTTTATCACTACAAATCACCGACACCGATCCCAGTGATTCAATGGCCGGCAGCCGGCGTACGATAGCATTGCGTCGTGCCATGGCCTGAACGCCGACCGCCAGTGTGATTGTCAGCACAGCTGGCAGCCCTTCGGGGATGGCGGCGACCGAGAGACCGACTACTGCCATGAACATGTCGACAAACGGCATATGCCCGATGAAATAGCCGTACGCGAGCAGTAGTGTCGCGAGCAACAGGATCAATACAGTCAGCCAGCGTGCAAATCTGTCCATCTGCCGGACCAGTGGTGTGGTTAATGACACCACCTGTGACAGCATGCCGCTGATTCGTCCGATCTCTGTTGATGCGCCGGTTGCGACCACCACTCCGCGCCCGGCGCCACTGGTGACCAGGGTGCCGCTGAAGGCCATACAGCTCCGGTCGCCGATGGGTGCTTCAGTGCTCACAGCTTGGGTTGACTTGTCAACCGGCACCGACTCACCGGTCAGGATGGCTTCATCGATTCTGAGACCGCTGGCCTCGATCAGGCGTAAATCTGCGGGCACCTTCTCGCCCGCCTCGAGCAAGACAATATCGCCGGGTATGATCGAGACACTGTCGATGGTGCAGCGTTTGCCATTACGCAGCACGGCTGATTTGGGCGCCAGCATCTGGCGTATGGCATTCATTGCCTGCTCGGCGCGACCTTCCTGAATAAAGCCGATGATCGCATTCGCCAACACCACGGCCAAAATCACACCCGTGTCGATAAAATGACCAAGGCTCGCTGTAATCAGCGCAGAGCCCAGCAGTACATAGATCAGTACATTGTGAAAGTGCGACAGGAAGCGCAGGAGAGGGTGCCGACGCGGTGGTTCCGGCAGCCGGTTCTCGCCATGTTGTTCTAGCCGTGCGGCGGCTTCAATGTCGGATAGCCCAGTTGCATCGCTTGTCATCGCGGAAAGCACCTGGTCCGTTGATTGAGTATACAGGCTGGATTGCTGGGTCATATAGTTAAACGCTTACACTCCACTTTCTTGTAGTTGGGCAGTAACTAAGCTTTGAATAACACTTCACCACCTATTTACCCAATAATAAATAAGGTTTTTCTGGGGTGACTGTTCGGTTTTTTCGTCGATGCCATCGAGATGTGCAGTAACTGCGGCAGTACCACGAAAACCATCGCCTGCATCGAAGCCCCCGTGTTGATAAAGCAGATCCTCGATTACCTGAAGCACAAAGCCGGAAACAGCGAGTCCAGTGCGTTACAGGAAAAGCGGGGGGCACCGGTTGAGCTGCCCCTGACTCTGTTTGGCTGACGATCCTGAAAGCCGGTGATAGCGATTAAAATATTGCGTTCACGGCGCCACGGCAGGGATTCGCCGTGCCCGTAGCGGGTAAGGCGCCGCCTGTGGATAAAAGGTGGGGGCGTTTTCAGCGCGCTGGCTCTATGCCAGCCGGATCCTGGTGGGCATGCAGGGCGGCAAGATGTTTGCCATGCGACTCAACCACAGGCCACTAGTGCTTGACCGGGCTAGAAGGGTGTTAATTTTTCCTAAACGCCAGGCTTTCTATACACCGATCTGGTACGAGGAACGCTCCCGGGTTTTCGACAAGTCGAGCAAGAGTTTAATGCGGATGTTCTGGCTGAAGGGAATCCCCCAATGAGCAACCTGTTTGCGGTTATCCGATACCTGCATGAGCAGGAGGGATGCACCTGGAAGTCAAAGCCCGGAAGGTGGCCTAAGGTGCTGTGTGGAGGTGCTCAATCGGAATTATTTTTCGAGCATTTTGAAGGATTATCCGAGCATGGTATTACCGATTAGCAGGAAAATAAGCCATTGAATATAAAAGACAAAAAAGGCTTATTGATAATAGAGTGGGAGTGACTGGCAACTGCTGGCACTGGCTGGTACGTGCAAGCAGACTTTTTCATGGTGTAGATCATGAAATTTATCCCCGCTGCGATATTGATCAGGTAAGCGCTTGAGGCGGTTTGCTCGAGCATGGCAGCTGAAAAGGCGTGCAGGATCGATGACCGTATCCACTCGATCAGGGCAAGACGTTTTTTCTATAGAGAGAAGGCGATACGCCGGTATGACTGCGGAATGCACGGGTAAAATTGGAAGCATCCTTGTAGCCCAGCGAGGCCGCGATTTCTGACACCGGCATGTCGGTTTCTGCCAGGCGTTCAGCGGCGACGCGCAACCGTGTTCGGCTAACGAGGGCACTGTAGGTATGGCCGGATTCGGTGAGTCGCCGCTGCAGGGTGCGCTTGCTCATGCCGGCTGCTTCAGCGGCCAGTTGGATATCCGCACGGCCGTTGCCAAGAAGCGTGGCAATCAGCGAATCGAGAGAGCTGATGAAGTCCACGGGTATGCCATCGGGCTGGGCCTGTCGATCGTTCGGGATATTGCGTGCCCGGGGCGATGGCGCCGCAATTGGTTGTTGCAACAGGGAGACGGGAAGCGTGAAAGACGTATGGGACTGACCCGTGACAATCTCCGAATCTGTCAGTGCATCGAATTCGCCAAGGTGCTTCTCGTTTCCATGCATCAGCGCGATCTGCTTCGGGTTCCATTGCTGATGGGTAAAGTGTCGCAGCATGCTGATAGTGACAACCAGGGTAAAAATGTCGCCCTGGCTGTGGCCCGCACTTTTGATGCCTGGTGAAAACTGATTGAAGCGGATTTGGTCGCCATCCTCGCAGGTGATCCAGAACCGGCTTCCGGACGTGTTCGCACCTATGAGACGAATACCCGTCTGCAGGTATTCATAAACGGTCAGTGCCCTTTGAAGCTGCCGACCGAGAAAACCCATATCGAAAGCCGATGCGCGTTGCCCGGCGAGCATGCCCAGGTTTTCGATGCCTTCGCTGTGTGCAGCCAGTTCTGCAAATTTATGAGCAAAATGCAGAGGGATGAGGGCATCCGGATTGTCCAGCAAGTCGAGCTGTAGATTGGCCTGCCTGGCGAAGCGCCCGGTCGGTGCGCCAACATCATCGAGCAGGTGAATGAAGGGAAACAATGAACAGGCTCTCGTGAACGGAATGCGGGGGCGCAAAACGGGATTCGTGCGCCGGGCCGGGAAAGAAGCCGGATGAGGACGGTCTTTGCTGTCCTGCCTTATCATTCATCTTGCTCCGTAATGTGGCGTGATATGACAGGTTGTATCCTGTCGGCTTGCAAAACGATATATAGTATACCCAACGAGAACAACCGTTTCATGTTTGGTGTCGTGGATCATGATAACGAGCATCTCACGAGGAAGCGTCATGATCAACGATTGCGTGCGTGGGGCACGTTGCGGCGCAATCGCACCCGTCGAATGCGCGGACAGGCTGATTTTGCACATTTCGTGACAATCCCCGGCACTACCGGGGCGCATTTACCATTCTGGAGTTACGGGTGGCGGGCATGAACATTTTAAAATCCTTGGCGTTGCTCACAAGCTCAGCACTGCTGCTACCCCGACGCTGCCCGGAGTTGTGATGTGCCCTGATCGAGCCAGATTCGTTACAATCGACATTCGAGGCTCAGCACCCGTAACCGGAGAGCAATAAATGGACAAGCATGAGCAATTAGCCGCCGTCGCCATCGCCGCGCTGGCGGCACTGGCGCCGGCCCAGCTCCCGGCCGCGAACTCCGCCATGGGCAGCGATTTCGCCATCGATCGCGACAATGTGCCCGAGCTCAAGGAGGCCTACTCGCCCTTCGTCGGCGACGACTACCCCGACCGGGTGTTCTGGGGCGATACTCATCTCCACACCTCGTACTCCTACGATGCCGGCCTGGTCGGCAACACGCTGGGGCCGGACGAGGCCTACCGGTTCGCCAAGGGTGAACAGGTGATCTCCGCCACCAAGGTGCCGGCGAAACTGGTGCGGCCGCTGGACTGGCTGGTGGTCGCCGATCATGCCGAGACCCTCGGCGTGCCGGTGCTGATCCAGCGTTCCGACCCGCTCCTGCTGAAGACCGAGATCGGCAAGACCACCCACGACCTCTACATGGAAGGCAAGGTCTACGAGGCATTCGAGTATTACGGTCTGAAGGTCCTGGTCGAGGGCAACAATCCGATGGACGATCCCAACATCGTCCGCACGATGTGGGAGGAGATGATCGATTACGCGGAGGAGCACAACGAGCCCGGGAAGTTCACCGCCTTCATCGGCTACGAATGGTCCGCCATGCCGGCCGGCAACAACCTGCATCGGGTCGTGGTGATGCGTGATGACGGCAACAAGGCGAGCGAGGTGCTCCCATTCGCCGCCTACGACTCGGACGACCCCGAGGATCTGTGGGCGTGGATGGCGCGTTACGAGGAGAAGACCGGCGGCCGCGTGCTGGCCATACCGCATAACGGCAACCTGGCGAACGGGGTGATGTTCGCCACCGAGACCCTGTCCGGGAAGCCCATCGATGAGAGCTACGCCAGGGCACGCGCCAGGTGGGAGCCGCTCTACGAGGTCACCCAGATGAAGGGTGACGGCGAGGCGCATCCGCTGCTCTCGCCCGACGACGAGTTCGCCGACTACGAGAACTGGGACCGCGGCAACTGGGCCGGCGAGAAAAAGACCCCCGAGATGCTGCCCCACGAGTACGCGCGCGGCGCGCTCAAGATCGGCCTGCAGCTCGAAGAGCAGCTCGGCACCAATCCATTCAAGTTCGGCATGGTGGGCGCCACCGACTCGCACACCTCGCTGGCGACGACCCGCGAGGAGAACTACTTCGGCAAGGTCTCGCTGATGGAGCCGGGGCCGGATCGCTTCGCCGGACAGATCGTCCCCGACCCGCAGGGCGTGGGTACCGCGACTTATGAATTCGAGACGGTCGCCGCGGGCCTGCAGGGCGTGTGGTCGCGCGAGAACACCCGCGAGTCGCTGTGGGATGCCATGCAGCGCAAGGAGACCTACGCGACCACCGGCACCCGCATCACCGTCCGCGTCTTCGCCGGCTGGGATTTCGACGAGAAGGCCGTGCTACGGCCCGACTTCGCCAAGACCGGCTACCGTGGTGGCGTGCCGATGGGCGGCGACCTGCATGACGCCCCCAAGGGCAAGGCACCGCGCCTGATGGTCCGCGCGTTGCGTGATGTGGACGGCGCCAACCTGGACCGGGTGCAGATCGTCAAGGGCTGGCTCGATGCCAAGGGCGAGCTCCACGAGCGGATCTACGACATGGCCTGCTCCGATGATCGCGCCATCAACGACAAGAACCGTTGCGACAAGCCGGTGGGCAACACCGTCGATATCGAGAAGGCGACCTACACCAACGATATCGGCGCACCGCTGCTGATGGCGCACTGGGAGGATCCGGATTTCGACCCGCAGCAGCGCGCCTTCTACTACGTGCGCGTGCTGGAGATCCCGACCCCGCGCTGGACCACCTACGACGCGGCGCACTTCAACATCGAGCGTCCTGAGGGCGTGCCGGCGACGCAGCAGGAGCGGGCCTATACCTCGCCGATCTGGTACACGCCTTCGTCATAAAGGCTCCTCAAGGAGAAGACTGTTGAAAACAAAAACCGGTGCGATGGCGACAAGGGTAGTTTTCCTCGCGGTGCTGCTGCCCGCATCGGTTTTTGCTGCTGACGATAAAGCAACCCTCTATCCGGAAGGCCGCATCGACAAGCAAGCACTCGAGAGAATCCTGCCTGACAAGCCGCCGTATTCGCCTTACGCGGACCGCGCGTTTCCCACCCGCCCGCTGTTTGGCGACACGCACGTACACACGTCCTTTTCCCTCGATGCGGGCGCGGCCGGCGCCCGACTCGGGCCGGTGGAGGCGCTGCGCTTTGGCAAAGGTGAGGAAATCATGGCTTCCAGCGGACAACGTGTCCGGCTGTCCCGCCCGCTCGACTTCATGGTGGTGGCCGACCACTCGGACGGTTTCGGCCTGTTCCCGCGCCTCTTCGAGGGTGACCGCGAGTTGCTTGCCGATCCGACAGTTAAAGAATGGCATGAGCTGATGAAGGCGGGTAAAGGCGCCGAGGTCGCGTATGCAATCGTCAACGCACAGGCCAGCGGAACGATACCCAAGGTATTCGCGGTCGAAGGCTTTGACTCCAGCCAACCCGGCTATCGCTCGGCCTGGCACGAGGTGATCGAGGCCGCAGAAGACGCCAATGAACCGGGCCGTTTCACCGCGTTCATCGGTTACGAGTGGACCTCGAACAGTAGCGGCGACGGTAACGGCAACAACCTGCACCGCAACGTCATCTACCGGGACGGTGGCGACCTGGCCAGGCAGGTCGATCCGCTCACCACCGCGACCCCGTGGGGAAGCCCCGATCCCCGCGATCTCTGGAAATGGATGGCAGCGTATGAAGAGAAGACGCGTGGCCAGGTGCTCGCCATCGCGCATAACGGCAACATGAGCAATGGCCGGATGTTCCCGATCATCGAGTCGTTTACCGGCAAGAAGATCGATAGCGCGTACGCCGAGGCCCGCGCACGCTGGGAGCCGCTCATCGAGGTGACCCAGATGAAGGGGGACGGCGAGACGCACCCCTTCCTCTCCCCCAACGATGAATTTGCCGACTATGAGACCTGGGACAAGGGCAACCTCGACCTGACCGAGGCCAAGAAGCCCGCCATGTTCGAGTTCGAATACGCGCGCTCAGCCCTCAAGAACGGCCTCCAGCTGGAAAAAGAACTGGGCGTCAATCCCTACAAGTTCGGCATGATCGGTTCAACCGATACCCATACCTCGCTTGCCACGGCCGATGAAGACAATTTCTTCGGTAAGGCATCCATTTCCGAGCCCAATGCAACGCGCGCGGAGCATCCCTACATGGAGAACCCCGAGCTGGGTCTGAAGATCATGGGCTGGGAACAGACCGCGTCCGGCTACGCCGCCGTGTGGGCGACGGAGAACACCCGCGAGGCGATATTCGATGCCATGGAACGCCGCGAGACCTATGCCACCACGGGCCCGCGCATGATGGTGCGCTTCTTCGGCGGCTGGGACTTTGAAGATGAAGACGCCCATACGCGCATGCCGGCCAGGGCCGGCTATAGCAAGGGCGTGCCGATGGGTGGTGATTTAACAAAAGCACCCAAAGGTAAAGTACCTACCTTCCTCGTCGCTGCGCTCAAGGATCCGATCGGCGCCAACCTTGACCGTTATCAAATTGTGAAGGGTTGGCTGGATAGCAAAGGCAAGTTGCAGGAGAAAGTGTACGACGTGGTCTGGTCCGGGGATCGCAAGCCGGGCAAGGACGGCAAGCTGCCGGCCGTCGGCAATACCGTGGATGTGAAGCA
>Ga0272442_10007699_pt1 | contig 13851 bp, 10 predicted proteins | sample SSMForm2O_FD_200262 | JGI IMG/M metagenome (GOLD analysis project Ga0272442, IMG submission 200262) | Marine sediment archaeal communities from Little Sippewissett salt marsh, Falmouth, MA, United States - SSM-Form-2O | ecosystem: Environmental > Aquatic > Marine > Wetlands > Sediment ...
GGCCAGCGTTCTCGTGATCGCGCTCGTCAGCGTCGTCTTGCCATGGTCCACGTGGCCGATCGTGCCCACGTTCACGTGTGGCTTCGTCCGCTCGAATTTCTGTTTGGCCATGCTGGTCTTTCTCCTCTCATTCCGGTCAACCGTCGGTCGCCGCGCGGCCCGAACACGTTATCCCGTCCACCCTACTCGAAACGGTAGGTGCTGCCTGCTCGCTTCATCACTTCGTTCGCCACGTTCGGCGGCGCGGGCGCGAAGCACTCGAATTCCATGCTGTAGGTGGCGCGTCCTTGGGTCCGGGAACGCAAGTCATTCGCATATCCGAACATCTGCGCCAGCGGAACCATTGCCCGAACCACGCGGTGCGTGTCCTGCATCTCCATAGCCTCGAGGCGGCCCCGGCGCCCATCCATATCGCCCATCACCTCGCCGGTGTACTCGTCCGGACAGATGACCTCGACCTTCATGATGGGTTCGAGGAGCATGGGCTTGGCCTTGGCCGCAGCTTCCTTGACCGCCATGGATCCGGCGATCTGGAAGGCCAACTCCGAAGAGTCCACGTCGTGGTAGGAACCGAAGGTGAGCGTGACTTTGACGTCAACCATCGGATACCCGGACACCACGCCAGTCTCGAGGGCTTCTCGGCATCCCTTTTCGACGGCGGGGATGTATTCCTTGGGAATGACCCCGCCGACGATCTTGTCTTCAAATGTAAAGCCCGAACCGGGTTTGCCGGGTTCAAGCTGCAACACCACATGTCCGTACTGGCCCCGGCCACCGGTCTGGCGCACAAATTTCTTCTCGGCCTGGACGGTGGCGCGAATGGATTCGCGGTACGCCACCATGGGGCGGCCGACGTTGGCGTCTACGTTGAACTCGCGGCGCATGCGGTCGCTAATCACCTCGAGGTGTAACTCGCCCATGCCGCCGATAATGATCTGGCCGGTCTCTTCGTCAGCCCTGACCCGGAACGTGGGGTCTTCCTCGCTCAGGCGGTGCAGGGCCTGCGATAGCTTATCCTGGTCGGCCTTGGTCTTCGGTTCGATGGCGATATGTACGACCGGCTCGGGGAAATCCACGGACATCAGGGTGATCGGTTTGCTCGAGGCGCACAACGTATCACCCGTAGTGGTGTTCTTGCACCCGATCACGGCCGCGATGTCGCCCGCGTACAACTCCTTCAGGTCCGTGCGCTCATCGGCGTGCATTTCGAGCAGCCGGGCCAGGCGCTCCTTGCGGCCGGTGCGCGCATTCAAGACCTGGCCGCCTGCCTTAAGCTGGCCGGAATAGACCCGGATGAAGGTCAGGCGCCCGACGTGCGGGTCACTGACAATCTTGAATGCGAGCGCGGCAAAGGGCTCGTCGTCCGACGGTTTCCGCACCACTTCCTTGTCAGGATGGTGCGGGACGGTACCGCGGTAATCCTTGATGTCGAGCGGCGAGGGCAAGTAATCCACGGCGCCATCAAGCATCCGGCGCACGCCCTTGTTGCGCAGGGCCGTGCCACAGAACACGGGCGTGAGGGTGCGATTCAGGGTACCCTTGCGCAGGGCGGCCTTGAGCTGGTCTTCCGAGATGGGCTCATCATGGACGTACTTCTCCATGACCGTGTCATCAACCTCTGCCGCCGCCTCGATCAGGCGGTGGCGCCAGTCCTCGGCCTGATCGAGGAATTCCTCGGGGACCTCGCCGAAGACCGGGTGTAGGTCGACGCCTTCGCCTTCCCAAGAGATCATTCGGTGGGCGATCAGATCGACAATGCCCCGGAATGCGTCTTCGCTACCGACCGGCAATTGGACGGGAACCGGGTTGGCACCCAGGCGCTCCTTCATGCTGCCCACCGCGCGGTAGAAGTCCGCACCGACCCGGTCCATCTTGTTGATGAACGCGATGCGGGGAACCTCGTACTGATCCGCTTGCCGCCAGACGGTCTCGGATTGGGGCTGCACGCCAGCGACTGCGCAGAACACCGCGACCGCACCGTCCAATACGCGCAGGCTTCGCTCGACCTCCGCCGTGAAGTCGATGTGCCCGGGCGTATCGATGATGTTGATGTGGTGTCCCTGCCACTGGCATGCCGTGGCGGCAGACGTGATGGTAATACCGCGCTCCCGTTCCTGCTCCATGAAGTCCATGGTAGCGGCACCGTCGTGGACCTCGCCCACGCGGTGCACCCGGCCGGAGTAGTACAAGACACGTTCGGTGACGGTGGTCTTGCCGGCATCGATGTGGGCCATGATCCCGATATTGCGGACCTTGTCTAATGGCCATTTCCGCGGCACGAAACGTTCCTCTTTGCCACGCCGCCTGGCGCGGCGCTTCTTGGATTCCAACCCCGCAATGAGGCTGGTGGGCACACAGTTCGTCGTCGTACTCATTCGCAGATCTCAGCCCTACACTCGCTCTGATTCAACTTTCGGCTTATTGAAACAGAGGTACTCGTGCGCAGGCCTTGGCCTGCGCCGCACGCTACTCTCCGTCAAATATGATTAATACCTGCCTCATGGGAGCCCGCTAGAACCGGAAGTGCGCGAAAGCCTTGTTGGCTTCGGCCATCCGGTGCGTATCGTCCTTACGTTTGATCGTAGACCCCTGCCGCTGGTAGCAATCCAACAACTCGGCGGCGAGACGCTGTTTCATGGTCTTCTCGCCCCGCTTGCGCGAAAACTCGATAATCCATCGAAATGCGATGGCCGTACGTGTGACCGGGGCAATCTCGACCGGCACCTGGTAGGTCGCACCGCCGACACGGCGCGACTTCACGTGCAACAACGGCTTGGCGTTGTCTACGGCCGTTGTGAAGACCGTAAGCGGATCTTCGTTGGGTACCTTGTCCCGGAGGACCTCCAACGCGCCGTAAACGATCGACTCGGCAACACTCTTCTTGCCCGAGATCATCACGGTGTTGATGAACTTGGACAACAACGTACTTTTGTACGTGGGATCCTGTACCGGCTCGCGCTTTTGGATTTCCCGTCGTCTCGCCATATCCAGCTACTACCTTCCCGATCAGGTCTTTGGCTTCTTGACGCCGTACTTTGAACGGCTTACCCACCGGCCTTGATGCACGGCTTTGCCGCCATCATCCTTCAGGGCTGCTTGGCCGCCCATATCGCCGGTCGCATCCAGCACGCCGCGGATCAGGTGGTACCGCACACCCGGCAGATCCTTCACACGGCCCCCACGGATCATGACCTGGGAGTGCTCTTGGAGGTTGTGTCCGATGCCCGGGATATACGCGGTCACTTCCATGCCGTTCTTCAGCCGCACGCGCGCCACCTTGCGCAAGGCGGAATTCGGTTTCTTAGGGGTCATGGTGAAGACACGCGTGCAGGTTCCCGAGGCCTGCGGACAGGCCTTGAGCGCGGGCGACTTGGTCTTCGCCGTCTTGGTCTTGCGGCAGTTCCGTACCAATTGGTTGATTGTCGGCAAAACGTCTCTCCTCGGGACGAAAGTGAGTTTATATAGACACACGGAGCGATTCAGACAACAGCCCAAGATTCTACCACTACGCAGAAGGCCGTGTCAACCGTTTTCTCAACCCGCTGCTCGCGTGCTCCCTAGACGCGCTGTGACCCCGTGCCAGGAACGCCTATTATGGTACATTTCCAACACCAAAGTCAAGGAACGGGAATCGACCGTACGAGGCGCAAACGCCATCATCGCACGGCGTTGTGTCACCGCATCCGGCAGAGCCGAAGACTCCTGGGAGCAACGCGCTGTCTGAAAACCCGAAAATCCGACGCAGGCCTACCGGATTGGGGCAATGCCCACCGTCGGCAACTCCCTATGTTCTCGGTGAATTTGTCAGCGGGCGCATGGGGCTTCACCCCAGCAGATCCTAAGAAGGGGCCCTTTTGGGCGCTGCGGGGCCTTGTTCGAAAACCTTCACCCCAGCCGCCCCAGAAGGCACAAAAGACGCGGCTACCGCTTGCCTGGCGCATACCTTATCTTGGGAAGAAACCCAGATCGCCCCCCTCTCCAATAGGAGTTTCCCCTAGCCATCCTGCCACAACCGCAGATCTTCACCCGAGGCCACGTCGAGGCGTCCTCGGAGACGGGCCGCCAGCACCACGAAATTCGCGCACCATCATGTGGCCCAAATCCGCAGCAAGCCACGGATCGCCAAGCCATCTTCGCCCATCCAGCGCCAACTCTGACTTCAGCGCCCGGCCCGGCCAAACCGGCATCCCCGCAGGGTGTCGCCCCTACTTCTTCAGATGCCCGGTTAAGAATGCCAATAGGGCATCGAGGTCAATCTCATGGCCCCCATCGTGCGCGTGCAGGACCACCCGCTCCGGCACGCCCAAGTCCTCGTAGATCGGTTGAATCTGCCGCAGCGCCTCTTGCGCCAACGCGACCGTGAACTGCGTGGGCGGTTCCTTCCGCCCGTTCTGGCATTGCAGCGCCCGCGGCGCCGTCAGCGCATAGATGTCCGGAAAATCCACCAACGCGCGCAGCCCCTCGAACTTCCAGCACATGCAGTGGTTCTCCTCCATCTGATCCATCATCGTCAAGAAGCCCGCACTCACCGTTGCGGCCATCCGCAGGTCCATCGCCCCCAGCCACATCGCCATCTCCCCGCCCAGCGATAGCCCCGCGCACGCCATCCGTTGCGCGTCCACTTCCGGCAACGCCTCGAGATAGTCCACACACCGCATCAGGTCCCACAACCGTTCCCCCATCAACGTACGACCCTTTTCGTACACCTCATGTTGGCCCACGTCCGTCGCGATCGCCACGAACCCGTGCTGCGCCAACGCCGCCCCGAAACGCTTGTACTGATCCGCCTTCTCCGAATCAAACGCCGTGAAACGCGTCCCGCCATGCCCATGAATACATACCACCGCCGGCATCGGCCCTTTCACCCCCTGCGGCACCGCCACATAGGCCTGGATCGCCCGCCCCGATGTCGACTGGAAGCGCACCAACTGCAAGGCATACCCCTGCGCTGCCTTGGCCTCGACAAGCACCGCATCCAGCGGAACCGCATCTTTCTTCGCCACCAAATCCGTCATATGCAGCCGCTCGAACAGCGCCTTGCGCACGCTTGCCTGCCAAGCCGTTGCCGCATCCGCGGTTCCCGGCACATAGCGCATCGCCCGCGCATTCTCGTCAGCCGCAAGCGCCGACAGCCCCGCCAACAGAGTCACGATCATGACGGTACTCGCTGCACGGAACATGGCTCATCCTCCTTTGGGTGGTGATCCTTCACCGGGCGTGGTCTATCGGCTGCAGGCCCTTCTTATGGCCGCCAACGCCGATGCCGGCCGGGTCATAGTCGCCCACCAAAGCCACCTCGCTCTTCGCGGGGATTTGCTCTTCCATGCCGGCAGCCCAGTAGCAGGCATTCACCAAAAGACGGCGAACCCCTTCGTTCTTGAAGTCGCCGGCATGGCCTAACGTGGTGGTGAACACCCGGGCCGCTTTTCCTTGGGCGCCGGTGTAGGTCTTGGTCCACGCGATAGGCACAGGCTTCTTGCGCCGGTTCGGCGCATCGTTTGGGGCCATGCCCCGCAACACCTGTCCCATTACGAGTGGCGTGCTGTCGCCACTCAAGGTGGTGACCGCGTAGACGTCCGAGGGCCCCCAGATGTCATCGCAGCCGCGCACGATGAAATGTTTCTCTTTGCCTTCCGCCACGATACCCCGCGTACTCTCGACTTGGTGCCTGCCGTAGTGGTCCACCCACGTCTCGCCCAACACCTGCCGGCCAAAGCCCCCCTCGAAGTCCGTATCGCGAAAACTATACTTCGCGTAGGGGCTCTCCGGGTGCTGGACATAGTTGAAAGCGTGCGTCGCCGTCCGCAGCCCTACAATCGGCCGCCCCGAATCGAGGTAGTCGACCATATGCTTCATCTGCGCGTCCGGCAGCTCGCGAAAACGGGTGAAAACGACCATCAAGTCGGCCGATTCGAGCAGTTCCAGGCCGGGAATGTTGTCCAAAGTCTCCGGATCGATCGCGCCCGTCTCTGGATTGATTGCAAACAAGACCGTGCACCGGAATCCATGGTGCCGGGCGAGGATCTTCGCCAATTGCGGCATCGACTCCTCCGACCGGTACTCCTCGTCCCCCGTCACGAACACGATGTGCCTGCCCTTCCCCGGCCCGTCGAAACCGTCGTACGTGACCCAGCGGGAATCGGCACGGGCGGAAATCCCCGCCGTCAACAGAATCGGCAGAACCATCGCGCATGCGGCGCTTGCTCCACAAGACATGTTTCGATCTCCTCTCGACGGAAACGGCACAGCCCTGTCTTCGACCCTTTCGACACATCATAGAGCAACGGCCAGGTGCGCCGCGAATTGAAAGCGATAGGCCGAACAAGGCGCCAGGACACCCCTGTCGATCTTCTTGCGGATCTTGAGGTTGGCCTCTGGTCCTTTGATGTGATACGTTCCGAGTAGGACACGGCCGCGGGTTCAGGCATCCGGTGCCGCACGGGGTCCCCTCGCCCCCGCCCCCCGGAGCACCCGTTCCGACCCGTCAGCGGAACCCGAGAGAGGGCAAGAATGTACTCGAAGGCCACAACCGCAAACGCGCTCCGGCATCGCCCCCCCACACGAATCGCTGCCGTATGCGTCCTGCTACTGTCTTCCATGCACGCAGCCCAAACCCAGGATGCTCCTCCCCTCGAGAGCGGCGCCTGCATCCCCGTCGGCACCGCAGGCCAATGCGGCCCCCTCGCCACGCACGCGATTGTGTCCACGCCCATCGGCGCCGCCTTCGTCTTCGGCAAGGCTCAGCCGGATCTCTTCGTCGCGACCGGCCGCTTTGGCCGTAACACCGGCCTCTTCCTGTACCCCTGGGCCGCCACCACCCCCGATGGCATCCCCGTCTTCGGCACCCCTATTCCCCTGCAATTCCCCCTCGCCCAAAAACACCGCGGCAAGAACTACCCGCCCACCGGCGTCATCTTCCAAACCCAGGACGGCGCCATCCACGGCCTCTGGCGCGATGGGAAGAAGCTCCTGCTCACCACATTCGACCCAGGAACTCGCTCCTTCGCCGAAGAACGCACGCTGACGATCCCCGGCCTGCCCCGTAGCCCGGAGAGCATCGGTCTGCTTCAAAATCCGGGCGGCTCCGTCGAAATCCTTTTCGGTATCGCCGACGGCGTCCGGTACACCCCCGATGATTTCAGCGGACGCGACCCGCGTTACCGCCCTTACGACGGCGCCGGCGTCTGGCGCGGCGGATTCCCCTACGTGAGCCTATACGCCCTCACCCTGCCCGGCCTGCAGCAAGACCCCGCCGAGCATCCCCGCCGCGTCTCCGCCACCGAACACGAGGTGCGTAGCGGTTACCACCGAATCATTGCCGTCAAGCTCGGTCCCGGCCACGAACGCGGCATCGTCACCGGCTCGCATTACGGTGGGATTCACTTCTATCACAACGCCGCCGCCACCGGCCTCGAACTCGCCCCGCGCGTCCATCTCACCGGCGCGGATGGCAACGCGCACCGCCACCCCACCGTCGGCGCCAGCCCCCTGGCCTACCCGAACCCTGAGACCGGCCTTTCCGACCTCGTCGCCGGCGGCGAAGGCGGCCTCTACCACTACCGCTTCATCGGTAACTTCACTGGCGAAGGCAAACCCATCTACGATGCGCCCCGCTATGTGCTCGAAGAGCACGCCGCCCTCTACGCCGGGTCCCTGCCTGTCCCCAACGCCGTCGATTGGGACGCCGATGGCGACCTTGACCTCGTCTGCGGCAACTCCGAAGGCCTCGTGTTGTTCTTCTGCAACACCGGCAGCAACGCCGCCCCCGCCTTCGCGCCCGGCATCCCGCTCCGGGCCGGCGGACAGGTCATCCACATCCAACCCGGCTACCGCGACGACATCCAAGGCCCCGGCGAAGCCCGATGGGGCTACACCTGCCCCACCGTCGCTGACTGGAACGCCGACGGACTGCCCGACCTCCTCATGAGCGACAGCACCGCCAAACACACGGTCTTCCTCAACCGCGGCACTGCCCACCAGCCCGAACTGGCGCCCGGCCATCCCCTCTACTGCGACGGCCTCGACCTGCACGGCACCTGGCGCGTCAAACCCGCTGCCGCCCCCATGGGCCCGCGCATGGCCTACGTCACCCTGGACGACGACGACCAATTCCATCGCTACTGGCGTGTCGACGACTATAACCTCGAAGACGGCGGCAAGCTCCTTCTCGACACCGGCGCCCCCATCGGTGCGAACTTCCTCTCCGCCGGCGGCACGGGACGCCTGAAACTCAACCTCTACGACTGGGACGGTGACGGGACGCTCGATCTCATCGTCGGGACCCCCCGCCACGGCTCCGTACCCAATGCGGAGCACGGCCTGCCGCAATCCCTCGGCCTGCCCGGTTCCGCCGTTCTCTTGCTGCGCAACCTGGGATCCAACGAAACCCCCCGCTTCGCATTTCCCCAGTTCCTGGCCTTCCGCGGCGCACCCCTCTTCCTCGGCCAACACGCCTGCGCCCCCGCCATCGCCGATTTCGGCGGCCCTGCCGGCCCGGATCTCATCGTGGGCGAAGAAAGCGGCCGCCTCCTCTTCTACCGCCGCACAGACCTCAGCGTCCAAGACGCGGGCCAATAGATCCTGGACTCCTGCCCGTCTTCTCTCCTACCGCACACTCGCGGCCGCACCCGCCTTGGCGCGGCCATCCACCATGCTCTATACTACGCCTCCATTTTGTCCCGGCAACCATTGGGAAGGAATCACCAGCATGCCGAAGGCCAAGAACGTACCGAAACGTAGTGAACTGAAACCGGCCGATACCTGGGACCTGACCAAGCTGCTCCCCTCGGATGCCGCCTGGGAGCGCGGCTACCGGAAACTCGAAGGCATGATCGGCGGTTTCGAGCGCTTCCGCGGCAAGCTCGGCACCTCTGCCAAGACCCTGCGCGACTGCTGCGATTTCGACAACGCGTTCGATCGCCTGGCGGAGAAACTCGGAGTCTACGCCTATCTCAAGTCCACCGAAGACGTGGCCGAAGGAACCTACCAGGCCATGCTCGCCCGCTTCACCTATCTCGCCACGCAGGCCGGCGAAGCCGCCAGCTTCATTGCCCCCGAGATCCAGACCATCCCCCGCAAGAAGATGGCCACCTTCCTCCGCAGCCCCGTACTCAAGGGCCATCGCTTCAATATAGAGAAGCTGCTCCGCTTCCGCCCGCACGTGCTCTCGCTGAAAGAAGAGCGCCTCTTGGCCATGCAAGGCGAGGTCGCGGGCTCCGCCGACAAAATCTTCGGCCAACTCAACGACGCCGACCTGCGTTTCGGATTCGTCACCGACGAAGACGGCCGGAAAGTCGAACTGACCCAAAGTTCCTTCCGGGGCCTGCTCGAATCCCCCAAGCGCGGGGTACGCAAGGCCGCCTTCACCAAGTTCTACCAGGAATACGGCGAACACGCCAACACGCTCGCCGCCACGCTGAGCGCTTCCGTGCTCCAGGATGTCTATCAGGCCAAGGTCCGCAACTACCCCTCGGCGCGCGAGGCCGCCCTCTTCGGCGACAAAGTCCCCCTCGCCGTCTATGACAGCCTCATCGAAGCCGTGCATGGCAGCCTCGACACGCTCTACCACTACCTCGAACTGCGTAAGAAGGCCCTACGCATCAAGGAACTGCGCGCCTACGACACCTACGTCCCCATCGTCTCCATGCGCAAAGTCAACATCCCTTATGACAAGGCGGTGGACACCATCGCGGAGGCGCTCCAGCCCCTGGGCGCTGCCTACGTGAACACCCTCACCAAGGGCCTGCTCAGCGGGCGCTGGGTCGACCGCTACGAAAACAAGGGCAAACGCAGCGGCGCCTTCTCCTACGGCTGCTACGACAGCCCCCCGTACATCATGATGAACTACAAGAACGACGTCATCGACAGCATGTTCACCCTCGCCCACGAGGCCGGCCATTCCATGCACTCGTTCTACACCCACAAGACCCAGCCCTATCCCTACAGCCACTACGTGATCTTTGTCGCCGAAGTCGCCTCGACCTTCAACGAGCAACTCCTCGGCAAGCACCTCATGGACCGGGCCCGCACGAAACAGCAACGCGCCTTCCTCGTCAACAAGGAAATCGACGAGATCCGCGGTACCATCATCCGCCAGACCATGTTCGCGGAATACGAGAAGGTTATCCACGAACTTGCCGAAGCCGGCCAACCCCTCACCCTCGACGTGCTCCGCGCGGAGTACCGCAAGCTGCTCGACCTCTACTTCGGCCCCGGCTTCACCCTGGACGAAACGCTCGACCTCGAAGGCCTCCGCATCCCCCACTTCTACCACGCCTTCTACGTCTACAAATACGCTACCGGCCTCTCCGCGGCCATCGCCCTGTCCCGCCAGGTCCTCGAGGGCGGACCGAAAGCGCGCAACCGCTACCTCGATTTCCTCAAGAGCGGCGGCTCGAAATACCCCCTCGACCTCCTGCGCGACGCCGGCGTCGATCTCGAAACCCCCGAACCCGTCGCCAGCGCCATGAACCACTTCGAGGAATTGGTCGACGAACTCGAAACGCTCCTGTAGCGCGGGTGGGGTGCGTTGGCGCCTGGCCAGCCCGTCACGGGCTCGAACACGATGCCGTCTCGACGAGTTCCACCAACTCGTGCAGCACGATGCGCAGGTCGGGGTCGGCCGCGTAGCGCCCCGCCACCTTCTGCCGGGCCGCGCCCACGTCGCCACAGGCCTTCCCGCGCGCGATCAGCTTGCGGCAGGCCTCCGGCATCGGGCCCCAATTCCCGCACTCGACGAACTGGTCGCTCAAGAACACGAACTTCGGAATGGCCTCACCGCCATTCGTCAAGAAGCGCGCAAAAACGTCCGGATACTGGTCCCGCCGAATGAAACGCAGGTCGAGACGCGGCGCCGCCTGCGCCAAGCGCACCAACGCAGGCACATGGCGCACCACGTCACCGCACCAATCCTCGGCAATCGCCACCACAGGCACCTTCCGCGGCAACGCCGCCAGCAACGCCTCCGTGTACGGCTCCAACCGCAACCCGGCCAGCGATTGTTCCATCGCCGCCCGCTTCTCCTGCGATTCCGCGCCCGTAATCCAATCGGCATACGTCTTCCCCGACGCATGCACCGCTTTCCAGTCAATCGGTGGCAAAATAGGGGGTCTAGGCATAACAAGATTCTCCCATAGCGGTATCGACGCGCACAGCACCGTTCATGCGGCCAAGCCGAAAGCGCCGTTAGGATAACAGAATGGCCTCCTATCTTGAGGCATGCTGCACGCTCGTACTGGTTGAAAACAGCCTCTTGCCCGGCTTCATTCCGCTGGCGCCGGATGCCCGGCAGGACGCGGCCGTGCCGGACACTGCGCGGAAGGGCCTCGTCGTCGAGTTGAACTTGCCCCGTAAGGCCCGTAGACTTTTCGGACGGCCCCGGCGGTGGCTTCATTTCGGCGGGGCCAACCCTTGCGCTCGGTTCAACCAGGAGACTGTGGAATGTACCTTTCCATCCGCGACAACATGGTTTTCGACAACTTTGCCACCCCGCTGGAAGGGCTGCAACATCTGGGCGTGCGCCCGATCGAGATCGAACTGGGCCGGGATTTCCAGGTGCTCGCGATGGACTCGAAAGACCGCATCACCCTGGCCAGCGATGAGGATGCGGCCGCCTACCGCAAGCATCTCGATAGCCTGGATATCCACCCGTGCAGCTTTCTGACGGCATGCGATTTCAGCGAGGGCAGCCTCGAGGGCCATGTGGCGTGGGTAACGCGCGCCCTCGAGTTGGCGTCGATCCTGGGTCTGGACAATATCCGCATCGACTCGGCGATGTCGCGCGAACAGGAACTCACCTTTGGCGAACGGGTGGCGCTGTTTGCCGAGGGCTTGCGCCAAGCGATCGAGCAAACGGCAGGCCTCACCGTGTCGATGGGCGTCGAGAATCACGGATTCCAGGGCAACAACCTGGCCTTCCTCCTCAATGTCTTTCAACGCGTGGGCTCGGAGCGGCTCGGCTGCACCATGGACACCGGCAATTTCTATTGGCGCGGCTATCCCCTCTCCGAAGTCTACGGTATCCTCAAGGTACTCGCGCCGTACGCCAAGCACACCCACCTCAAGAACATCCGTTATCCCGAGAACGTGCGGGAACAACCGCGCGAGGCGGGCTGGGAGTACGGGCAGTATGTGGCCCCCCTCGACGAAGGCGACATCGACCACGCCGTGCTCGTGCGGCTGCTCGGCGAGGCCGGCTACCAAGGCGACCTCTGCATCGAGGACGAATCCCTCGGCCACTACCCCGAACGCGAGCAACGTATCAAGGTACTCGAACGCGACGTAGCCCACGTGAGAGGCTTGTTGCCACCCCAATCTTGAAGCGCTATCCAAAGGGCCGCACGCCCACAGGGATGCCAGCCAAGTGGACTTGATCGCCGGTTGTTGCCTGTGGCCGAGGATTCGTGGCTCGCGTAGGCTGCATCGTCGTTCCGGCTGGATTCCCGGCCTGCGGTGAGCGCTGTTTCCCATGCCGGCTCACGCCACCAGCGTGTCCGCGAGAACTAACGAAGAGTCTCTTTGAACCCTTCTCCCAGCAATCGGCTGAGCCGTTCCACAACCGCCTGATTGGCAGGGTCCTGCGCGACGTTAACGTTTTCTCCCGGATCCTGCTCGTGGTCATACAGCTCACGCGCCTCGGCTTCTTCCTCTTGCGCGCGCCGCCACTCGGTGTACCGGTAGCGGCCGGTGCGCACCGAATAGCCCATGGTGCTGCCCCGCGGATATTGGCTATAAGCCGCTTCCTTCCAGGGCAAATCGGGATTGTCCAGCAAGGGAGCCATACTCAACCCCTCGAGATGGCCGGGCTGCTCCAATCCGGCCAATTCGCACAGCGTGGGATAGATGTCGACGAACTCCGTCAAGGCCCGGGTACGCCGCCCTGCGGCCTTCATGTTCGGCGCGCAGAGCATCAGAGCCGCATGCGTATCCAATTCGAAGTTCGTATGTTTGCACCACATGCCGTGTTCGCCAAGCTTCCACCCATGGTCGCCCCACAGCACGACAATGGTGTTCTTGCGCAGGTCCAGCCGGTCCAACTCATCGAGCAGCCGTCCAATCAATGTGTCCACGTAAGACACACAGGCGTAATAGCCGTGGATCAACTGCCGGGCGAGGTCTTCCGGCATCGGGCCCTTTGCGGGCATTCCCTGGTAGCCGCGAAGCTCGCCCCAATTGGTAAGCGCCGCTCGTGGCGCACCCTCCGGGACAAAGGGGTTACTGGCCAGGTTGATCGTCGCCGCATCGTACAGATCCCAGTATTGCTTAGGCGCGTTGAACGGAAGATGCGGCTTGTGGAACCCGACGCCAAGGAAGAAGGGGCGATCCTTCAGCCGGTTCAGTTCCTCGAGCGCCCGCTCGGTCAAGACGCCGTCCGGATAGGCGCCATCCGGCACCGCCGCGCACTCGAAGGCCGGCCCCATGCCCTGGCGCGGCGCGTGGGGATGATTCTTCATATAATCCCGGACCTGCGCAATGGCGTCCGGCGTGAGATAGCCCCGCCCTTTCCATTTCCCTACGGGGTGAAATGCTTCCCGGCTCCACCCTTCCTTTTCGTCGCTGCGGTGGTGGTAGATCTTGCCGATGGAAATGGTCTCGTAGCCATTCGCCTGGAAGTGTTTGTTCAATGAAAGACAGTCCGGCACACAAGTGTGAAGCGGCCCGTTCCTGTAGATCTTGTTCTTGTCGGGCCGGTAGCCGCTCATCAGGCTGGCACGCGAGGACATACAGATCGCCTGCTGACAATAAGCCCGCTCGAAGAGCAGGCCTTGACGGGCCAGCCGGTCGATGTTCGGCGAGAGAATATGCTCGTGGCCATAACAGCCCAGCTGCGGCCGCAGATCGTCGACCGCGATG